>OCTW013410006.1_pt1 | contig 76943 bp, 61 predicted proteins | sample 1539671 | NCBI WGS metagenome assembly OCTW01 (sample SAMN02144230, study PRJEB22623) | gut metagenome | biome: sheep rumen | host: Ovis aries | place: New Zealand | reverse complement strand
AATTTTAGCGGAACTAGTTCGAGTGGTTTGTTTGTGACTTACGAAAGACCTAACGAATACACGAAAGACAGGTATCAACTTGCTATGGAGAAATGCAGAGACAATGACATACAGACTTTCAACTACTCTTTGTGGTATCAAGATAGAGAAAACAGACCATCATTAAGCCAGATTGTGGCAGACATGATATCAAAGCAAAACAAACGATAAAATGCATCCCAAGTTTATTAATTTTTCAAATCATTCCTCTGTAAAATGGGGCGAGAAGCAGTTGAAGGCGGCTTTGCAATATGGTGAGATTGGGGAGTTCCCTTTTCCCGTTGTGTCACCCGAGATAAATACAGATGCAGTACATAAGATGGCAGACGAATATGTGGAACAACTAGTGAATACTTTTGGCGCGGAAATAACCGTCCACATCATGGGCGAGATGACATTCACCTTTATGGTTGTCACTCGACTTAAAGAGATGGGTATCCGGTGTGTAGCATCTACTACCGAGCGGAAGACTACTTATAATGCTGACGGGACAAAATTGTCGGAGTTCTCGTTTGTGAAGTTTCGCGAGTATTAGTTGAAGGAAACAATCTGTGGCCTATGGAGATAGTACTGAATACCTTTGGCGTATCGCTCAATCGCGACAACGAGGCGTTTGTCATCACCTCTAAGGATGGTCGTCAGCGTATTCCTGTTGATGACATCAAGTCGATACAGATCAGCCGTGGTGCTCAGATTACAAGCGATGCCGTAATGCTGGCAGTAGAGCATGAGATCGACGTGATGTTCATGGACAGGAAAGGACATCCCGTGGGCCGCGTCTGGAGTCCGCGTTATGGTTCTATCTCCACCATACGAAAAGGACAACTTATTTTTACCGCATCTCATGCTGCACTCGAATGGATCAAGGAGGTCATCATACAGAAGATGGAGAATCAGCAGGCTCTTATGTTACTACTCCAACCACGTGATGCTGCTCATGATCGGGAACGCAAGAGAAACATCGATCGGATAGAGGACTATCGCAACAAGGTTGTCAAACTTGAAGGCGAAACGGTGAGCGATGTGGCACCCACACTGCGAGGTTGGGAGGGCCAGGCATCGCGCATCTATTTCAGCACCATTATCAAGTATCTGCCTGAGGAATTCCAGTTTGAGCAGCGCAGCCAGCATCCGGCGATGGATGTAGCCAACGCTTTCCTGAACTATGGCTATGGCGTATTGTATGGCAAGATAGAGGGAGCACTGATTAAGGCTGGTGTCGATCCTTACATAGGTGTCCTCCATCGTGATGAATACAACCGTCCTGTCTTGGTTTATGATGTCATCGAACTTTATCGCATCTGGGTGGACTACGTCGTGTTCACACTATTGGCTCAGAATGGTGTCACCGAAGAGTGTTACTCTGTTCGTGAGGACGGGTCGTTCTGGCTGGAGCCGCTCGGACGGCGGATACTCATACAGTCGCTGAACGATTATCTTGATGAGACGATTTCAAAGGGTGGAGTCGTCAGGTCAAGGCTCACTCACTTGAATTTGTATGTACAGAATTTGGCTCAGAAACTTAAAAGGTATGAAAAATGATCATGTATGGTATTAATATCCAGTCGGCAGACGACCCGCTGGTGAAAATGGAGGAGTCGGAACTATACCATCGTATTGTTCACCCTGAGGCCAGCGTGGAGGCCAAGATTAGGCAACTTCGTGTAGCATACCAGATAGCCCCAAAGCAATACAACGAGCAGAAGCGAACGCTGCCATACGCAGTATGTGGTATTTTCAATCCTCCCTATAGGAAAACGGAGAATTTTGGCTATACCGAATGCTTCGTTCTTGATATCGACCACTTGAGCGAAAAGGGCTTAACCATAGAAACGGTGAAGGCTCGTATTCGTGATGACCAGAGAGTTCTGATGTCTTTCACATCGCCTAGTGAAGATGGTGTAAAGATAATGTTCCGACTTCGTGAGCGATGCTATGATTCTGGGCTGTTCTCAGTATTTTATAAAGAATTCTTACGCAAGTTCTCTGAACAATACCAGTTGGAGCAGGTGGCTGACAAACGTACTTCGGATGTCACAAGGGCTTGCTTTCTAAGTTTTGATAGTGATGCCTATTTCAATAGTGAATTTGAGCCAGTGGATATGGGACTTTATGTGCAGGCTACAGATCCGTTGGCAATGTTTGACCTGATGGCCAAACAGAAAAAAGCGGAGAAGGAACAGCCTGTAGAAGATCCTGCAACCACGCCATCAGATCCAGATAAGGATATTATGGACAGAATCAAACAGTGCCTTCATCCTAACTCAAGGACCATCAGGAAAAGGCCTGACGCATTCGTCCCAGAGCAGTTGAATATGATTATGGAGGACCTCGTAACGTATATTCAAGATACAGGTCTTGTGGTTACGGAGATTATAGACATCCAATATGGCAAGAAGATAAGAATCAGCATGGGAATGAAACAGGCAGAAATCAACCTGTTTTTCGGGAAAAGGGGCTTTTCTGTGGTGAAGTCGCCAAAGAGTGGTACCAACGGTGAACTCAATGACATTACTGCCCAACTGATACAGTCGTTCGTATTGCAACTATAGTATGGTAAAGAGAGTGGCATCACACTATCTTGAAGTGCTGAGGAAACTGCAACGCTCAGGACTTGAAGACTCGCCTGTCATCAACAGATTGGCGGTGAGAGCCGATGATATGCCTACTCTTCAACAACGTATAGATGCTATATTGGGGTTGATTCGTCAAACAAAGAAACAAGGAGGTAAGATGCTGTTTTTTGTCATGTACGACATAGAGAGTAATAAGGTGAGATACAATATTGTGAAGTATCTGGAACGTATGGGATGCTACCGCATACAGAAGTCCATATTCCTTGCCAATCTCAGCATGGAGAAGTACGAGCAGATAAAAAAGGATATGGTGGAGGTGCAGTCCCTATATGAGAATCATGATAGCATCATCGTCTGCCCTGTATCGTCAGATATTCTTAGAAGCATGAAGATAATTGGGCAAAATATCAATCTTGATGTTATTACCCAGAGCAAGAACACGTTATTCTTTTAGAGAAGATTAACGAAAGAGGTCTTTGACATATTGAATTTTATTTGTACCTTTGCAGCCCCTTAGGAGAGGTGTGTTTTTTGTAAGAAAATGTGTTTGTATTTAATGTTTTATATGCCTAATATGCAGATTATAAGGCTTTTATAAAAATCAGGCTCATAGAGTATATTCCATTAGAATAAGGATTAAGACTACCTAATTCAGCAGTATTTGCATCAGCACGAATTTCTCATAGAGTATATTCCATTAGAATAAGGATTAAGACTGCACACAGAAATACGCATGTTTTGGACGACACAAGCATCTCATAGAGTATATTCCATTAGAATAAGGATTAAGACTTTTTGCCGTTTCGCTGGTCGGATATAAGTGACGGCGACTCATAGAGTATATTCCATTAGAATAAGGATTAAGACCTTTCTGGATAGGTTGCATCGTGCATACTGCGTACTTCTCATAGAGTATATTCCATTAGAATAAGGATTAAGACGCGCCCACAGCGTGCGCATTTCGGAGCGCATGCGACCTCATAGAGTATATTCCATTAGAATAAGGATTAAGACTAGTCTGAGTGTGAACATCATCTGCACCCGTGATGATCTCATAGAGTATATTCCATTAGAATAAGGATTAAGACGCTTGCATACTTGTTGTTGACTCCCACAATTCCGATCTCATAGAGTATATTCCATTAGAATAAGGATTAAGACTCAAAGCCTTCTTAACATCATTAATATCATTGATGTCTCATAGAGTATATTCCATTAGAATAAGGATTAAGACCATCAAACTCTACACGAACACGACTAACTAACTCGCCTCTCATAGAGTATATTCCATTAGAATAAGGATTAAGACAGTCAAAGCAGCACCTCTCAACAAGATACCAAATTCTCATAGAGTATATTCCATTAGAATAAGGATTAAGACAAACCTGCACTTGTGCCGTCCTTCTGGATGGCCAGAGGCTCATAGAGTATATTCCATTAGAATAAGGATTAAGACGCGTTTGGTGCGATCAGTCCCTGCAATTGCTACTTCCCTCATAGAGTATATTCCATTAGAATAAGGATTAAGACTTTGCATAGTCCTCAACACCCGCGTCCGTTAGTGGGTCTCATAGAGTATATTCCATTAGAATAAGGATTAAGACTACTTGGACACCACACGAATCTCGACCTTCTGATTGGCCTCATAGAGTATATTCCATTAGAATAAGGATTAAGACAACTCATTATTCCCCACCGTTTGGCGGAGCACAGCAGAGCTCATAGAGTATATTCCATTAGAATAAGGATTAAGACGCATTAACGAGCGAAATAGCGGTATTTTTATCCATAACTCATAGAGTATATTCCATTAGAATAAGGATTAAGACACATAGGTTTCCCCCTCTAAGAGAGGCATACCCTGTGCACTCATAGAGTATATTCCATTAGAATAAGGATTAAGACTAAACAATTCTCCTACCTCGTTATGAGTGTAAGTAACCTTCTCATAGAGTATATTCCATTAGAATAAGGATTAAGACTCAAGATAATCACGACAGAACTTCGGACTGAGTTTCTCATAGAGTATATTCCATTAGAATAAGGATTAAGACCAAGCGTCCTCCACCTTCTCGGTGAAATCGACGAGCACTCATAGAGTATATTCCATTAGAATAAGGATTAAGACGACATTTTCAAAACAGTCTATGAGAAAGTCTGTTAATCTCATAGAGTATATTCCATTAGAATAAGGATTAAGACCTTGCTATTTTGTAGAAGAAGGTGAGATTGTGTGGTGGCTCATAGAGTATATTCCATTAGAATAAGGATTAAGACTGAGTTTGAACTTGCCAATCAGAGAATACACAATTCTCATAGAGTATATTCCATTAGAATAAGGATTAAGACTTTGAAGAACTCATCAAGGGCTCTCTCAAGGCCACTCCTCATAGAGTATATTCCATTAGAATAAGGATTAAGACGCAGGGGCATGCCCTGCGCATCACGATTCCACGATTCCCTCATAGAGTATATTCCATTAGAATAAGGATTAAGACTTGCAAGATATGTTGTGTTGGCATCATCCAAAGCCTTCTCATAGAGTATATTCCATTAGAATAAGGATTAAGACTAAGTTCCTCCATCTGCTTGCGGAACTGCTCGGTATCTCATAGAGTATATTCCATTAGAATAAGGATTAAGACAATATTTGCTCTAGCGTTAGAGGTACAACCGGTAATGCTCATAGAGTATATTCCATTAGAATAAGGATTAAGACTTTTTCTGGAACTGTGAAGAAGGCTTAACTATAACACTCTCATAGAGTATATTCCATTAGAATAAGGATTAAGACTATCTGCGTTGTATCATAAGGTGGTTGATAAAACAACTCATAGAGTATATTCCACTAGAATAAGGATTAAGACAATACTTCATCTCCATGGCTACTAACAGAAAATGTGTCTCACAGAGTATATTCCATTAGAATAAGGATTAAGACTCGATAGCCTCGCTGAACACGGCGCTATGCTGCATATTGCCTCACAGAGTATATTCCATTAGAACAAGGATTTGAGTTTTAAAACGGTTCCAAGTAGAACGGAACCGTTCGCAAGGTTGTTTTTCTTGCAAGGTTGTGAAAATCGCCTTATCTTTGCAGCGTCAATCATCGATACCACCTCGAGATTGATGCTGCAAATGCTTTGTGGTGGGAACTAAAACAGGACTAAAACTATGACGAATACAGTACTCCAAACCATTGCCGCAAAGGCACTGCCAGCCCTCTCGGGCGAGTCACTCACCTACAACGCTGCCAGGAACGTGTTCCTCACAATGGGCTACACCAGTGCGGCAGGCAACATGTACTACAAGGCGGTGAGACTATCTAACCGTCTGGTGGTGTACTATGAGTTGGGGCAGGGGTATGCCTATACCTTCCTGAACGGCATCAAACTGTTCGCCTTCGATGGACAGAAGGCTCAACTCATCGCCCAGAAGTACTGGGGAGGCTGTGACTACCGCATCTTTAACGAGCAGTTCGCCAAGGAGCAAAGCATCCTGATGCTGAAGGGCTTCCTCGAGGGGCAATTGAGGTTGCAAGGAGCACACGTCAGCGACCAGGACCTTACCAGTTTCGCAAGAGGCATGGTAGAGGAGACGCAGCGCAAGCAGTTGGCCTAAGGGCTACTGCCTGCGAGAAAAATAACCAGAAGTTCAACCATTAAAAAAACGACAAGACAATGGCAACACTGACCAAAGCAATCAACAAGAGTCTGTTTGACAGCATTCTGCCGTCATTTGGTAATCCACGTGTACATATCCCTGTATGGGATGACAGTCAGAAGATGTTCATCTGCGACGAGTTCGAGAGTGGTAACGGGCATCGCTACTATCGAGGCATACGCTTCTGCGATCGTATCGTCATCCTTGAGAAGGTTGGTCTGTATCACAACTGGACCTACATCGACAGTATCGAACTCTATGCCTTCAACGGGCAGAAGATGGAACTCATCCAGAAGCGCGACTACGACAAGGTATTCCGCAATGAGGCGTTTATCCGCCAGGAGTCGGAGCAGATGGTGAAGGACTATCTGACTGGCATGATGAAAACTCAGCGCATCTGTGCTCCTATAGAGCAGATTACTGCCCAGGCCTCTGAACTGATCAACGGATGCTACAAGAGTTTCCTTGACCCTGACTTCAACACACGTTTAACCCAAATACTCCCAAAACTTGAACAGCGATAAGACTATGGAGAACATGATCGACAAAGAGAACAAGCAGCAGGTGATGGCTTTCGAACTGATAGCCAACACGAACAGTAGTTTCTTCCTTACCGGTAGGGCAGGAACAGGTAAGACCACCTTTCTCCGCAAGGTGCAGCAGATGGTGGACAAGCAGTTTATCACGCTGGCTCCGACGGGTGTGGCAGCTATCCTGGCAGGTGGCGACACCATCCACTCGTTCTTCGGGCTGCCTATGGATGTCTGCACGCCAGGCACTATGGGCAAGATGAGCGAGGCGAGAATCCTGACGCTGGTACATACGGACACCATTATAATAGATGAGGTCTCGATGGTACGCTGCGACATCATCGATGCCATCGACTATACGATGCGCAAGACACTGCGCTCTTCACTGCCTTTTGGCGGCAAGCAGGTGATCTTCGTGGGTGATATGTTCCAGTTGCCGCCAGTGGTGAAGCAGGGAGCGGAGCACGCCCTGATGCACGACCTCTACCACACTGATGACTTCTTCTTTTACAAGGCTGACGTCATCAAGCGGATGCGTATGGTGAAGATCGAGTTCCAGAAGGTTTATCGTCAGGAGGACGAACAGTTTCTACAGATACTGGAGAATGTGCGCCTGAACAAGACGACACCAGAGAATCTGATGCACCTGAACGAGCGGGTCTGTCAGCCTACGAAAGAGGACGGGATGGTGATCACGCTGGCCTCGCTCAACAAGACGGCTGACACCATCAACCAGCAGCGATTGGCTGAGATTGAGGCCGAGGAATATACCTATGAAGGTACAGTGACGGGAAAGTTCGAGGAGAAACGGTTTCCCGTCGATCTGACCCTGAAGTTGAAGGTGGGGGCACAGGTGATGTTTACCCGCAACGACCAGCAGAAGCGGTGGGCGAACGGGACTATCGGCACCGTGACGAAACTGAGCAAGGACGAGATACAGGTGACGACGGATGGGGGAGATACCTACGTAGTACCCAACTGCTCGTGGGAGTCGTACAATTATGAGTATGACCGCGAGAGCCGTAAGATGAAGAAGGAACTGCAAGGCACCTTCACCCAGTATCCGCTTCGATTGGCATGGGCCATCACTGTGCATAAGAGTCAGGGTATGACGTTTGATAAACTCTACCTCGACCTGAGCCGGGGGATGTTTGCGGCAGGACAACTGTATGTGGCTCTGAGCCGTGTGCGTTCGTTGAGTGGTTTATTCCTCTCTCGTCCCATCATCCCCCAGTATGCCCATACGAGTCGTGAGGTGCTGTCGTATGCCAACGGCTACAACGACGAGCAGGTGATCAACAGCGAGATTGAGAGCGGTAAGGCGGTGTATCAGTTGCTGAGCCATCACGACTACGATGAGGCTGCCAGACAGTATCTGATGCTGGTGCAGAAGAAGACTGAGGCTGGTGACATCAAGGAGGCCATGCAGCAGACGAAGCGATTCCTCGATACCGTCATCTGCGACGAGGAGTTGTTTGGCTGTATCAGTGAGGTGCCTGCCTCGTTGATGGAGGCAGACCACTGGGCTCCGAAGTTCCTGGTGGCATTGCTGAGTCTCTATGCAGGCAAGTATGAACAGGCTTTACAGTATGTCGATAGCGTGTTGGCACAGCATCAGTGTCAGGAGGCGCTCTATGTGAAGTCACGCTGTCTGACAAAGTTGGAGCGTTACGATGAGGCTGACGCCGTGAATGTGCTGATGGGGGATGTCTTCGATATGTCAACGCCAGACTGCAAGGTGCTCTACATGATTGCCATGCTCAATGAGTTGCATATTGGTGATAATGGGCTGAACCTGATGCAGGAACTCATTAAGGCAAAGCCAAAGTACGACAAAGGCATCCTGTCGCTCCGTCAGTTGATGAAGCGGAGGGGGCTGGTGCTGGTGAAGAAGAGCGATGAGCCTCGTGAACTGGTGGATGACTTCAACGGCGACATGCCGAATGAGGAATTCGCATCGAAGTTACGCACGGCTCGCGAGAAAGCACCTAAGGCTGTGGACTACCTTCTTCGACTCATCAAGAAGCAGGAGTTTGCAGACGGAGTGATTCCAGAGTGAATCCTCGAGTGAGAATCTACTTGAAATGTCTAACCATAAACACAAAAACAAACCATGGAAAAGCAAATCGAGATGTTGGTGACAAAGAAACCTCTGGCAAGCGTGGCGAGGCGAAGAAAATAGACCTCGTGGATAAAATCCCCGGCCACATCGTGTGGACGGGGATTTTACTGTTAGTCGTATGACCGATTAGTATAAGATCGAAGACAAGATATAGGCCACGATCGTTGAGACGAATACGCTGACGAGTCCTGGCATCATGAAGGAGTGGTTCAGCAGGTATTTTCCAATGACGGTCGTGCCAGAGCGGTCGAAGTTGACCGTGGCGATATCTGAAGGATAGTTAGGGATGAAGAAGTATCCATAGACTGAGGGCAGTACGCCGAGGAGCACAGGACCTGAGATGCCCAGCGAGTAGGCGAGGGGCAGCATGGCTACGACAACGGCACCCTGGGAGTTGATCAGCACAGATACGGCGAAGAAGACAAGGGCGATCGACCATGGGTATTCCTTCACGATACCTGTCAGCATGGTCTGCATCTCTCCCATATAGTTAGAGAAATAGGTGTCGGCCAGCCAGGCGATACCGTAGATAGCAACAACGGCTACCATGCCCGACTGCCATACAGGACCAGCAACGGCCTTCTTCGGGGCTGCCTTGCAGAAGATGATCATCAGGGCGGCGGCGGAAATCATCACAATCTGGATAACGAGGTTCATGGCCAGAGGCTTCTGGAACCACTCCGTCATGCCAGGAACGTGGAACTTGGCCTTGACGAGCATATCGCTGGTAAGCGTCAGGTGCTCATTGACCACAAGTGGGTCTGTGCCTTTGATGCCGCGCAGTGTGTCGTAAGCAGGAAGCGCATTCTGGAAGATGGCGAAGAATACAATGACGCAGAGAGCGCCGAGGAAGATGAACACAGCGTTCTTGGCCGACTGCGGAATCTCCTTGTCGAGCGTCGTGGCACCACCGCCATAGATATATTCGCGCTGTGCGGGATCCTTCAACTTGGCTTGGAACTGAGGGTCTTTGTCAAGGTCGAGGCCGCGCTTGTAGGATGCTGCGGCGGCTGCCAACAGACCACAGACGCAGGCTGGGATGGAAACCATCAGCACGCCAGGGATGGTGATGTCGAAGCCATTGGCATTGGAGATAGAAACAAAGGCCACCACGGCAGCAGCGATGGGGGAGCAGGTGATACCTACCTGTGAAGCCACGGAGGCTACGCCGCACGGACGCTCAGGACGGATGCCTTTCTTCAGGGCGATGTCGCAGATGATCGGCATCAGGGTATAGACCACGTGGCCTGTTCCGACGAGCACGGTCAGGAAGAAAGTCGTCAGCGGTGCCAGGAACGTGATGCGGTCCGGGTGCTTGCGCAACAGTTTCTCTGCCATCTGGATGAGCCAGTCCATGCCTCCCGATGCCTGCATGATGCCTGCACAGGTCACGGCTGCGATGATGATATAGATGACATCGGTAGGGGGAGTGCCGGGCTTGAGACCAAATCCGAAAACAAGAATAGCCAATCCGATGCCGGAAATGGCTCCCAAGGCAAGGCTGCCGTAGCGTGAGCCTACCCACAACGCTCCGAGTACTATACAGAGCTGAAGAATCATTGTGAAACTAATCATAAGTGTACTAATATTGAAGTTTTTAAGTTATTGTTTTCTTAACAGAGTGCAAATGTAGGCAAATAATTTGAAATAACCCACTTTTTTTGCAGAAATCTTAAAATTATTTATTTCCTTTTGCTGTGTCGAATATTTTGTTTACCTTTGCACGCTATAAATTCATATAGATAATCAGAAGCAGAGATATGGCTAAGAAATTTGCCGAGCACAACGGCTTGAATCTGACCCAGGTGAACGATGATATCCTGGAGATGTGGCGTGAGAAGAACGTGTTCTGGCGCTCCGTGGAGGAGCGTGAGGGCTGTCCGCAGTTCGTATTCTTTGAGGGACCTCCCTCGGCCAACGGGCATCCAGGCATCCACCACGTGCTGGCACGTACCATCAAGGATACCTTCAACCGCTATAAGACGATGAAGGGCTATCAGGTGAAGCGTAAGGCAGGATGGGATACCCACGGACTGCCTGTGGAACTGGGTGTGGAGAAGGAACTGGGCATCACCAAGGCTGACATTGTAGATAATGAAGAATTAAGAATTAAGAATGAAGCATTGGGCAAGAAGGCCATCACTATCGAGCAATACAACAAGAAGTGTCGTGAGAACGTGATGATGTTCACCCAGGAGTGGCGTGACCTGACGGAGAAGATGGGTTACTTCGTGGATCTCGACAATCCGTATATCACATACGATAATAAGTATATCGAGACGCTGTGGTGGCTGCTCCAGCAGTTCTACAAGAAAGGACTGCTCTACAAGGGCTATACCATCCAGCCATACTCTCCTGCCGCTGGTACGGGCCTGAGTTCCCATGAACTGAATCAGCCCGGCTGCTATCGCGACGTGAAGGATACGACGGTGACGGCTCTGTTTAAGGCTGTCAATCCGAAGGAAGAGTGGACGAAGTGGGGTACGCCTTACTTCGTGGCATGGACAACCACGCCGTGGACACTGCCCTCGAACACGGCCCTCTGCGTAGGTCCGAAGATCGGCTATGTGGCCGTGGAGACCTACAATGCCTATAACGGTGAGAAGATTACCATCATCCTGGCCGAGAGCCGCCTGAATGCCTATCTGGCTCCAGAGGGGCACATCACCGATGACGGTGAGATGCCTGAATATAATAAAGGTGAGAAATTCGTGCCCTACCGTATCGTAGGACATTATACGGGTGAGGAACTCGTCGGCATGAAGTATCAGCAGTTGATGCCATGGGTGAAGCCATCGGCCAAACTCGATCAGAATGCTGCCGACTACGTGAAGGCCTACGCTGAGGCCCATCCCGAGAAGGTGTTTGCTGGAGAGAACGGCAAGGATCAGTTCGTGGAGATGGAGAGCGAGGCCTTCCGCGTGATTCCTGGCGACTATGTGACGACGGAGGATGGTGCCGGTATCGTGCATATCGCCCCGACCTTCGGTGCCGACGACGCCAAGGTGGCTAAGGATGCCCATATTCCCAGCCTGTTCCTTATTAATAAGAAAGGTGAGACGCGCCCGATGGTCGATCTGCAGGGTAAGTACTACGTGATGGACGAACTCGACGACAACTTCATTGCCAAGTGCGTCGATAAGGCTGGCTACAGCCATCATGCAGGCGACTATGTGAAGAATGCCTACGCCCCTGAGTTTAATAAGGATGGCAAGTACGACGAGCAGGCTGCCAACAAGGCCGAAGACCTGAACATCGTGATCTGCATGGAGATGAAGCAGGAGGGTACGGCACTGAAGATTGAGAAGCACGTGCATAACTATCCCCACTGCTGGCGTACGGATAAGCCCGTGCTCTACTATCCTCTCGACTCGTGGTTTATCCGCTCTACGGCGAAGAAGGACCGTATGTTTGAACTGAACAAGACCATCAACTGGCAGCCGGAGAGTACCGGTACAGGCCGTTTTGGCAACTGGCTGGAGAACCTGAACGACTGGAACCTCTCGCGTTCTCGTTTCTGGGGAACACCGCTTCCCATCTGGCGCGACGAGGATGGCAAGGAGATATGTATCGGCTCTGTAGAGGAACTCTATAACGAGATAGAGAAGTCTGTGAAGGCAGGCTTCATGAAGAGCAACCCGCTGAAGGACAACGGTTTCGTGCCTTGCGACTGGAGCAAGGAGAACTACGACAAGATCGACCTGCACCGTCCGTATGTTGATAACATCATTCTCGTCAGTGAGAGCGGCAAGCCGATGAAGCGCGAGACCGACCTCATCGACGTTTGGTTCGACTCTGGCTCGATGCCATACGCACAGGTTCACTATCCTTTTGAGAACGCAGACTTGATCGACAAGCATATCGCCTTCCCATGCGACTTCATCAATGAGGGCGTGGATCAGACGCGTGGCTGGTTCTTTACGCTGCATGCCATTGCTACGATGATCTTCGACTCTGTGGCCTTTAAGAACGTGATTTCTTCTGGTCTGGTGCTCGATGCCAAGGGCAACAAGATGTCGAAGCACGTGGGCAACGTGGTGAATCCGTTCGACATGATCGGCAAGTATGGCTCTGATGCCGTGCGCCTCTATATGATGACCAACTCCGAGCCTTGGGACAACCTGAAGTTCGACCCAGAGGGTGTGGATGAGGTGCGCCGTAAGTTCTTCGGTACCTTATATAATACGTATAGTTTCTTTGCCCTCTATGCCAATGTGGATGGCTTCGACCCGAAGGCGTCACAGGTGCCCTTCGCTGAGCGCCCGGAGATCGACCGTTGGATACTCTCCTGCCTGAATACGCTCATCAAGGGCGTGGAGGCAGAACTGGACAACTACGATCCTACACGTGCAGGTCGATTGATCGACGCTTTCGTGAATGACGACCTGTCCAACTGGTATGTCCGTCTGAACCGTAAGCGTTTCTGGGGTAAGGATATGTCGGCAGACAAACTGAGTGCCTATCAGACACTCTATACCTGTCTGATGACAGTAGCCAAGTTGCTGGCTCCGTTTGCACCGTTCTATGCCGACCAACTCTATAAGGATCTTGGTGGTGAACTCGACAGTGTGCATCTCGATAAGTTCCCTGTGGCTGACGATGCCCTGATCAATCAAGATCTGGAGGCTCGTATGCAGATGGCCCAGAAGATCACGTCGATGGTGCTCGCCCTGCGTCGTAAGGTGAACATCAAGGTGCGCCAGCCGCTGCAGGCTATCATGATCCCGGCAATCGACGAAGAGCAGAAGAAGCATATCGAGGCCGTGAAGAACCTGATCATGAACGAGGTGAATGTGAAGGAACTGCGTTTCGTGGAAGGCTCCGGCGTACTCGTGAAGAAGGTGAAGTGCAACTTCCGCACGATGGGCAAGAAGTTCGGCAAACTCATGAAGGGCGTGGCTGCTGCCATGGATGCCCTCTCGCAAGACGAGATCGCAGAACTGGAGAAGACCGGTACCATCGGCATCAATGTCGATGGTCAGGACCTGACGGTTGAGGCTGTCGATGTGGATATCATCAGCGAGGATATTCCTGGCTGGCTTGTGGCCAATGAGGGTAACCTGACTGTTGCCCTTGAGGTGGAACTCACAGAGGACTTGAAGAACGAGGGTATGGCTCGCGAACTGATCAATCGTATCCAGAACATCCGCAAGGAGAGTGGACTGGAAATTACTGACAGAATCACGGTAAGCATTGCTCCCAACGACGATGTCAAGAAGTCTGTAGAGAGTTTCGGCGACTATATCAAGACCCAAGTACTTGCAGATGCTTTGACGCTGGAACCCAATGATGGTCAGGAAGTTGACTTCGACGACTTCAAGTTGAACATTAAAGTGGAAAAGAATTAAAAATACAGATAACTACAAACTTAACATCCAAGTTATTATGGCAGAAAAAACACGTTACACTGACGAAGAACTGGAAGAGTTCCGTCAGATCATCAACGAAAAGATGGCATTAGCCAAGCGTGACTATGAGCAGATGATGCGCGTATTGACTAATCAGGACAGCAACGATGTGGATGACACGTCACCTACCTACAAGGCATTGGAGGAGGGTAGTGCCACCCAGTCGAAAGAGGAACTGATCAGTATGGCCGCACGCCAGCAGAAATTTATCCAGGGCCTGAAGGCTGCACTGGTACGTATAGAGAACAAGACTTACGGTATTGACCGCATCACAGGAAAACTGATTCCAAAGGAGCGTCTGCGTGCCGTACCACATGCAACACTGAGTGTGGAGTCGAAGATGAATCAGAATAAGAAGTGACACTGACACGTAAATCATTGATCACCAAAGGCAGATTGGCGACGCTTATAGTAGTCGCCATTCTCCTTATAGACCAGGCTATTAAGATATGGGTCAAGACCTCCATGTCGCTCCATGAGAGCATCCATGTGTTCGACTGGTTCTATATCACGTTTATTGAGAACATGGGTATGGCCTTCGGCATGCAGTTGGGCAGCAAGATTGTGTTGTCACTGTTCCGGGTCGTCGCCATCGCCGCACTTATCTATTACATCAGTCTGGAGGTTAAGAGGAATGCCAAGACGGGCTATATCGTCTGTCTGGCGATGGTGTTGGCAGGTGCTGCCGGTAACCTGCTCGACTGCCTGTTCTACGGTTTGATTTTCAATGCGTCATCTCCGTATTACGTCTCCTATTTCGTGCCCATTGGTACTGGTTATGCCCCATTCCTGATGGGGAAGGTGGTAGATATGTTCTATTTCCCCCTGATTGAGACGGAGTGGCCCACTTGGATGCCCTTCGTCGGAGGCGAGCACTTCGTATTCTTCAGTCCCGTGTTTAATTTCGCTGATGCGAGTATCAGCGTGAGTGTCGTATTGATCCTTCTGTTCTATCGGGAGGAGATAAGTAGTATCTCTCTCAGTGGATCAGTAGAGAAAGTAGAGAAGAAAGAGGAAGAAGAACCATGAAGCAGCGTATCGTACAGCAGGTCATTCTCCTGACTATTGGCCTTATGCTCCTTGCAGCCTGTAGGCCGACGGTTCCGGAAAAGTATATTCAGCCGGACGAGATGGAGGATCTCTTGTACGATTACTATGTGGCCCAGGGGATGCCAAGTGACCCGAAGTCGAGCGGCAGGATTGATTATGACCGTCAATATCATATTAATCTGGTCCTGAAGAAATATGGCCGTACGCAGGCAGAACTGGATTCTTCACTGAAGTATTATTATATCAACCTCGAGGACCTGTACGACATCTATGGGAAAGTTCAGAAGCGGCTCAGTACAAAAGCATTGGAACTGGGAACCTCTGTCAAGGAAGTTGAGCGATTCACCACGCAGTCGCTTTCCGGTGATACTGCTGATGTGTGGGAAGGTGCCCGCCAGTTGGTCGTCTTGCCACAGCCTCCCTATAATGTCGTGCAGTTCAGTCAGAAAGCCGACACCTCCTATCATCAGGGAGACAGTTTCCTCATGACTTTCGGCAGTACCTTCTTGGTGCAGAGCGGCTCTAAGAATGCGTCATTGGTAATGTCGGTATATTATGAGAATGATAGTATTATCACCCATAATACCACCGTCACCCAGATGGGTAATACCACCTTGCGCATCCCGGCATGTGACCTCAAGGTAAAGGAACTGAAGGGGTATGTCTATATGCCGAAGAGACAAGGCTTTGACAACGAGAATGACCTGTGCGTGCTCCTATTGGATCATATCCAATTGGTAAGATTCCACCACAAGAAAAACAGTAAGGCTCCCTCGGTATCTGTCACAGACGCTCAGAAGAGCGACTCCCTGAAGAGCGACACCATCAGGAACGATTCCCTGAAGCCTTACAGACGCAGACTTGGAGAGCGACCGATTCCCATAAAAGCGGATGAAACAAAACCAACCATTAGAACAATCACAAAAAAGTAGAGGAAGATGAAACTACGCTTGTCTTTGATGAACTTTATCGAGTTTGCCGTATGGGGTGCCTATCTGACCTGTATGGGAAACTATCTTGGCATTGCAGGCTTGGGTGACAAAATATCCTGGTTCTATGCCATTCAAGGTATTGTCAGTCTCTTCATGCCCACATTGATGGGTATTATCGCGGATCGGTACATACAGCCGCAGCGGTTGCTGGGTCTTTGTCATTTGGTGGCAGGAACCTTCATGCTGGGCTGCTGGTGGCTCGGTATGCAGGCAGGCTTCGGACAGGAGTTGGTGGATAAGTCGCTCTTCATCACACTCTACTCGCTCAGTGTGGCGTTTTTTATGCCGACGATAGCCCTTTCCAATACCACCGCCTTTGTTATCCTAAAGAATAACGGGATGGACACGGTGAAGGATTTTCCTCCGATCCGTGTCTTAGGTACTGTTGGCTTTATCGTAACGATGTGGTTCGTCAATTGTGCTGTATGGGAAGACGGTACGTTCTTCATGACGTTCGATGATAATGCCCATAAGTTCCAATACACCTATATGCAGTTTTTTGTCTCAGGTTTACTGAGTATTCTCCTTTTCTTGTACTGTTTCACACTACCTGCTTGTAAATTGGAGAAGAAGGAGGGCCTGTCATTGGCAGAGAGCCTCGGCTTGAATGCCTTTAAACTGTTTAAGGTAAAGAAGATGGCTTTGTTCTTCATCTTCTCGGCCTTGTTGGGTATGTGCCTGCAGGTGACAAATGGCTATGCCGGACCTTTCATCACCAGTTTCAAGGGAAGTGCAGATGCAGCAGTGGCATCGTCTTTCGCGGCTAACAATGCGACGTTGCTGACCTCTATTTCTCAGATGAGTGAAGCATTGTGCATCCTGTTGATTCCTTTCTTCCTGAAGCGGTATGGTATCAAGGTGGTGATGCTGATGTCCATGTTTGCCTGGGTGTTCCGTTTCGGCTTCTTTGGCATCGGCAATCCTGCCATGCCTGGTGTCATCATGTTTATCCTCTCCTGTATCGTCTATGGCGTGGCCTTCGACTTCTTTAATGTGTCGGGTGGCATCTTTGTGGATCAGGAGTGCGAACCCTCTGTCAAGGCATCAGCCCAGGGATTGTTCATGATGATGACCAATGGCATCGGAGCCACTGTGGGAACCTTGGCAGCAGGAGAGATCGTCAACCATTACTGTTCGTGGCAGGATGGCTTCCTGCAAGGCGACTGGACCACATGCTGGTTTATCTTCTCGGCCTTTGCGTTGGTAGTAGCCATTTCCTTCGCTTTAGTATTCCATCCGGAGAAGGCAAAGTAACTGTCGTATAAGACTATGAAAGAGAGCAGGTTTTTCTATGTGCCAGATGCTGTCCATCAGAGGGAACTACCTTCTGATGAGGCCATGCATGCCATGCGGGTCTTGCGGCTGAAGGAAGGGGATGAGATATTCCTGATGGATGGTCAGGGTTCTTATCTCAAGGCGAAGATCACCGTCGCTGCTACTCATCACTGTTTTTACGAGATACTTGAGCAACAGCCGCAACAGCCCCAGTGGGAGGGACATCTGCATCTGGCTATCGCACCAACGAAGATGATGGAGCGCATGGAGTGGATGGTAGAGAAGGCAACGGAGGTTGGCGTGGATGAGATATCATTCCTCAACTGTACGTTCTCTGAGAGGAAGTTGGTAAAAGTACCGCGTCTGGATAAGATTGTCATCTCTGCCGTCAAGCAGAGCCATAAGGCTTGGAAGCCAGTCCTCCATGATATGGAATCTTTCAAGGCCTTTGTGTCACAGCCCAGGGCGGGCAGGAAATATATTGCACACTGCTATGAGGAGGTGTCACGGCATAACCTCTTTGATGAATTACGTAAGCCCTCTGACGATAAGGATGTGACGGTGCTCGTAGGACCAGAGGGTGACTTCTCTATCGAAGAAGTAAAAATGGCCATGGATTATGGCTATCAGTCCGTCGATCTGGGTAAAAGCAGGCTACGGACGGAGACGGCAGGACTATCTGTTGTCATGATGATGCAACTCTCACAACAATGATAATCACTAAAAAGCTAAGAATATGACTGACGAGAAGATTTTGGCTACGGTCAAGCCCGATGGTGAGTGCTGGCAGCCTGAGATTGAGAAAATGCCACGTGAGCAACTGACGCTGCTCCAAGTAAAGAAACTCAAGGAGACAATCAATGTCTGCCTGAAATCGCCCTTCTACAAGAAACGCCTGGGTGAGTTAGGCATCACGGCCGACTCCATTAACAGTCTGGATGATCTTCGGAAGATCCCATTTACTACGAAACAGGATTTGCGCGATAACTATCCATTCGGACTTGTTGGTGGTAACATGGATGATGCTGTTCGTATCCACTCTACCAGTGGTACCACGGGTAATCCCTGTGTCGTCCTGTATTCTGAGCACGACATCTGCTCGTGGGCTAATATGATTGCCCGTAACCTGTATATGGTAGGCTGCCGTAAGAGTGATGTGTTCCAAAACTCAAGTGGCTATGGTATGTTTACGGGCGGACTGGGATTCCAGTATGGTGCAGAGTGGTTGGGTGCCATGACCGTTCCTGCCGCAGCAGGTAACTCTAAGCGTCAGATTAAGTTCATCAAGGACTTCGGCACAACCTGTCTCCATGCTATTCCTTCTTACGCCATTCGTCTGGCCGAGGTATTCAAGGAAGAGGGTGTTGATCCTAAAACAACAAAACTTCGCACTCTTTGTATTGGGGCAGAGCCTCATACGGAGGAACAGCGCCGTCGTATTGAACGGATGTTGGGCGTCAAGGCCTACAACTCGTTCGGCATGACAGAGATGAACGGTCCTGGTGTAGCCTTCGAGTGTAAGTATCAGGAAGGTATGCATCTGTGGGAAGATAACTATATCGTGGAGATTGTGGATCCAGACACGCTGGAACCCGTGCCCGATGGTGAGATGGGTGAGATGGTGCTCACAACCCTTGATCGCGAAATGATGCCTATATTAAGGTATCGCACGCGCGACCTGACTCGTATCATCGCCGAACCATGTAAGTGTGGACGTACTCACCGTCGTATTGACCGTATCAAGGGTCGTACCGATGATATGTTCATCATCAAGGGCGTCAACGTATTCCCCATGCAGGTGGAGAAGATTCTCGTGCAGTATCCTGGACTGGGTAGTAACTATCTGATTACCCTGGAGACAATCGACGATAATGACGTGATGACGGTAGAGGTGGAACTCGAAGGTCTGGAGACTGATATCTATCCCGAGATGCAGAAGATGATGAAGGACATCCAGCGCGCCTTGAAGGATGAGATTCTCCTGACGCCTCAGGTGAAACTCGTGAAGAAGGGTAGTCTGCCGCAGAGTGAGGGTAAGGCTGTCCGTGTGAAGGACCTTAGACCCAGCAGAGGATGAGAAAGTTGCTTATAGGTTGTCTGGTCCTCTTTGCCTGCCATGCTGGTTCCGCCCAGGAACTGGCATTGAGGGATGTCTTCCGCCAGATACCTGATTCCCTGATGCCTTCCCTCTCTGTCAATAACCGGCTGGACTTCATTGACTTCATGGATTCTAACATGAAGGCATCGGTTAGGAATCAGTTGGGCGGGACGAGTGAGATGACGGCTCTGTCGGATGACAGTCTATCCATCAGGGTGAGCGAAGCGTTAAGGGTTGACATGTTGTTGTTGACATTGGATGAACCTATGGACAGTATTCGTCAGGTGGTGGTCTTTGCCGAGACATTCTTGAATGATTCCGTCTATGGTGAGACGACGGTTAGGTACTATTCCCCTGATTGGCAACTGATTACAAGAGATATTCCATGGAATGAGATACAAAAGAAACGCATCGATAGTCTGAATTTGCAAAACATCCTTAAATGGAGCGAAGATAGACTAAATAAAAGTTAAATATTAGGTTTGTCTGTGAAATCTTTGCACGATGTAACAAGAAATATTTTTATCTTTGCGATGTGTTTTTCATGGTATTAGATTATTAAGGTTAATTAGGATCTTATTTATCGCGAGATAAGTATCATTCGAACTCCATGCGCAGTATAAGATTTTATGGTGCGGATGGTTCAAAAAAAGGGAGCCTGAGAAGGTTCCCTTTTTCTATTCCACTTTTGGTTGGATGCTCAATAACTTCTGGCAATGATGACACGAGCCTTGGAAGGCTTGCCACTCACCATATCTACTCCTGGCGTCTGTTCCACGTCGAAGGGCACGCAGCGGATGGTTGCCTGTGTCTCTTCCTTGATCTGGGCCTCAGTCTCGGCTGTGCCATCCCAGTGGCAGAGGAAGAAGCCGCCATCCTTGATTCTCTCCTTGAACTCGTCGTAGTTATCGCACTCATAGATATGGGCATCGCGATAAGCCTTGGCTTTCTCGAAGATATTCTTCTGGATATCCTCCAGCAGATCCTCTACATACTGGGTGATGCCCTCAAGTGGGCGAGTCTCCTTCTCCAGTGTGTCGCGGCGCATCACCTCGATCGTGCCGTTCTCCAGGTCGCGGGCACCCAATACCAGACGCACGGGAACACCCTTGAGTTCATAGTCGGCAAACTTGAAGCCAGGACGCTTGTTGTCAGCATCGTCGAACTTCACGGTGATACCTTTCTCGCGGAGTTGGGCGATGATGGGCTGCACCTCTTTGTTCACCAGTTCCATCTGTTCAGGCTTGGTAGCGATGGGGATGATGACCACCTGGATAGGTGCGAGTTTCGGAGGCAGCACCAGACCGTTGTCGTCGGAGTGGGTCATGATAAGGGCACCGATCAGGCGGGTAGATACGCCCCATGAGGTAGCCCACACATATTCGGGCTTGTTCTCCTTGTTGAGATACTGCACATCGAAGGCCTTGGCGAAGTTCTGTCCCAGGAAGTGTGAGGTGCCGCTCTGCAGAGCCTTTCCGTCCTGCATCATGGCCTCGATGGTATAGGTGTCGAGGGCACCAGCGAAGCGCTCCGTCTCACTCTTCACACCCTGAACCACAGGCACGGCCATCCATTCCTCGGCAAACTTGGCATAGACCTTCAGCATCAACTGTGCTTCCTGTTCTGCCTCTTCGCGGGTGGCATGGGCCGTATGGCCTTCCTGCCACAAGAACTCAGAAGTGCGCAGGAACGGACGGGTGCGCATCTCCCAGCGCATCACGTTACACCACTGGTTACACATCAGGGGCAGGTCGCGCCACGAGTGGATCCAGTTCTTATAGGTGTTCCAGATAATGGTCTCCGATGTAGGACGGATGATCAACTCCTCCTCCAACTTGGCAGAGGGATCGACCTCCACGCCACTTTTATCTTCCTTGGCGCGCAGGCGGTAGTGGGTCACTACGGCGCACTCCTTGGCAAAGCCTTCTACATGCTCGGCCTCACGACTGAGGAACGATTTCGGGATGAGCAGGGGGAAGTAGGCATTCTGAGCCCCCGTCTCCTTAAACATCTTGTCTAACTGGGCTTGCATCTTCTCCCAGATGGCATAGCCGTAGGGCTTGATGACCATGCATCCGCGCACGGCGCTCTGCTCAGCGAGATCGGCTTTCACCACCAAATCGTTGAACCACTGGCTGTAATTATCAGCCCGCTTTGTTAATTCTTTTAATTCTTTTGCCATTGTATTTTGTCTATGTATCCATTTTGCGTGCAAAATTACATAAAAAATATGAATTAGGCATTATGAATTATGAATTAATTTGTAACTTTGCAGGCAAAAGAGACGTTTAACGATTTAAAAAGTAAGAATTATGAAAAGTTTAAAGTCAATTGCCGTAGCCCTTTGCGCTGCATTGGTGCTGGCAGGATGTGGAATGAGTAAGACTGGTCAGGGTGCCCTTATCGGTGCAGGTGGTGGTGCTGCCCTTGGCGCAGTGATTGGAGCATTGGCAGGTAACGCTGCCATCGGCACAGCCATCGGTGGTGCCGTGGGTGCTGGTGCTGGTGCCATCATCGGCAAGAAGATGGACAAGGCCAAGAAGGAGGCTGAGGCTATCCAGAATGCTCAGGTCGAGGAAGTCACCGATGCCAATGGTCTTGAGGCCGTGAAGATGACCTTCGACTCTGGTATCCTCTTTAGCACGGGTAAGAGTGAACTGACCCCTGCCTCGAAGGCTTCACTTCAGCAACTGGCAACCGTATTGAAGAACAATTCAGATTGCGACGTGGCTATTCAGGGCTATACCGACAATCAGGGTTGGAAGAACAGCACGGCTGAGCAGAGTGCCCAGAAGAACCAGGCCCTCTCGCTTGATCGTGCCACCTCTGTATCTTCTTATTTGATGGCCCTCAGTGTTCCTGCCTCTCAGATCAAGAGCGTGGAGGGATTAGGTGAGGCTAACCCCGTGGCTTCTAACGCCACCAAGGAAGGACAGGCCCAGAACCGCCGTGTGGAGGTCTATATGTATGCCTCTCAGAAGATGATCCAGGACGCCAACGCACAGGCTGCCCAGTAATTGTTAGTTGACAGTTGACAGTTGATAGTTGACAGTTGTGATCATAACTATCCACTATCAACTGTCAACTTTAAACTCCTCTCCATGAAATTCATCCGTAAGGTTCTTCGCTTTGTATTAGTTGCCTTCTTCGGCTCCACTATCCTCGCGGTGGTGGCGCTTCGTTTTCTCCCTGTCTATTTCACGCCCCTGATGTTCATCCGCTGTTATCAGCAGGTGCAGGAGGGTAGGGACTTGAAACTGTCGCACCACTGGGTACCGTTGGAGAAGATATCTCCGTATCTCCCTATGGCCGTGATGGGCAGTGAGGATGCCAACTTCATGAAGCACCACGGCTTCGACTACAAGGCCATTGAGCATGCGGCCAAGCGTAACCTTAAGCATCCTGAAAAGCGCAAACTCGGGGCTTCCACGATTTCTCAGCAGACTGCCAAGAACGTATTCCTCTGGCCAGGCCGCTCGTGGGTCCGCAAGGGCTTTGAGGTCTATTTTACTGCCTTGGTAGAACTCCTATGGTCCAAGCAGCGCATCATGGAGGTCTATCTCAATTCCATCGAGATGGGCGAGGGGATCTATGGAGCCGACGCTGTCGCAGAGGAGCATTTCAACACGGATGCCATGCACCTCTCAAAAGCCCAGTGCGCGCTCATCGCCGCTACCTTGCCCAACCCCCGCAAGTTTTCCAGCAAGCATCCGTCCGGCTATATGCTGAAGCGCCAGGCCCGCATCCTGCGCGAAATGAATTACGTCCCCAAATTCCCAAGGGAACATGAGGACGTAAAGAAATAGTTCTGTTGACTAATCAGTCTTTCTTAATCAAATGTATGCCAGCATGGGAGAATGCCGTCTGTGCCGCGAGTCTTTGCACTTGGGCCTGTATAGGGCCATTCGTATGGCCATTCAGTCTTCTCGCTCATACCATCACTATCGGTGAAGAAACGGAATGTGCCGACTTCTACCAATATATTATTTGGATCATTCTTCTCCTTCAAAATGAATCCTGCGACTAAGTTGGAGATACCAACACTGGTCTTAGTTCCTGACAATATATAGGCTTCCTTGAATGTAGCACCTCCATTCTCACCTTCCATGTCAAAGTAGATGGTGAAATTATCTCCATATCCACTGATGAAAGCACCTTTTCCAAGAGCCCATTCAGAACCGCCTCCCTGAACTCGAAGCATGTTGATTGTGTTATTGGCTGTGTTCTGATCATAGAATCTGTCATATTCGGACGAGAAAGATTTTCCAGGAGATTCAGAAGTAAGTGATGAAGCCTTCAGAATCTGTGGATCCAAGAAATATGTTCCCTCAACATTTGGCGGCGTTACACCATCGTAGATGGGGATATGTACTTCGATGGTTGCACGGATGTCTGAAGGAATTACCGTCTCAATTCGTTCGTCAGTGGTTGGTGGTGCTGGTGCAGGGTTGTCACCGTTTTCAAATGTACAGGACGTGAACAGGCCAGCAAATGCAACTGCCATGCTCGCAAATAACAAATTTTTCTTCATAACTGTTAAATTTTTGAATGATTAGTAATGTTAGTTAATATCGGTATAATAGATTTGGGTGTAAATATAGGAAATTTTTCTTAATTAAATGGAAAAACAGTACAATAATTAACGATTTTTCAAAATTCGGGCCCCAATATATCTTATCTTAACATATAAATGTTGTATATTTTCTTTCACATTATGATCAATCTCCTTTCAGCCGACGACTAACTGTCTGGTTTTCAGCATTTCCGGCTGAAGGGTTGTTCTGAAAGGGTATGCTCAGGCAGTCTGCCATCATTCAGCGTATCTAAAAGTTTGTACCAACCTGTTTTTTCATACTATAGTCAAGAATTATCAGGCACTTTTTGATAAAAAAGTGGCTCTTCACGATTCTAAAGTGGCTCCTGACGATCCTAAAGAGGCTCCTCATGATCCTATAGAGGCTCCTCATTTTCGTAAAGTGCCTTTGAATTAACCTAAAGCACCACTTTTTTAGATAGAAAGTCTTCGCTGTCAGTGAGAATAATCCCCCAAAAGCGCCTTTCAGCCGAAAGTGTTGATAATCAATTAGTTAGTGGTTGGCTGAAAGGAAAATGATTATATAAAATCTATTTTAGAAAGGAGCCTGTCGGAGTTCCCAGAAGGCTACGGCAGCGGCAGCAGCGACGTTGAGGGAATCGACATGGTGGGACATGGGGATGCGAACGACATAGTCTGCATCCTCAATGGTCTTCTGTGGGAGGCCTTCGCCCTCCGTCCCCATGATAATGGCCAGGCGGTCCTGCTGTTTCAGTATGGGGTCGTCGAGGGCAATAGAGTCGTCGGAGAGGGCCATGGCGGCTGTCTTGAAGCCCAACTGATGAAGGGTGGAGTAGGAGTCGAGCCATGTCCATGGCACGAGGAATACGCTGCCCATCGACACGCGGATAGCCCTGCGGTTCAAGGGGTCGCAACTGCTGCGGGTGAGCAGCACGGCATCTATGCCCAGGGCAGCAGCACTGCGGAAGATGGCGCCAATGTTTGTGGTGTCGCAGACGGCATCGACCACGCAGATGCGATGAGCATCGCGGAGCAGGTTGTCTGGCGGAGGTGATGGCTTGCGACGCATCGCACAGAGCACGCCTCTGGTCAGTGTGTATCCTGTCAGGGCTGCGAGCAGTTCACGCTTCCCTGTAAAAACAGGGATGTCGCCACATCGCTCGATGATGTCAGCGGCATCCCCAGTAATATGCTTCTCTTCGCAAAGGAGCGACACGGCCTCGTAGCCAGCATCCAGCGCCACGCGGATCACCTTCGGGCTCTCAGCGATGAACAGTCCCTGTTCTGCATTCAGGCGATTGCGCAACTGAGCCTCAGTCAGAGCACTGTATATCTGTACCTCGGGTCGGGCGAGAGAGTCTATGTTGATGAGCCTTGCCAATGGTTCGGAGAGGTTATTGCTTGAGCAGATATTGCTTGAAGTCGGCAAAGTCCTTCGTCATGGGCACGCTCTGTTTCTGTCCCTTCATGAAGGCTGCCAGACGCTCAGGAATCTCCACGTCGATGCCAAGGATGTCATCCACCTTCTCCTTGAACTTGGCAGGGTGGGCGGTCTCGCAGAACACGCCAACCTCTCCGGCCTGGAGTCCATCCACAAGTGCCTGATAGCCACAGGCACCGTGGGGGTCGAGGATATACCCAGTCTCCTCGTAGCACTGGCGCATGGTCTGGCAGATCTGTTCGTCAGAGTAGGTGGCACCACTGATAAGGCTGGTGATGGCTGCGTGGGTCTCTGCTGCTGACAGTTTGCCATTCTGCGAGTAGAGGTTCAGGATGCGTGCGAAGTTAGAGGGATCACCCACGTCCATCGCGTTGGCGAGCGTCTGTACGCTGGCCTTGGGCTCGTACTTGCCCGTCAGCAGATATTTGTAGAAGATATCGTTGGCATTGTTGGCAGCGATGAAGCGCTTGATGGGCAGTCCCTGCTGATGACCGAAGAGGGCGGAGCAGATATTGCCGAAGTTGCCAGAAGGCACGCACATCACGAGTTGAGAGTCGTGATTACCATATTGCTCCTTGAGGCGTGCGTATGCGTTGAAGTAGTAGAAGGCTTGAGGCAGGAAGCGTGCCACGTTGATGGAGTTGGCGGAGGTCAGTTTCATGTGCTGGTTGAGTTCTGCATCCATGAAGGCGCTTTTCACCAGTGCCTGACAGTCGTCGAAGACGCCATCCACCTCGATGGCCGTGATATTCTTGCCCAGCGTCGTAAACTGGCACTCCTGGATAGGCGACACTTTCCCTTTGGGATAGAGCACATACACGTGGATGCCCTCCACGCCGAGGAAACCGTTGGCCACGGCAGACCCCGTGTCACCAGAGGTGGCGACGAGGACATTGATACTAGGATTACTAGGGTTACTAGGATTACTAGGGTAACTAGGGTAACTAGGGTTCCTAGGATTCCTAGTAAAGAATTGCAGCAGGCGCGCCATGAACCTGGCGCCTACATCCTTGAAGGCGAGGGTGGGGCCGTGGAAGAGTTCAAGGGTATAGATATTCTCCTTGACCTTCACCACAGGACAGTCGAACGACAGGGTGTCATACACGATCTTCCTCAGCGAATCGGCATCTATGTCCTCCCCAAAGAAGGCGTCTGCTACGGTATAGGCAATCTCCTGGAAGGTCTTAGTCTCGATGGTGTCGAAAAAAGCCTTTGGCAGTTGCTTGATCCTTTCCGGCATATAGAGACCGCGGTCTTCTGCCAGTCCCTTTACCACCGCCTTGTGCAAGTCTGCGATGGGGGCTTGTCCATTTGTGCTATAGTATTTCATATCATATTGTATTTCTTGATTATTCGATAGCCATGAGTGTCTGCATGAACTCGTTCAGTCTCAGCAGACCGTAACTGCCTTCTACACAACTCACCTCATCGTATTGCTTTACCTCGTCGGGCTCGATACCGCGATACCAGATAAGGAATGGTACGGGCTGCCCCACGTGGATGCGCATCTCCACAGGTGTCAGGTGGTCAGGGAGTACGGCGATGCAGATGGGCTCGGGCGACTTCAGCACCGCCTCGTAGATGGGGGCGATGAGTCGCTGGTCCAGATACTCGATGGTCTTCAGTTTCAGGTCGAGGTCACCGTCGTGTCCAGCCTCGTCGCTGGCCTCCACATGCACGAACACGAAGTCGTCGTGCTTCAGGGCCTCGATGGCTGCCTGTGCTTTCCCCTCATAGTTGGTGTTGGCCAGTCCTGTGGCACCTTCCACCTCCACGATCTTCAGTCCTGCGTAGTGGCCAATGCCTCGGATCAGATCGACGGCAGAGATCACGGTGCCAGACTTCACCTGGGGATATTGCTGCATGAGGGTTTCCATCGACGGTCGATAGCCACCACTCCAGGGCCAGATGCTATTGGCCTGGCGCTCTCCGCGCTTGGCGCGCTCGATGTTGAAGGGGTGGATGGCGAGGAGTTCCTGCGACTTGACGATCATCTCGTTGATAAGGTCGGCGGTCTGTTGTGCCGTCAGTCTTCCTGCCTCATTGGGGGCATTCTCCTCTGCCTTTACCAGCAAGGGGCGCCAGGGTTCGTTGGGATGGTCGTGGGGTGGGGCGCAGACAATGTGCTTAGAGCCCCCCTTGATGACCAGCAGATGGCGATACTGGATGCCAGTGATCAACTTCACGCGCTCGCAACCAGCCTGTTCATTGATGGGCCTGACGAGTCGGTCGTTGAGATAGTCGATGAGCACTCTGGCATCCTCCGTTTCCAGATTACCACCGTTGTGCGTGATAATCTTGCCGTCTTCGAGGGTGATGATATTACAGCGGATGGCGAGGTCGTCGTCAGCCATCTCATAGCCTATCGAGGCAGCCTCTAATGGACCGCGCCCTTCATATACTTTATTCAGGTCATAGCCGAGGATGGCGGTATTGGCAACCTCCGAACCAGGAGGGAATCCCTCCGGCACGGTGATGAGACGTCCACAGCGGCCCTCCATCGCCAGCATATCCATCACGGGTTTTCTGGCATATTGCAGCAAGGTCTTGCCGCCGAGTCTCTCAACGGGCAGGTCGGCCATGCCGTCGCCTAATATAATAAGGTGTTTCATCGTTGGAGTATTTTTGCAGCGGACGACAGGACTTAAGGACTTTTTACACGATGGAGTGGAAAGTCGTGTTAGTCCTGTAGTCCGCTGCTAAAGGATTTAGATATTAGCGATAGACATGATATTGGCGAACACACCAGCAGCCGTGACGGCAGCACCTGCCCCGTAGCCCTGTATGAGCATAGGATACTCCTTGTAGCGCTCTGTGGTGAGCAGTACGATATTGTTGGAACCTTCCAGTCCGTAGAAAGGATGGCCGTATGGCACTTCCTTCAGGGCGACGCTCGTCTTGAAAGATGACGGATCATTTTCGTCAGCCTCCATCGTGGCCACGAAGCGCCAGCGCTTGTTTTCTGCCTCGAGTACCTTACGGCGCTTCTCGAAGTCTGCATCCAGTTCAGGCAGGCGCTTCCAGAAGTCATCGATAGAACCCTCGAAGTAACTGTCGGGCACGAAGAGGTGCTTCTCCACATCATCCTGCTCCACCTGGTATCCAGCCTCACGGGTGAGGATGACCAACTTACGTATCACATCCGTACCACTGAGGTCGATACGTGGGTCGGGCTCGGAGTAGCGCTGCTCCTTGGCGCGGCGAACGGTCTCGGAGAAGGGCACGTCGTCAGCAATCTCGTTGAAGATGAAGTTCAGCGTACCGCTCAGGATAGCCTCGATCTTCAGGATCTTATCACCAGAGTTGCAGAGGTCGTTGATGGTACCGATAATCGGCAGACCAGCACCTACGTTAGTCTCATAGCGGAACCACACGCCACGGTCGCGGGCCGTCTGTTTCAGTTTCATATAACTGGCGTAGTCGCTCGAGGCTGCAATTTTATTGGCTGCCACGACGGATATGTTATGTTCCAGGAAGGTCTGATAGAGTGCGGCAATCTGCCTGCTGGCCGTGCAATCCACGAAGACACTGTTGAAGATGTTCATCTTCACGATCTCGTCGCGCATGTGGTCCGTATCGGCAGGATAGCCCGCACGGAGAATCTTCTCGTAGTTGTCGAGGTCGATGCCGTCGCGGTCCAACACGAAGTTATCGACATCCGAGATGCCCACTACGTTCAGTTTCAGGCGTCGCGACTGCATGAGGAACTGCTGCTGCGTGCGAATCTGCTCCAGCAGCATGCCACCAACGGTTCCGATACCGCAGATGAAGAGGTTGAGCACCTTGTATTCCGAGAGGAAGAACGAGTCGTGGAGCACATTGAGCGACTTGCGGAGGAACTTGCCATCGACGACAAACGAGATGTTCGTCTCAGAGGCACCCTGTGCACAGGCAATCACACTGATACCAGAGCGTCCAAGCGTACCAAACAGTTTTCCTGCGATACCTGGGGTCTGTTTCATGTTCTCACCCACGATGGCGATGGTGGCCAGTCCACTCTCTACCTGCATGGGGAACATGGCGCCCGTCTCGATCTCCTTGGCAAACTCGGCGTTCAGCACTTCAGCGGCAGCCTCGGCATCCTCGTCGCGCACGCCAATAGAGGTGGAGTTCTCCGAAGAGGCCTGTGACACCATAAAGACGGAGATGCCCTTGTTGGCCAGCGTGGTGAAGATACGGCGGTTCACACCGATTACGCCTACCATCGAGAGACCCGTCACCGTGATCAGTGAGGTACCCTTGATACTGGAGATACCCTTGATGGGCTTGTTGTCGTCTTCCACCTTGTTCTTAATAAGCGTGCCAGGGTGCTCTGGGTTGAAGGTGTTCTTCACCTTGATGGGGATATTCTTGACGCAGACGGGATAGATGGTCGGTGGGTAGATGACCTTGGCACCGAAGTTACAGAGTTCCATTGCCTCCACGTAAGAGAGTTCGTTGATGGTATAGGCTGACTTGATGACTTTCGGGTCGGCTGTCATGAAGCCATCGACATCCGTCCATATCTCCAGCACGTCCGCATCGAGGACGGCTGCTATGATAGAAGCCGTATAGTCGCTGCCGCCACGACCCAGGTTGGTCGTCTCATGACTGTCGCGGTCGCGACTGATGAAGCCCGGCACCACGGCCACGGTACTTTTCGGAGTAAACGTCGTGTTGGTAAATCCGCTGAAGGCCTCTTTCACCAGTTGACGCGTCAGGTCTGTGTCGAGCACGTGCTTGCCGTTCTTCTTCTCCGTGCGGATGAAGTCGCGGGAGTTCATGCGGATACCGTTCTTAATCATGGCTGCCACGATGTGCGAACTTAGTCGCTCTCCGTATGACACGATGGTGTCCTCCGTCTTCTTCGACAGGTCGTGGATCAGATACACGCCATGGTAGATGCTCTTCAACTGATCGAAGAGGCTATCCACATTATTGAATAAGTCAATGCGCTTTTTCTCGTCCGTAATGACGGCCTCAATCATCTGGTGGTGGCGCGTCACCATCGCGTCGAATTCATCGCGATAGCGCTCGTCGCCGTTCTTGGCCATCTTGGATGTGGCGATCAGTTTGTCGGTGATGCCGTCAAGTGCACTAACTACTACTACGACAGGTTGCGTCCGAGCCTCTGTCTCCACAATTTTCTTCAAGCTTAGAATGCTTTTTACGGAACCTACGGACGTTCCGCCGAATTTCATTACTTTCATATTCCTATGCAATTTATCTTGCCTAATGGTACCCCTCAACAAGCGGGGATTACTCCATTGGCGCTGCAAAGGTACTGTAATTTTTTTATTCAATATCATCTTTCTGGAGTTTTTTTCGTTAATTCTCAAAAAACTTGTTGGTATTTCCGCTTATTTTTGTACTTTTGCGACTCCAAAAACAGAAGATAATGAAAAAACTCTATATACTGTTGGCGTTGCTGATAGCCATTTTTACCATAGGAGACGTTGCAGCCCAGCGCAGAAAGATCACAAAAACACGCAGTCGTCAGAGAACCCATCGCGTCATCAAGAAGAAAAAGACAAGAAACAAGAAGTCGCGGAAGACTGTCAAGAAGATTACTCCCATAGATCCCCGCATGGAGGACCCAGACTACGATCCCTTCCTGCAGTGCGAGGATACCTGTAGCCATGTCCATGGCATCGACCTGTCACACTATCAGGGACAGGTGTTCTGGGAGACGGTAGGCGAGAATACCAAGATGGCGTATGTGTATCTGAAAGCCACGGAGGGCGGCGATCGCATCGACGACCGCTATGAACATAATATCGAATGGGCGCACCGTTACGGACTAAAGGTCGGCTCCTACCATTTCTTCCGTCCGAAGAGTCCGTTAAGACAGCAACTGGAGAACTTCAAGACCCAGTGCCGGCCAGGCGAACAGGACCTCATTCCGATGATTGATGTTGAGACTACAGGCGGTCTGCCCACGCGGGAGTTCTGCGACTCTCTCATCACGTTCCTCGGTCTGGTGGAACAGGCCTACCGTCAGATGCCGCTCGTCTATACCTACCGTAATTTCTATAACAAGCACCTAGTAGGCCAGATTGATGACTATAAACTGATGATTGCGATGTACACGCCAGAAGAACCTGTCTTGATTGACGGACGTGACATCACCATGTGGCAATACACCAGCAAGGGGCGTATCGTGGGGGTCAACGGTTATGTCGATAAGAGTCGTTTCTTGGGTGATCATGGACTCCGCGAAATCCGCTTCCGCCATATATTCCCCAAATAGATTATTCTTCGATGTGGGAGAGGGAATGGACGAAGGAGGCAAAGAAATTCGTTACGCTCTCTGAGGGGAAATAGCGGAAATAGCGGGCAGAGCGGCGCACGTGGCTGAACATGGCTGAGGTGTTGCTGTTGTGCACGAAGATGCTATTGGCATCCTGTGAGAAATACCAGTCGTGGGAACGGGTGTTGGTGAACTCCAACAGTTCCTGGGCTATTTGCTCCACTCGTTTGTCCTTTTTCTCCTGCATAAAGGGAAGGTCTTCGGCATGGAAGCCGTAGAGCAGGATTAGGAATTGTCCCTCCAACTGACATACAGGGGAGAGACTCAGGCTGTTAATCCATTTCATCAGCATGTCGAAATCCACCTTGTTGCCGTCTTGACGAAGGTAGATGGCCAGTTTCAGCAGTTGGCGGATAGGCATCCCTTCATTGAAGATATGGCGCACGATGCTAATCATCAGAAGCAATAGTTGGCGTGTCTTGATGTCGGAATGTTCATCGTCGAGGATATTCTGCAACTTGTGGTTCAGTACAGGGTTCGTCAGGTGGTCTGGACGCAGGAATTCATCTTCTTCTTCATCGGCAGCCTGCTGTTCCTGTAGCGCCTTGTCTGCTGCTTTTTTCCATACTTCCCACTGTTTCGGGGTGAGGTGGAGGAAGAACTGCTCTTTGCATTTGAGTATGCCCTTATAGACATAAGGTGTGACATCGTGCATGACGGAGAGTTGGTAGAGGCTGTCCCACTTGAATGCCGACATGGGCTCGACTAGTTCGTTGATGCCAAGAGCACCACTTCTCAACAGTCTGAAGAAATTACGCTGTATGATGTCCATAATGTCTATGAATAGCGTTTGGGGTACCTAAATAGGATTGAGAGCAAGGCGACAATGCCAAGAGCAAAGGGGTAGTAGAGGTAAGGCAGAATACTGATGGGGTTGAGTGATGCCAGTCCGGCGGCGATGAGCATCTGGGCACCATAGGGGATGATGCCCTGTATGGCGCATGAGAAGGTGTCGAGGATGGAGGCACATTTCTTGTTATCGACCCCATAACGGTCGCCAATCTGTTTGGCGATGCCTCCTACGGTAAGAATGGCAACGGTGTTGTTGGCTGTACATATATCGACGAAAGATACCAGGGCAGCGATGCTGAGTTCTGCGCCCCGTTTGCTATTGACGCGACGGGTAAGCAGGCGGATGATGAAGTCTATACCACCTTGTCTCCTGATAAGTTCCAGCATGCCTCCTGCCATCATGGTGACGATGATCAGTTCTCCCATCGAGAGGATACCGTCTCCCATGGCCCCGAACCAGCCATATATATCAAAGGTGCCCGTCAGTAGGCCGATAATGCCTGTCAGAAGGATGCCCAGAGTAAGAACGGCCATGACGTTCATACCGAGAATGGCCATGACGAGTACGGTGAGGTAGGGGATGACCTTCACCCATTCCACGGCAGGAATCTGCTGGGGAGCATCCACCTCCGTACCCATCAACAGGTATGTAACAAGTATGACTAATGCCGCAGGAAAAACGATGAAGATATTCACGCGGAACTTGTCGCTCAGGCGACATCCTTGTGTCTGGGTGGCCATGATGGTCGTGTCGGAGATAAAGGAAAGGTTGTCGCCAAAGAAAGAACCTCCGACGATGATGGCAGTCATCAGCGCCGTATCTGTACCAGTCTCCGTGGCCACCCCGACGGCTATCGGCGTAAGGGCGGCGATGGTGCCAACACTGGTTCCGATGGACAAGGAAATGAAGCAGGCTGCAATGAACATGCCAGCGAGTATCATCTGTGGGGGAAGGAGGCTCAGCGTCAAGTTGACGGTAGCGTCGATACTACCCATCGCCTTGGCTGAGTGGGCAAAGGCACCTGCCAGCACGAAGATCCAGATCATGAGCATCATCTGCTCCGTGGCTGCTCCTCGACTATAGATGTTAATGCGGTTTGTTAAAGGACTCCCGCTACTGATGATTATCGCATAGATGCTCGATACCATGAAGGCCACGGTGATGGGTATCTTGTAGAAGTCACCAGCAACGATGCTGGTGACTAAGTAGAATGCGATGAACACCATTAACGGTGATAATGCTATGAGTCCTTTCTTCATATATTATAAGGTGACACCGTTCTTGAAGATGGAAATCTCACGGTAGCCGTTCTCCTCGTTCTTGGCTTTCTCACCACTTGCTACACGAAGGACTTTGTCGATGAACTCTGGTACCAGTTCCTTCATGGTGCGTCCTTCCACAAGTTGACCTGCCGAGAAGTCAATCCAGTTCTTCTTACGACTGGCAAGGTCGGGATTGGTAGCGATTTTCATCGTAGGAACAAACGTGCCAAAGGGCGTACCGCGACCTGTGGTGAAAAGCACTAAGTGACAGCCGCATGAGGCGAGGGCTGTTGAGGCTACGAGATCGTTGCCGGGAGCGGACAGCAGGTTAAGCCCGGTGTTCTCCAGGCGGTCACCATACTCCATGACGCCGCTAACAGGTGCCTTGCCGCATTTCTGAGTGCATCCCAGAGCCTTGTCCTCAAGGGTAGAGATACCACCAGCCTTGTTGCCTGGACTCGGGTTCTCGCCTACGGGCTCACCGTGTGAAAGAAAATATTCCTTGAAGTTGTTGATCATAGAAACGGTCTTGTTGAACAGATCCTCCGTACGACAACGGTTCATCAGGATTGTCTCTGCACCAAACATTTCCGGTACCTCTGTCAGTACACTGGTACCACCCTGCGCCACAAGCCAGTCGGAGAACTCACCCACAAGCGGGTTGGCGGTGATACCGGAGAAACCGTCGGAGCCGCCACACTTCAGACCTACGCGGAGTTTAGAAACAGGCACTTCCTGACGCTTGTCCTGCTTGGCTATCTCATATAAACTACGCAGTATCTCCATGCCAGCCTCCATCTCGTCTTCCACTTTCTGGGTGACAAGCAACTTGATGCGATCCTTGTCATAGTTGCCCAGCATCTCCATAAAGGCATCAGGCTGGTTGTTCTCACAGCCAAGACTCAGCACGAGCACGGCTCCTGCATTGGGATGCAGACAGATATCGCGCAGTACCTTGCGTGTATTCTCATGATCACCCGACAGTTGAGAACAGCCGAAGTTATGGTGCCAGGCATGAATGGCGTCAATGCCCTCTTCGTGGGTTTCTTTCTTCAGTTGTTCTACAAGGCGCTCTGCGATACCGTTCACACAGCCAACAGTCGGAACTATCCATATTTCATTGCGCACGCCTACCTCGCCATTCTTACGGACATAGCCCTTAAAGGTGCGGTTTTCTTTTTTTATGCTAAGTTCCTCGTTGACAGGACTGTATGTGTATTCAAGTGTACCAGAAAGATTGGTCTTTAAATTATTCTCGTTTACCCAGTCACCAGCCTTCATATCTTCCTTGGCATGCCCAATGGGATAGCCATATTTAATGATATCAGTACCCTTTGGCGCATCCTTGATGAGTACCTTATGTCCTGCTGGAGTATCCTGATTCACCACGACTTTCTTGCCATCGATGGCAATGATATCCCCTTTCTTCTTGGGCTGCAGACAAACCACGACGGAGTCTGCTGGATTAATCTTTAAAAATGTAGTTTGTTCCATTTGCTGTATTTGTTTTAGTTAAATTGCCGTCCTGCGGTAGAAGTCCACGTTCTCCTTTGTGAGAATCTCGATGGGCATATAGTTGACAGGGTTTACCTCTCTCTTCATCACAATAGCATTAAAGAGCGTATCGACGGATGCATACCCTTGCTGGTAAGCGTGTTGTGCGATGAGGAAAGAGATGCTTCCCTGTCGGATACATTCCTCGTTTTTGGGCACCATATCATAACCCATAATCTGGATATTACGACGGTTGGTCTTCTGTAGGAACTCGCCTACGAGGTGTGCCTTGGAATTGAAGGTGATGCAATGGTGGACTTTCGGGTTCTGCTGGAAGAACTTCTCCAGTATGCCATCATACTCCTTGTGCTCTTCGTCGAGTGGGAGATCGACCTCCTTAATGATAATGTCTGGATAGTGGTCCATCATATAATGACGGAAACCCGTCTCGCGGTTTGCCTGCTGCTTGGAGCCCACCTTGCCGTCGCGTGTCTGCTTGACAATGGCAATCTCCTTTTCTTTGGCAGCAATGAGCATCAGCATCTTCGCTGCGAAATAGCCGCTGGCGAATGAGTCTTGTCCAAAGAAGGATAGCGGTTTGAGGTCGGGCATATAGGAGTCGAGCAAAACGTAGGGAATCTGTCGCTCGGTTAGTTTTTCCGTAAAGCGTGCTGTCTGTTCGAGTGTGGTAGGTACGATGATGACACCGTCGATCTTAGCCGTAAAGAGTTCGCGCACCATCCGTGTGAAGGCGGCATTGTTGAATCGCTCGTAATACATGAAGTTCAAGGTGATTCCAAAGTCACGCCTGAAGTCCGTACATGCCTGTGCCCCTTCTTCGATCTCATCCCAGTAGGCCTCCTGCTCATGCTTGGGCAATACGATATAAAAGTTATAGGTCTTGTTGTAGGCGAGTGCAGAGGCGTACATATTAGGGCGATAGTCCAGTTCCTCCAGTGCCTTGTTAACCTTTTCCAATGCAGACTTACTGACATTCGGGCGCTTGTGCAACACACGATCGACTGTTCCCGTTGACACCCCTGCACGGGCAGCGATATCCTTGATGGTAATAATCTCCTTTGGCATAATATTGCTATTTTTCGGCAAAGGTACGAATAAATTCTGATAAACCAAAATGTATCACCAAAATAATGTGTGCGAAATCGTTTCCGTAAGTTTTTTCCTTAAAACCTCTTAAATATTTGCAGGTATGGAAAATTGTTCCTATCTTTGTGCTCGCAAACGAAATATGTTTAATCTATCAAATAAAAATCAAAACAATGGCAAAAATCGTAACATTAGGCGAAATTATGCTTCGCCTGTCGCCACAGGGCAACGATCGTTTTATTCAGAGTGAGTCATTCCGCATCATCCCCGGTGGTGGTGAGGCTAACGTCGCTATCTCTGTGGCAAACTATGGTCACGAGGCTTATTTCGTGAGCAAACTGCCGAAGCATGAGATAGGCCAGATTGCTGTGAACGCCCTGCGCCGCTATGGTGTCAACACACAGTTCATCACCCGTGGCGGTGACCGTATAGGCTTGTATTATGCTGAGACTGGTGCCTCGATGCGCCCCTCGAAGGTGATCTACGACCGTGCTCACAGTGCTATTGCCGAGGCTGATCCCTCAGACTTTGACTTCGACAAGATCATGGAAGGTGCCGCCTGGTTCCACTGGAGTGGTATCACGCCTGCCATCAGCGACAAGGCTGCCGAACTGACGAAGTTGGCCTGTGAGGCTGCTAAGCGTCACGGAGTGACGGTGTCTGTTGACCTGAACTTCCGCAAGAAATTATGGACCTCGGAGAAGGCTATCTCCATCATGCGTCCTCTGATGAAATATGTAGATGTTTGTATCGGTAATGAGGAGGATGCTGAACTTTGTCTTGGTTTCAAGCCCGATGCTGACGTAGAGGGTGGTAAGACAGATGCCGCAGGCTACGAGGGGATCTTCAAGCAGATGATGGCAGAGTTTGGCTTCAAGTATGTCGTTTCTACACTCCGCGAGAGTTACAGTGCCACGTTCAATGGCTGGAAGGCCCTGATCTATGATGGCAAGGAGTTCTATCAGAGTAAGCGCTATGAGATCAATCCGATTATTGACCGCGTGGGTGGTGGTGACTCATTCTCTGGTGGTTTGATTCACGGTCTGCTGACGAAGAAGACGCAGGGTGAGGCCCTTGAGTTCGCTGTGGCTGCCTCTGCCCTGAAGCACACCATCAACGGCGACTTCAACCTCGTTTCGACAGAAGAGGTGGAATCTCTCGCTGGTGGCAATGCCAGTGGTCGTGTGCAGAGATAGTTTATAGTTGACAGTTCATAGTTAAGATTATGGCAAAGTTTGATAAAATCGCAGTATTGAAGAAGATAGGTGACACTGGTATGGTGCCAGTCTTCTATAATAAGGACCTGGAGATCTGTAAGAATGTGGTGAAGGCCTGCTATGAGGGCGGTGTTCACGCTTTCGAGTTTACCAACCGTGGCGACTTCGCCCAGGAGGTGTTTGGTGAACTGGTGAAGTGGGCTGACAAGGAGTGTCCAGAACTGGCTCTGGGTATAGGCTCCGTGGTGGATGCACCTACGGCTGCTCTTTACATTCAGTTGGGCGCCTGCTTCGTAGTAGGTCCGCTCTTCAATCCTGACATTGCACCTGTGTGCAACCGTCGTCTTGTACCCTATTGCCCGGGTTGCATGACAGTCTCAGAGATCGGCAAGGCCCAGGAACTGGGCTGTGACCTGACGAAAGTGTTCCCTGGCGACGTGGTCGGTCCAAACATGGTGAAGGGTCTGAAGGCTCCGATGCCTTGGTCGAAGATCATGGTTACAGGTGGTGTCTCTCCTGATGAGGAGAACCTGACGAAGTGGTTCAAGGCTGGTGTCTATTGCGTAGGCATGGGCTCTAAACTCTTCCCCTCCGACAAGGTGAAAGCCGGCGACTGGCAGTATGTCACCGACAAGTGCAAGGAAGCCCTCGGTTACGTGGCCAAGGCTCGTGCATAATCCTTTTATCCCTCGCGCCAGTTTTGGCGGGAGGGATAATTCTGTTTTGAAATGAAATATTGGCTATTCATACTCTTAACCATATTCTTCTCAGCCTGTTCCCGTCCAGATAGGCGGACGGTAGATATGCTGAATGACTCTTCATACGCCTATCACTACAAGAACCTGGACAGTACCTGTCATTATGCCCAACAGGCTTTCGACCTCTCCGACGGTTATGCCTCAGGAAAGGCTGAGGCCTTGAACAACCTTGCCTTTGCCCATATCTCACGGATGGAGTACGAAGCGGCAGAGAAATTACTCAATGAGGTAACAGAGATTACTGACAATCAACTGGAACTCTTTGTGGCTTACGTCCAGCAGATGCGACTCTGTCAGCGACGTTCCAGGAACCGTGAGTTCCATGAGTTCCGCGAACTGGCAGGACGAGCCATGCGCCGTATCCATGAAGTGCTGAACGTGCTGGATCAGCGAGAGGCGCATCGCCTGCTATATGCCGAGTCGGAATATGCCATCGTCAACTCTACATATTATTATTATGTAGGTCTGGAACGCCAGTCGATAGAAGCGCTTTACGCTATAGACCCCAATGAGGTGCAGCGCGATACCGCCCAGTATCTGAACTACCTCTACAACATAGGGGCGGGTGGGATTATCATCGACGGTACCCAGCAGGAGATAAACCAGCAAGAATTCGATTGCCTGATGCGATGCTTCCTGTTGGCACGCAGGGGTGGCTATCCCTATTTTGTGGCTAATGCCTTAGAAGCCCTTTCTGAGCATCTTATGGATCCCGACTATCGTCAGCAACTCTTGTCAGACAACATGCCTGCCATGAAATTCCTGAACCCCGAGAATGTGGAGGATGACATGTTGGCGGGCTGGCTCTCGGAGGATGCGCTTTATCATTTTGAACAGTACGGTGATGTCTATCAGATTGCGGGTGCCTATCGCACACTGGCCTCTTGTTTCCGTCAGATAGGTGACTATGAGTCTGCCCTCTATAATCTGGAACAGGCTCTCTCGGACTCCGCAATCTATCAGGCACCAGACCTCGTGGCCAGTATCCGCGAGCAACTGAGTGTGGCGTATGCCGCTATCGACGATAAACCACAGAGCGACTATAACCGTAACCTATACCTCGACCTACAGGAGACCACCCGTCAGGATCGCCAGTTGGAGGCCCGCGCCAGTCAGTATGAGAAGACTGCCCAACAACTCAACTGGATGCTTGGTGGGGTGGTGTGTGCTATCATATTACTGCTCTTCTCTCTATGGCTCTTCAACCACTTGAACAAGAAACAGAGAAAGCCAGTGGAGAACGATGACCTGTTGGAACAGCGAGGCGAGGAACTGGCTGCCTTGAGAATGAGGGTGGAGAACAGTGAGCGCAGGAACCTTGAACAGCGAGCCAAGGTGTCGCTTGTGAATAACATTACGCCTTTTATCGACAGGATTATCCATGAGACGAGAAAGCAAGGCGGTGGGAATATCGAATATGTCAGGGAACTTACTGATAAGATCAGCGAATACAATGATGTGCTGACCCACTGGATCCAGTTACGCCAAGGAGAATTGAGCCTGAAGATTGAGAGTTTCCCCTTGCAAAGTCTTTTCGACCTGATTGCAAAAGGCAGGACATCCTTTCAGATGAAAGGCATCGAACTGAAGGTGGAGCCTACGGATGCCGTGGTGAAGGCCGATAACGCCCTGACGCTCTTCATGCTCAACACATTGGCCGACAATGCCAGAAAGTTTACCCCGCGAGGTGGGCAGGTATCATTGAAGGCCAGTCAGGCAGACGACTATGTGGAGATAGCAGTGTCTGACACTGGAGAAGGCATGACGGAAGAACAGTTGGATCACCTCTTTGATGCCAAGCCCATTCATGACGAATCGCAGAACGCCAAGTTCCAGTCTCCTGATTCCCATGGTTTCGGATTACTGAACTGTAAGGGTATCATTGAGAAGTATCGTAAGACAAGCCAGATATTCTCCGTCTGCAGTATCGGTGCTACGAGTACCTTGGGTAAGGGTACCCGTATCTTCTTCCGACTGCCGAAGGGTGTCCTTCGGCTCTTAGTGCTCTTAGTGAACCTGGTATTCTTAGCAAACCTGGAATCCCAAGCCAACGACTATGAGCCACTGACCAGAGCCAGTGCATACGCTGACTCTGCCTATTACTCCAATATCAATGGTACATACGAGCGTACCCTCCAGTATGCCGATTCCTGCCGCTTTTACCTGAACCAGCACTATCGTTCTCTTTCCCCAGAAGGGCGTCACCTGATGTTGCCGCTGGGTAATGCTTCGCTGACCGCACCAGAGATAATATGGTATCATGACAGTTTGGCCACCGACTATCATGTCATCCTCGACATCCGCAACGAAAGTGCCGTGGCGGCTCTCGCCCTCCATGAGTGGCAACTCTATGCCTACAACAACCGTATTTATACGCAACTGTTTAAAGAGATGTCGGCAGACAACTCCCTGGGCGAGTACTGCCGCGTGATGCAACAGTCGCAGACCAACAAGACCATTGCCGTCATCCTGTTGGTGCTGATCCTGCTGGCCATCGTACCAGCCTACTATCTGTTGTATTATCGCCACAGGCTCTATGCCCGATTCATCAAGGAGCAACAACGGCAGACAGATATTGAGATGCTGGACGATGAGGTAAGGAAGGCCGAACTCGAGGACAATAACCTGCACGTATCCAATGCCGTGCTCGACAATTGCCTGTCATCGCTGAAGCATGAGACCATGTACTATCCCAGTCGGATTACCCAACTGCTCGACATGGGAGATGTCGGATCCTTGGGCGAGGTGACCGACTACTATCGTGAACTCTATGGCATCCTGAGCCAGCAGGCCACACGTGAGACGGAGCGCTCCAAACTACACCTCAGGGCCCTTGATCACCAAGTGCTGGGCGATGAGAACCTGCTCCGCTACCTCTTTGAGATTCTCAGGAAGCAGTCTGGCGGGAAGAAACTGGAGAAGATATACTCCCAGAAAGATAAGCAATACGTAGAGGTGCGCATCCCCATGCCGCTGCTTAAACTCTCTGAGGAACAGGCGCGCGACCTCTTCATCCCTTCCAACGAGCATATACCTTATCTGATATGCCGGCAGATTGTCAGGGACCATGGTGAGGCCACTAATCGCAGAGGTTGTGGTATCTATGCCACACTGATTGATGGAATAACAAATATGATCATAACATTACCAAGCGTATGGAAACTTTCAAGGTAATCATCGTAGAAGACGTGCCCCTCGAACTCAAGGGCACGCTGGGCATCATCCGCACAGACATCCCTGAGGCGGAAGTGATTGGAACGGCAGACAGTGAGCAGAGTTACTGGCGACTGCTGAAGCAGCAGAAGCCCGACCTCGTGCTGCTCGACCTCGGACTGGGGGGCTCCACGACCGTAGGTGTGGAGATCTGTCGCCATACCAAGGAACTGCACCACGATGTGAAGGTGCTCATCTTTACGGGTGAGATACTGAACGAGAAACTCTGGGTCGATGTGCTCGACGCTGGGGCTGACGGCATCATACTGAAGACCGGTGAACTGCTGACGCGTCGTGATGTATCCGCTGTGATGGACGGCAAGCAACTGGTGTTCAACGAACCGATTCTCGAAAAAATCGTCGAGCGCTTTAAGGCCGCTGTCAGTGGTCAACTCGTGAAGCAGGAGGCTCTGGTGAACTATGAGATCGACGAGTACGACGAGCGCTTCCTGCGCCATCTGGCCCTGGGTTACACCAAGGAGCAGATCACTAACCTCCGTGGCATGCCCTTTGGCGTGAAGAGCCTGGAGAAGCGCCAGAACGAACTCATCCAGAAACTCTTCCCTGAGGGTACAAGTGGGGTGAATGCCACTCGCCTCGTGGTGCGTGCTCTCGAACTCCGTGTCCTCGACATCGACAATCTCGAACCCGATGAGGAATAACATATCTAAGGTGCTCGGAGTGACTTGCTTCGCTCTTCTGATGGGCGAGGTCCTCCTCGTCATCCTCTCGTGGCTACTCTCTGCCACGATGATGGATGGCGTGCGTTCGCTCCTCTCCTCAGAGGGCATCCGCTGGTACTTCGGCTCGTTCACGTCGATGATGGCCTCGCACCTGCTGGTGTGGCTCGTGCTGGTGCTCTCTGCCTGGGGCTGTCTCCGTCAGGGTGGGGTGATCGACCTGCTCCGTCGCGTCTCCCCCTTCACCTACCGTATGCGGATAGCCCTGCGGGCGGCCTGCGGCTTCGTGTTGATCTATATCGTGATCATCGCCCTGCTCACGCTGATGCCCCATGCCATCCTGCTCTCTGCCACGGGCCAACTCTTTCCATCGCCTTTCAGTCGTAGCCTGGTGCCTGTCATTACTACGGGTGTCATCCTGTTTTCAGTCTCCTATGGCATGATGTCTGGTCGCCTGAAGACGCTGACAGACATACTCCATGCCTTGTCAGTAGGCATCGCCAAGGGAGCACCCCTCTTCATCCTGCTCATCCTGCTCATTCAGTTTTATGAGTCGCTCCGCTTTGTGTTCGGCTGACTATATTCGAGTGTTTTCATAGATTGTTTTACCCTTCAGCAAGCCTGTAATCTCTTGATTATCAGACTTTTCGGCTGAATGGTTGATGTCGGGGCTCGTTGGGGACGCATGGCTATGCAAACGTCAGCCTTCAGGTCGATAGCGTATCTACAAGTTTGTGCCGTAGGCCTTCTTTTTTGATTTGTCCCAAGGCCTGGGACAAAAAAATATATGGCCTCGTAGGGTGAATACTCGGCTCCTAAGATTCAATACTCGGTTCCTTACAACTGACAAGTGCCTCTTTAGGGGCTCTATTCGCATGGGGAAAACACGTTTCAGCGCAATTCGTTGTATATCAATATGTTATGCCTTGGCTGAAAGGTAAATGAACTTTCTAACAGAATAATAGAAAAAGGATAGGGGGCATGCCCTATCCTTTTTCAGTGAGTCTCTCGTGGAAGAGTGTTATTTGACAATGAATTTCTTGCCGTTCTTGATGTAGATGCCCTTTGCAGGCTTGGTGACGCGCTGGCCAGCGAGGTTGTAGATGGGAGCATCATCGGCTGCGATGGCTTTGGGAGCCTTGATGCCTGTGGTGCCGGCTTTTAAGACAGCCTTCTTCAAGAGGATACCATGCCCCTGGAAAAGCATACCCTTAGACTTGAACTTCTGGAAGGTATCAGCATCGAACGCGAAGACGGTGGTGTGCTCAGTGCCAGATACTGAATTGTAGAATTTGTTGACTTCCAGGGTTTCACTGATTGCCTCACCATCAGCAGTGAAGTTGATCATGGAACTCCAGTCGCTATACCAGAACTGGAGATAGGAGTTGGCCTCGTCACCGGAAAACTGGTCGAACTGTTCCGTGTAGGTTACTTCGAGTATGGAAGTGTTGTCCAGATCTGAGAATAGCGAGGCAGGGAACTGGATGGCATCGCCCCATTCCAGTTGTTTCTCACCCTCATAGACCACTGTCTCACTGGAAATCTCCTTAGTGGGATAGATGCCTTCGAAGTCGTCGCCGTGGTAGGCTTTGGTGATAGTCTCAACCAAGTCAGGCTGGTTAAAATAGGGCTCATTTCTTGCCATACCGTCGGAAAGTCCCATCCAGTAGAAGGTGCCTATGCCTTCCTCCTTTGTCCTCTTGATGAAATAGTCCATCGCGTAGAGGGCTACCTCGCGGTTTTCATAATACCAGTCGCGCTCAGGCCAGACACAGAATGTGGAGTATTCTCCAACAATGACTGGTGCGCCCTTGCTCATCAGGTTTGTCTTAATAGTACTTATCAGGTAATCGACCAGTTCGCGTGCATGGCTCTCGCTCTGCCAGTCAGGATAGTTGTGTATCTGGAAAATGATATGACCCGACTCCTCAGGCAACTCCAGAGCCTTCATCGCTGCGGGAGAATTGCTGGCAGAGTAGGTGTTGATGACCAGGTTGCGCTCAGCATTGTTGCCTCCGGTGGCTCTTACGGCACTGACGAAACTTTTGGCATAGTTGTTGATGGCATTATATCCGTCGGTCTTGTCGGAGGGCTCGTTCCAGGTGTTCTTGCTATCCAGCATTTCATTGTAAGACTCAAAGAGCAGATGATGGTCGTAATCCTTGAATTCGGTGGCTATTTGCTCCCAGAGATACTCATACTTTGCCTTTACGCTGGAATATACCGATCCGTCAGCCACAAGCCAGTGCAGGTTATGGTCTCCCGTGTCATGGTGGACGTTAATGATGCAGTACATGCCGTTGTCGATGACATAATCGACGACCTCGTGTACTCGTTTCATAAATGCATCATTCACCTTGCCGTCGGCATCCATCTCCTGAAACCATGTGACAGGTACGCGGATGGCACCGATGCCTGCCTCCTTCATCATCTTCATCAGTTCGGGCTTTGTGACAGGCTGGCCCCAACCTTGTTCATGTTCAGAGGGTGAACTCCAGTTCCACCCATCTGTTCCTTCCCAGTTGACGGCATCAAGTGTGTTGCCAAGGTTCCAGCCCACGCCCATGTTCATCACTGCATCTTTTGCAGACTCGAAATCCTGAGCCTGTGACTGTAAGGTCAGCATCATCAGCAGACCTAAAAAGGTAGTAAATCTTTTCTTCATATTCTTGTAATAGTTATTTAGTCGATGCAAAGGTAAGGCTTTTTTTCCTTCTTGCCAAGTAATTTAGCAAATATCTTCATGAAGATTTTGAGGATTCAGAACTTTTCAGTAATTTTGCACCTAAATTCAAACGAGAAAAGAAAGATGCATAGTGATCCAAAGCAGTGTCTCTACTGTACCAACAATCAGACGCTCCACGACCTGATGATCGAGATAGCCCCGTTGTCAGTGTCTCGTGCGTTCCTTTTTAGAGAGCAGACCTATCGTGGGCGTTGTCTCGTGGCTTATAAGGACCATGTGAACGACCTGAACGAACTGAGTGACGAAGACCGTAATGCCTTCATGGCTGACGTGGCCCGTGTGACGAGAGCCATGCAGAAGGCATTCAATCCCGAGAAGATCAACTATGGTGCCTACAGCGACAAACTGTCGCATCTGCACTTCCACCTGGCTCCGAAGTATGTGGATGGCCCTGACTATGGCGGCACGTTCCAGATGAATCCGGGCAAGGTATATCTCTCGGATGCAGAGTATCAGGAAATGATCGAGAAAATCAAACAGTATCTATAATATGGCAATTATCAAACCATTCAAAGGCATCCGCCCGCCCAAGGAGTTGGTGGAGCAGGTAGAGAGCCGTCCCTACGACGTGCTGAACTCAGAAGAGGCCCGTGCAGAGGCAGGGGACAACGAGAAAAGTCTGTATCATATCATCAAGCCAGAGATTGACTTCCCCAAGGGAACCTCAGAGTATGATCCCAAAGTCTATGAGAAGGCCGCAGAGAACTTCCAGAAGTTCCAGGATAAGGGCTGGCTGGTGCAGGACGAGCATGAACATTATTATATTTATGCTCAGACCATGAATCAGAAGACCCAGTACGGACTCGTGGTCTGTGCCCATACCGACGACTACATGGCAGGTCGTATCAAGAAGCACGAACTGACGCGCCGTGATAAGGAAGAGGATCGTATGAAGCATGTGCGTGTGAACAATGCCAACATCGAGCCAGTGTTCTTCGCCTATCCAGACAACAGCGTGCTCAACGAACTGATCATGCGCTATGCCAAGACGGAGCCTGAGTATGACTTTATCGCTCCCATCGACGGCTTCCGTCATCAGTTCTGGGTGATCAGTGATGAGGCTGACATGAAGACCATCACTGAAGAATTCGCGAAGATGCCTTCGCTCTACATCGCTGACGGCCATCATCGTTCGGCTGCCGCAGCCCTCGTGGGCGCAGAGAAACAGAAGCAGAATCCTAACCATAAGGGTACTGAGGAGTACAACTACTTCATGGCAGTCTGCTTCCAGGCTTCTCAACTCACGATCCTCGACTACAACCGTGTGGTAAAAGACCTGAACGGCCTGTCGTCTGAGGAATTCCTGGCTTCGCTGCAGGTGAACTTCGAAGTGGAGGACAAAGGTACCGAGATATATAAGCCCCAGCAGTTACATGAGTTCTCACTCTATCTGGACCAGCACTGGTACAGTCTGAAAGCCAAGGAGGGAACATACGATAACAATGATCCTATCGGCGTGCTCGATGTAGATATCTCCAGCCGACTGATTCTCGATGAGATCCTGAATATCGGTGACCTGCGCTCCTCGCAGCGTATCGATTTCGTTGGTGGACTCAGAGGTCTCGGAGAACTCAAGCGTCGTGTGGATTCTGGTGAGATGCGCGCTGCGCTGGCCCTGTATCCCGTATCAATGCAGCAGATCATGGATATTGCCGACTCTGGTAAGATCATGCCTCCGAAGGCTACCTGGTTTGAGCCAAAGTTGCGCTCTGGCCTGGTGATCCATAAACTCAGTTGATATGGATGCCAAACGGATATTAGAGTTCCTGAAACAGGTGATGGCAAATAATAACCGTCCCTGGTTTCAGGAACATAAGTCTGAATATGAGGCAGTGAGAGCAGACTTTGAGCATGGGGTCGGTCAGGCGCTGGAAAGGATTGCGACCTTTGATCCTGAGATTTCGCATCTGACGGTGAAGGATTGTACCTATCGTTTCTATCGTGACACTCGCTTCTCCCCAGACAAGTCGCCCTACAAGAATCATTTCGGCGCCTATATTGACGCAAAGGGCAAAAAGGCCCTGCGAGGAGGCTACTACCTCCACCTCGAGCCTGGTCATTGTCTGGTAGCAGTGGGCAATTACTGGTTGCCAACAAATATCCTGACGGCCTGCCGAAACGAGATCATGGCAAATACCGAGGCATGGCTGAAATGCGTCGAGAGCAGGGCTTTCAGGAAGTATTTTAAGGATGTGCGAAAGAAGCGCAATACCCACGACGATGAGAATCAGTCGGAATGGGAGGAAAGTTGGAATTCGCCCCAGGGCTTTGGCCTGACAAGACTGAAGACCTGTCCAGCCGGCTTTCCCAGAGACTGGGAATATGTGCATTATCTGCGGCTCAAAGACTACTGTTGCTGGCATGCCGTACCAGACGAATTCTTTGAGGGCGACCAATGGCTCGATGAACTGGAAAAGATGTTCAGGGCCGCCAAACCAATGATGGACTTTATGAATGCTGTGATAGACGATTACGAGTAAGCATCAACAATAACTAAAAACAGAGATAATGAAAAGACTATTATTTGCAATTACCTTCTTGTCGGCTGTTTCATCATACGCTGACGAGAAGAAACCCGTGTGGATGGACCCCACTGTGAATCAGCAGAATAGAGAGGCTCGGCGGGCTGATTTCTTCGCTTTCGAGAGTCTGGACAAAGCAAGGGGGGATAAAAGTGCCTCTGAGCGCTACCTCTCGATGGAAGGCTTATGGAAGTTCTGCTTTGTGAATAGCCATCAGGATGCTCCTAAGGACTTCTATTCATTGAAATACGATGATTCCAAGTGGGACGACTTCCAGGTGCCAGGACTCTTCGAGGTAAACGGCTATGGCGATATGATATACGTGAACAACGGTTATGCTTGGCGTACTACCTTTAAGACCAACCCTCCCTATATCGGGGAGACAAATAACTATACGGGTAGTTATCGCAGGACATTCAACTTGCCATCCGACTGGAAAGGGCAGGAGGTGTTCTTCCACGTAGGTTCAGCAACGAGTAACCTCAGCCTATGGGTCAATGGCAAGTATGTGGGCTACTCCGAGGATTCGAAGGTGGCAGCGGAATTCAATATCACCAGATACCTGAAACCAGGCAAGAACCTGATAGCCATGCAGATTATGCGCTGGTGTGATGGCTCATATCTGGAGGATCAGGATTTCTGGCGCTTCACAGGTATTGCCCGTGAGGTGTATCTCTATGCCAGACCGAAGACTCATATCCAAGATATTTCCATCGGACAGGACTATCAAGACGGAAAGGGCTTGCTGAACGTCGATGTCAAGGTGAATGGAGGTAAAGCCACTGTGGAGGCCCGACTGTTGGATGTAAGTGGAAGACTCGTTGCTGAGGGACTTCAGACGACAGTCGATAATGTCCTGCCCTGGACAGCAGAGACACCTAATTTATATATATTGGAGATTCAACTGAAACAGAATGATAAGGTGCTGGAAGTCGTACGCAAGAAAGTGGGCTTCCGTCACATAGAGATCAAAGGCGGGCAGTTGCTCGTCAATGGCCAGCCTATCCTCATCAAAGGTGTTGACAGGCATGAGTTGGATCCGGATGGAGGCTATGTGGTGCCTGTAGAACGCATGATCCAGGATATTAAAATCATGAAGCAGTTGAACATTAACGCCGTTCGTACCAGTCATTATCCTGATGATCCACGATGGTATGACCTCTGTGATGAGTATGGCATCTACCTGACGGCAGAGGCTAATATAGAGAGTCATGGTATGGGCTACGGAAAGGAAACACTTGCTATTCGTCCAGACTTTGAACTGGCTCACCTGGAACGTAATCAGGCGAACGTGATGCAATTTAAGAATCACCCCAGCATCATCGTGTGGAGCCTTGGCAATGAGGCTGGATATGGTGTGAACTTTGATAAGTGCTATGACTGGATTAAAGCCTATGACGAGACCCGCCCCGTTCAATACGAACGGGCAGAACAGAATGGTAAGACGGATATCTTCTGCCCGATGTATTATGGCTATGAAGACTGCGAAAAATATGCAAAGGGGACGAATCCGCGTCCGCTGATCCAGTGTGAATATGCACATGCTATGGGTAATTCGATCGGAGGCTTCAAGGAATATTGGGATATCATCCGGAAGTATCCCAAGTATCAAGGCGGCTATATCTGGGATTTCGTTGATCAGGGTATGCGGGATAAAAGTAAAGTGACTGGGAAAGAGATATTTACATTTGGCGGTGACTATGGTCGCTATCCTGCTTCTGACTATAACTTCAATTGTAATGGAGTGATTGCTCCTGACCGTCGTCTGAATCCTCATGCATACGAAGTGGGGTACTATTATCAAAATGCCTGGATCACAGAGAAGAATCTGAAAGAGGGCCAGATAGAGATATTCAACGAGTATTTCTTTAAGTCGTTGGATGATCTGGAACTGGTATGGAAAATCAAAAAGCATAGCGGCACCATTGATGTGAGTGGCATTGCTCCACAACAGCGTAAGGTTATTACTGATGCAGGCCTGAAAGAGACACTGGCCCGTGTTCTATCCCATCATCCTGATGAAGAAATCTGTGTTAACTTCGAGTTCCGCAGCCGTGAGGCACAACCTTTGATTGCGAAAGGACAAGTGCTTGCCCGTCAGCAGTTAATCGCTCAATCTTATCAGTTCCCTGACATTCCTGTCGATCATAGTTCGACGAGTATTCTTAAAGAAGAAACAGAAAGTTACGCGAAGTTTGAAGTTGCAGGGACAACCCTGACCATCGGTAAGCAAACAGGTTGGATAGACTATTTGGATGTCAATGGTGAGTCAATGCTGGTTGACCATCAGTCTGTTACTCCAGAGTTCTGGCGTGCCCCAACAGATAATGACTATGGTGCATGGTTGCAGCATCGGTTTGCTGTGTGGAGAAATCCCAAGATGAATCTGAAGGGTGTAGAACTTAAGGGTAATGGTGCCGTGGCAACCTTTGATTTGCCAGATGTAAAAGCAGTGCTCACGATGACTTATTTGCTTGAGGCTGACGGCAAGGTGATTGTACGTCAACAACTCTCAACGGACAAATCTGCGAAAGTCTCTCCGATGTTCCGATATGGCATGCAGTTGCAGATGCCTCAGCAATATAATTCGGTGAGATACTATGGCCGAGGCCCAATAGAGAACTATGCTGACCGTAACTCATCTGAATTCTTGGGAATCTATGAGAATAAGGTGAAAGATGAGTATTTCCCATATATCCGTCCGCAGGAGTCTGGTAATCATACTGATATTCGCTGGTTCCGTTTGGTAAATGAGAAGGGTTGTGGTCTGGAGTTCTATAGTAATGCACCGATGGAGGTTAGTGCACTGAACTACTTGAAGGATGATTTGGATGACGGACCTGTGAAGGATAAGGTAATAGGTCATCACAGCGGCGATCTTTCAGAGCGCCCATTGACACAAGTGCACATCCAGCAACGCCAGATGGGGTTAGGCTGTGTCAACTCTTGGGGGGCCTGGCCTCGGAATGAGTACCTTTTGCCTTATCAGGATTATGATTTTATATTTGCCATTAGACCAGTAAAATCAGAATAGTCAGTTTTTTCAACTGTCTGATGACACAATGATACCGCTTACGGCTTGACTTTTGTCAAAAAGAAAGCCGTAAGCGGATGTTTTTTGTTTTTTTTGCCAAAAAGAGTTGGATGTAAACTTATTATTGACTATCTTTGCATCCGAAAAAGAGATGATTTGTAAACAAATCAAAGAAAGAGATAACAAAATAGAAGATGAAAGGGATGAATAAGATTAAGAAAATGGTATTTGTGGCAATGTTTATGCTTGCAGGTACTACGATGATGTCTGCCGAAGAAGCCAATGTTACGAGTGAGATAGACACCACTTATATTAAACTTGATGAAAATCTTGAGCCAATCAACTTTGTTAATAGTACCTTTGAGGAACTCAAAGCCGCTGTCGGTGAACTGGAGACTATTTTGGAAACGGATGCTTTCCAACTTTATGCTTCCGGTGATTATACCTATAAAGTTGAGAATGGCTTAGTGACTTCGATGGCTATTCAGATTGCTGATGATAATAATGACAAGATTGTCTATAATAAGATTCTGAATGCCTTGGCTAAGAGCAATTCCATCAAGGATACTCATAATACTGGTGGTAACTATTATCAGTATGCCAATTTCCAGGTGCAGTTTGATGATTTTGAAGGTTATGAGAAATTGACCTTCTCTGTCATTCAAGATGATATGTCAGAATAGCGATATATTCAAAAAATCTATCCTTTTTTCTTAGTTTATGTTCTTTTTTCTTCTTTCGGGAGGAATTGGATGCTATTTACGAAAAAAAGAACATTGATTATTGGCTAAAAATGTCTAATTTTGCAGCCAAAATAATAAGGATGTATGACAAGCATCAAGTTGTTGTCCAAAAGTATTGACGAAGTAGGGGTTTCTAGTGTTGAGGCGTTGCAGGCCATTGATGACGATGTACTGTATCTGAGAGATATGCGTCAAGTGAAGAACCTTGCCAATGTAAGGATATCGTACAATACTATTGTGTATTGTCGTGCAGGGCGTCTTCTTGTAGAAATTGGTGGCAATCAGCAGATTAATGTTATGCCAGGTCAGTTGTTGTTGATCCCTACAGGGAAATTGGTACAGCCAATTTTGATGAGCACTGATGTAGATGCTACGGCATTGTTGGTTTCTGATAAGATGTTGAGGACAGTGTTGGGAAATCAGATTAGTGTCTGGAACGAGGCATTGTATATGAAAGAGATATATGTTGTTGAAAAGGCAGACTGGATTGAGGGTATGGGGGGCTATACGCGTTCGGTTTTTACAGAAGGTCATACGCCTCCTTTCTATAAGGAGATACTTACTTCTTTCCTTCGTACAATGTTCCTGATGATCTGCGGTGATCTGCTGAGTCATGAGCAGCCTGTTTCAGATGGCGATGCTTCGACCATTCGTGATAAGGAGATATTCAATCAGTTCCTTCAGTTGCTTGGCAAGCAGGAGCAAAAACGGCAGAAGGTTTCTTACTATGCTGACCTTATGAATATCACTCCGAAATATCTATCCACTGTCTGCAAGAAAGTCAGTGCTAAAAATCCTATGCGTTGGATTATGGAGAGCGTGATGGCAGATTGCTATATGCTCTTAAAGGATACTGATTTGAGTGTTAAGGAAATATCTAATCGTCTTGGATTTCCCAATGCTTCGTTTTTTGGCCAGTATTTTCGTGAGCAGGCCGGGGTTACCCCTATTGAGTATAGAATCAGGCAAAAGAAGATGGTATGATGGACGGGGTGGAGATTGTTAAGGTGCAAGAATCTAAACAGATGGATGAATTTGTTCACGTTGTGGACAAAATATATAAAGATTGTGAGCAGTACGTGCCTGATTTAGAAGTAGATATACGTAACCTCTTTAACCCAAAATCTAATCCGGGGTTGGAATTTTCAGACATTCAACCATTCCTGGCCTACCGTCACGGTGAGACTGTTGGACGTATTGTTGGTATTATCAACCGTCATGCCAATGAGAAATGGAAGGTTAAGAATGTACGCTTTGCCATGCTTGAATTCATTGATGACCTCGAAGTGTCTCGATCTCTGTTGGATGCTGTCTCGCAATGGGGTAAGTCTTTTGGAATGGATACTCTTCAGGGGCCAATGGGGATAACAGACTTTGATAAGGAGGGCATGTTGGTAGAGGATTTCAATCTAGCCGGCTCCATGAATACCATTTATAATCCAGAATATTATCCTCGTCATCTGGAAGCCTTAGGGTTCGAGAAAGAGGTTGACTGGGTGCAGATTCGTATCAAGATTCCGAAGGAGGTTCCTGTAAAATACGCCCGTGTTGCTCAGTATGCAAGAGAGCAAATGGGTTTGCGGGTTATCAAACTGAGTAATAGTATGATCAGTAAGGGCGGCTATGGGAAAAAAGTATTTGCTTTGTTTAATGAGGCCTATAAGTCGATATTCGGCTTTTCAGAACTCTCTGACAAACAAGTTGAAAGTTTCTTGAATAGATATCTTAAACTGATTGATAAGCAGTTGATACCATTTATTGTTAATGACAAGGATGAAGTGGTAGGGGCTGCAGTAACGATGGGTAGCCTGACGCGAGCCATGCAAAGGGCGAAAGGTCAACTTCTTCCATTTGGGTGGTATCATCTCTTGAAGGCTATGTACTGGAAGCGGGAAGACAATGCAGAGATGTTGCTCATTGCTGTCCGTCCAGACTATCAGGGCCTTGGCGTGAATGCCATGTTCTTCGACGATTTAATACCAATATATAATCGTTATGGTTTTAAGTGGGCAGAGACAGGTCCTCAGTTAGAGGACAATGTTCGTGAACTGACGCAGTGGAAACCATTGCATCCAGAATATGTAAAACGTAGAAGGTGTTATAAAAAGAATATATAGGAATATGGAACAAAGAGTAGTCATTACGGGAATGGGTATCTGGTCGTGCCTCGGCACGACTCTTGATGAGGTGCGCCAGTCCCTGTATGAAGGAAAGAGTGGAATAATTTTTAGTCAGGAGCGCAAAGACGTGGGCTTTCGTTCGCCTTTTTGTGCAAATGTCCCTAAGGCTGATCTAAAGCCTTTCGTTAATCGTAACTTCCGTCAGTTTATGCCAGAAGAGGCACAATATGCTTATATGGCAACAAAGGATGCCCTGGCAGCCGCCAAGTTGGAACAGGATTATATAGATGCCCACGAGGTAGGTATTATCTATGGTAACGACTCTGTGGCTGAAGCAACGATGCGTGCATTAGATAAGTTCCGTGAATATGGCAGTACGGCAGCCTGTGGTAGTGGCGCCATCTTCCAGTCTATGAACTCGACGGTAACCATGAACCTGGCCTGTCTGTTCCATCTGAAAGGAATTAATCTGACGGCTTCTGCAGCCTGTGCTTCAGGTTCACAGTCCATTGGTTTGGGTTATCTGCTCATCAAGAATGGCCTGCAAGACTGTGTGGTTTGTGGTGGTGCCCAGGAGGCTAATATGTATGGTGTGGCTTCATTCGATGGTATTCAGTCGTTTGCTTTGCGTGAGGATAATGACGCTACCCGTGCCAGTCGTCCGTTTGATCGTGACCGAAATGGGCTTGTGCCGGGTGGTGGTGCCGCAACCCTCATTCTGGAAAGTTATGAGAGTGCCGTCAAGCGTGGTGCTCCAATCCTTGCTGAGATTATCAGTTGGGGCTTCTCTGGCAATGGAGACCATATCTCAACGCCTAATGTCGCAGGTCCTGCTCGTTCGTTGGAACTTTGTTTGAAACAGTGCTCAGTCTCTCTAAAGGAGATTGGGTATGTTAATGCACATGCCACTTCCACGAAGATTGGTGACAGCCGTGAGGCTCAGGCTATTGCCCAAATATTTGGTGATTATCGAGTTCCTGTTACCTCAACGAAGGGACAGACAGGACATGAGATGTGGATGGCTGGTGCCAGTGAGATTATTTATTCTTTGCTGATGATGAAGAATGACTTCATTGCAGGCAATCTTAATTTTGAGAATCCTGATGAGGAAACGGCTTGTATCAATGTGATACCTGAGACCATCACGGCTCATTTTGATACATTCCTGAGTAACTCGTTTGGCTTTGGTGGAACAAATTCAACATTAATAGTTAAAAATTTATAAACATTATTACATTATGACACGTGATGACATTATTAAGCAGGTGAATGCCATGTTGGCAGAAGAGTTTGAAGTAGAAGAAAGCGAATTCGCTCCCGATGCTTCCCTGAAAGAGACGCTCCAACTCGACAGTATTAACCTCGTAGATTTGATTGCAATGGTGCAGATGACTTATAAGATTACCATTCCTGTGAGTGATCTGAAGCAGATACAGACCTTCTCTAACCTTTACGACTATATAGAACAGCATCTGCCACAATGACTTCATTATTAGTCAGGCTCTCCTTATACTTCCGCAATCATCGACTCCTCTGTTGGTTGTCGATGATAGCGGTGTTTGTCTTCTTCGGCTATTTTGCTTCAAAGATTTGCTTAGAGGAAGACATAAATAAGTTAATGCCATCTTCAAGGAATGAAGACGGAACTACAAAACTTGCCTTTGCCAGTCTGAAAATTAAAGATAAGACATTCCTGTTGTTCGAAGGCAAGGGAACGGAGAAACTGATTGAGACTTGTGATGCTTTCGTCGATACGATTCTTCAGAAGGATACTGTCAGTCACACTATCGGCGATGTCTTTTACCGTCTGCCTGATGATTTGGTAATTGATGCTGTTGACTATCTTTCATCGCATTTCCCTGCTTATATAGATACATCTGCTTATGCTCGTTTTGATACGCTACTGACACGTGAGCATTTTGCCCGCCAGATGGAGCAGAACCGTAAGGATTTGACCGGTGAGTTTGGGGAGATGTTCCCAGAACTGATACAGATGGACCCCTTGGGAATGCGAGGCATATTGGCTGAGCAGATGAGTCCATTGCTAAGTGCAGGAACAGGTAGTTACCAAACGATTGATGGACATTTCTTTGTACCTGACTCTACTGTCTGCATAGCCTTTATTACGCCAAACTTCTCTTCCACGAACACTGGACAAGGTTCTGCAATGTTTGAATTGCTCAACGAACAGATCGGGCAGTTTGCTAAGAGTCATCCAGATGTCCGTATCACTTATCACGGTACTCCAGCGAGTGGTTTCTATAACTCCACTCAGATTAAGCATGACCTGACCACCACTATCACGGGTGCACTCATCTTGGTGCTGGTATTCCTATTGTTCTCTTTTAAGAGGTTGGATACCATACCTTTGCTATTGCTTCCAGTGGCCTTTGGTACGCTTTTCGGACTGGCTATCATGTACTGGTTGAAAGGGGTGTTCTCGCTTTTGGCCTTGGGTATCGGAGGTGTGGTTCTTGGTGTGGCACTGAGTTATGTGCTCCATGTGTTGACACATTATCAGTATGTAGGCGATGTTCAGCAGATGCTCCGTGATCAGGTGAAACCAGTGTGGCTGGGCTGCCTGACGACAATAGGTTCTTTTGCTGGGCTAATCTTCATCAAGACCGATTTACTTCAGGACTTCGGCCTATTTGCCGCCTTTGCCATTCTCGGAACGACATTGTTCAGTCTGATTTATCTGCCTCAGTTCCTAAAATCTGAGGCTACTCCTCAGACGTTCAAGTTTATTGACCGTTTCAACGCGATCCCCTTCGATCGTAATAAACCCCTTCTGCTGACGATCCTCGTTGTGATCGTTGTCTGTATTGGGGCATATTTCGTAGGTGGTACGCGCTTTGATGCCGACATGCACAATTTGGGCTATCTGGAGGAGATGACTGAGTATTCTGAACAGTTACTCCGCGATAAAACATATACAGGTGATAAACAAAAATATTTTGCCAGTCAGGGCAAGACAATGGAGGAAGCAATAGAGAATTTCTCTGTGCTTGATCACCAGTTGGACTCCATGCAGCGGCTGGGACTTGTGAAAAACTATACTCACACCAATCAGATATTTGTTCCCCTGTCTGTTCAGCAGCAGCGCATAGATGTATGGAAAAAGTATTGGACGGAGGAACGTTTGGGGAAAGTCAGAACCCTGATCCAACAGACGGCTCCCCAAGCAGGCTTGCGCCCTGAGGCTTTTGAGACTTTTTTTGAATCTGTGGCTGCAGATTATGAGCCAGATGCCCTGTACGAAGCAGCACTGATTCCAGAGGGTTATCAATCAACTTTGATGGAAGAAAGTTATAATGGTGATTTCCTGTGCTTTACCTCTGTGCGCTGTGCCAATGATTCTGTACGTAGTAGTGATAGCGATTATATCCGTATCTGTGATGCCATCGCCTCTAAACCCAATCTGTTGGTACTCGATACCTATTATTATACGACTGACACATTATTGCAGATGAATGAAGACTTCAACGTGTTGCAATGGCTTTCCATGTTGTTTGTCTTCTTAGTATTGCTCTTTAGTTTCCATTTCAACATCAGGCATACTCTTTTGGGATTCCTACCCATCTTGCTGAGTTGGATGATTGTCTTAGGTGCCATGGTATTGTTTGATGTTCGTTTCAATCTTATTAGTATTATCATCTCCACCTTTATCTTTGGTATAGGTGTGGATTATAGTATCTTTGTGATGAATGGCCTGACAGACAGTGACTCCCATAAACTATCCTGGCATAAGACAGCGATATTCCTAAGCGCGGTGACTCTGATTGTTACTGTTAGCAGCATGCTTTTGGCTCGTCATCCCGCCATCCGTTCTGTAGGCTTCTCCACTTTGGTAGGACTCCTCTCGGCAGTTATTCTCTCTTATGTACTCCAACCAGCCGTCTATCGATGGCTAAATCGCACAAGGCATGAAGTATGATGTTGTGATTATCGGCAGTGGCTTTGGCGGTTTGGCTTGTGCCAGCCTGTTGTCTCAGGAAGGCAAGAACGTACTGGTGTTGGAGCGTCAGTCACAACCAGGGGGATGTATCCAGAGTTATCAACGTGGAGGATTGTCTTTCGATACAGGATTCCACTATGTTGGAGGATTAGGTGACGGGCAACGCCTGAATCGTATATTCTCTAGTCTCGGCCTTATGAATCTTCCTTGGCAACGCTTGGATACTGATGGTTTTGATATGATAACCATTGGTGGGCAGACATTCGCATTTGCAGAAGGATACGATTCATTTGTAGATGTCTTGGCTGAGCATTTCCCTCATGATCGTGAAGCCTTGACAACATATATACGGATGCTTCAGGAGGTGGATGCCGTCTCATTTGGTTCAAGTGATGCCTATAAGTTGTTTGGAACCAGTGCTTATGAATTCCTAAATACGACATTTCATAATCCTCTGCTTCTGAATGTAATATCAGGTGCATCCATGAAGATGGAACTGCGCAAGGCTTCTTTGCCCTTGTTTTCCTTTGCTCATGGAAACAGCAGTTTTATACAAAGCAGTTGGCGTTTGAAAGGAGAGGGAAACCTAATCGTTAAACAGTTGGTCAGTCGTATTCAGACCAATGGTGGCACAGTCGCCTGTCGTTCAGAAGTAGATAAACTGGTTGAAAAAGATGGTAAGATCGTTGCTGCCCACTGTACCAATGGTGAAACATACGAAGGTGATATCTTTATCAGCGATATACACCCATCTCAGTTATTCTCCATGGTGAAGGATACTGCGATTCTGAAACGTGTCTTTAAGATGAGAATGCGTAATATGGAGAATACCTTTGGCATGTTTACAGTGTCGTTGGTAATGAAACCAGAAACATTACGCTATTTCAACCACAACAAATACGTTTATAGGAAAGCCAACGTCTGGACGTTCTATGAAGAAGAGACGGATATTGATGGGGTGATGATCAGTGCTCGTATTCCTGAAGAGGGCGAATATGTTCGGCTGTTGGACTTGCTGACCCCTATGCCCTGGTCTTTTTGTGAGCGATGGGCAGATACATCCGTGGGCAGGCGAGGGGAAGAATATCAGATGATGAAAGACAGACTTGCTGATAAATGTATTGCTCTGGCTGAAACAGTGCTGCCAGGACTGTCATCAATGGTTATCGCAAGATATACTAGTACGCCTCTGACCTATCGGGATTATACGCTGACACCAGAAGGCTCTGCCTTTGGCGTACGTAAAGACTGTCGTAATCTGATAATGACCATGCTTTCATCTCGCACCCCTATACCGAACCTGTTATTGACAGGTCAGAATTTGATGCTCCCAGGCCTTGAGGGGGTGGCGATGACGGCTTTGTTGACATGTGCAGATTTAATCGGAACAGAAAAGATTCAAAAGATATTAATGGTTAATTTTTAAAATAGTAATGAAGAAGTTTTTTTATACCTTTTTATTTATGTGTATGAGCATTTCAGGATATGCTCAGCATCAAACCTTTAGCAAGTCAGTTGCCCGATATAAAAACATCTCTTCTGTGACGGCCTCCGTCGTTAAGACAATTCATAAAAATGCTGTTGCCAAGGATGTCGTGGAAAAGGGGCAATTGATGATGAAAGCCCCATCTGAGGTCAGTATCGTCATTGGTGACGGCAAAGACCAATTGCTGATGCAGGGCAGCACATTTACTATGGTTGTCAAGGGCAAGAAGCATGTGACAAGTAGTGAGCGTAATTCCCAGTTCGTCTCGTTCCAGGCCGTCTTTGAAAGTATTCTCTCTGGAGGGGCAAAGGATATCTCTGCCCTGAAAGATCTGGCGATCACCCAAAAAGGTAATAATTTAATATTGACTATTACGCCAGTCGCTGAGAGTAAGAAGGCTGCCAAACGGATGTTGTTCTCCTCCTTTGTGCTGACTATCGACACAAAGACATCAGAACTGAAGTCCCTTCGAATGAATGAGCGTGCTGGATTTACTGAATACATGTTCTCAAACTATCGTTTTAAATGATTGGGAATAAGGGATTAACTATATTATTATTGAGTCTGTTCCTTAGTTTGCAACTGGGTGCTCAGCAGATTACTGGTACGGTCATTGATGCGGACACTGGCGAGCCTTTGCCGTATGCCAGTGTAATCTATAAGGGGCATCATGTGGCTGTAATTACCAATATCGATGGAGAATATGTCATCGATCGTCACAATGGCTGGAAACTCTCTTTTAGTTCTGTGGGTTACCAGACACAAGACGTACCAATCACATCCCAGACAAAGAGTCAGTTACCAATCCGTCTGAAACCAGACAGACAGCAGTTGGCGGAAGTGACTGTCAGCGCAAAAAAAGGACGTTACAGCCGGAAGAACAATCCGGCTGTCGAACTAATGAAAAAGGTGATCGATGCCAAGAAGCAGACAAACCTGGCCAATCATGACTATTATAGGTTTGATAAGTACGAGAAATTGACTTTGGCAGCCAATGACCTGACACCAGAGCGCCTGGAGAAGAAACCATACTCCAGCACACCGTGGTTGCTGGAGCAGGTGGAACTCTGTCACTATAACAATAAACTTATCCTTCCTATCAGTATCGATGAGACGGTGTCTGAGCAGATTTATAGGAAGAATCCAAAGTCGAAGAAGACGATCATTACTGGTCAGCAGTCATCAGGTATCAACGATCTTTTTCAGACGGGTGATATCCTCAATACCGTTATGAAGGATGTGTTTACGGATGTCGATTTATATGACGATCAGATCCGTCTTCTGCAGTTCCCTTTCACTTCGCCAATAGGAAAGGATGCTATTTCCTTCTACCGCTTTTACATTCAGGACACTCTGAAAATTGAGAAGGACAGTTGCATTCATCTGCATTTTCTGCCTAACAACCAGATGGACTTCGGTTTCCGTGGGGATATCTATATCCTGAAAGATTCCACGTACCATGTGCGCCGATGTGAACTTACATTGCCGAAACAGACGTCAGTCAACTTCGTGGAGAACCTTCGCGTCGAGCAGGAGTTTGAACAACTGGATAATGGAGAATGGGTACTTACTAAAGATGATATGATCACCGAATTGTCGTTCGCTCAGTTTATCCAGAAGGCTATTGTGATACGTACTACTCGTATGACGGGGTACTCCTTTGCCGAACTTCCAAACAGACTGTTTAAGGGCAAGCGAACGGAAATTAGGGAACCAGATGCTGGCATGCGGGGCAAGAACTTTTGGAATCAGTACCGACAGGTGGAACTCACGAAGAGTGAGAACTCAATGGACAGTTTCATAAAAAATATCCAGAATATCAAAGGCTTCAAGTATCTCATGGTGGGTCTTAACGCCCTCATTGAAAACTCCATAGAGACAGGCACACCCAATAAGATCGATATCTCCCCTGTAAATACGCTGATCTCCCGCAATGACATTGATGGGTGGCGAACTCGACTGAGCCTGCAGACGACAGCCAACCTGAATAAGCGTTTTTTCTTGGCAGGTTATTATGCTCATGGCTTTGGTAGTCATAAGAACTATTATAGTGCATCAGCCACCTATTCTTTCATCGATAAGGTCTATATGCCATGGGAATATCCGAAACGTACCCTAAAACTGGAGAGTACGTATGATATTAGTTCCCCGAGTGACCGCTATCTGCCAACAGACAAGGATAATTTCCTGGTGGCTTTCAAATGGACCGGCATTAATAAGATGATGATCAGCAATCGTCAGAAACTATCTTATGAATATGAGTATTATGGTGGTCTGAGTACGACATTGAGCCTGAAGGCAGAGGAGTATGAGGCTTGTGGCGCTATGTCGTTCCGAAAATTGAACCAGCCTCGTGTGGATTATCGTGATCTGGTGCCTCATCATGAATATTTGCGTACCACAGAACTCTTTGCAGAACTCAGATACGCTCCTGATGAGACTTATATTAATAGCAAGCAGCGCCGTGTTACTATCAACCATGATGCACCCGCCATTTCTGTCAGTCATACATTCGGATTCCGTAATATATTGGGTGGTGAATATACGTCCAATCTCACGGAGGCCAAGTTATACAAGCGCTTCTGGATGAACAGTTGGGGCAAGATAGATCTTTTCCTCAAGGGCGGTATTCAGTGGAATCAGGTGCCTTATCCGTTGCTGATTCATCCTGTGGCCAACCAATCGTTTGTCATTGAGGAAGAGATGTTCAACCTCGTGAACAACATGGAGTTTCTTAACGACCGCTATGCTTCGCTGATGCTCTCTTGGGACTTGAATGGTAAGTTTTTCAACCGCATACCATTGATTAAGCACTTGAAGTGGCGTGAGTACTTTGGGGTAAATGTTCTGTGGGGAGACCTGACAGACCATAATAATCCCTATCTCGAGGAAAATGTGGGTAGTTCGAAACTGATGTATTTTCCAGAAGGCTGCTATGTTATGGATAATAAGAAGCCCTATATAGAGGCTGTCATTGGTATCCACAATATCTTTAAGATTTTCCATGTGGAATATGTGCGCCGACTGACGTACCTCGATCTCCCAACGTGTGAGAAGTGGGGTATTAGGTATATTTTCCGTTTGACTTTCTAAAGTATTAATCCATGAATGAGGCATATTTAAAGACCCTGAAATCCATAGAGACGGAGGATTGGCTCGACCTGCATGTCATCCGCCCTATCTGTTTCTATCTTGCTCGTATCCTGGCACATTTCGATATACATCCCAATACCGTCACCATTTGGTCGATGATCTTTGGTGTAGGCAGTAGTTTCTGTTTCGCTTGCGGATGTCTCTATTATGAGGGGACGTGGGGATTATTGATGAATCTTCTAGCCATCGTCCTTCTGATGATTGCGGATATTCTCGACTGTACTGATGGCCAGTTGGCACGTCTGACGGGTAAGAAGAGCCATATAGGCCGCATCCTTGACGGTTTGGCAGGTTTCGTATGGTTCATCCCCATCTACCATGCATTGGTGTGGCGGTTCTATCAGCATCATGAGATTGAGTTTTCCTGGCTGGGAATCAGCGATACGTTTGAAAACGTCCTGATTGTGACGATTGTTGTCTATGCCATTGCTGTCGTCTCAGGCTTCCTTGGCATGGGAGCCCAGCAGCGTCTGGCTGACTATTATATCCAAGTTCACCTGTTCTTCCTCAAGGGAGAGAAAGGTAGTGAACTCGATAGTTCCGCCCGTCAACAGGATATTTACGACCGTCTTCCGGCAGATGCGCCATCCTATGAGCGAGCCTTCCAGAAATCATATATCGACTATACCCGTAAACAGGAGCACGTAACACCCCAGTTTCAGCGACTGATGGGTATTCTTCGTCAGAAATATGGAGGCGTGGCAGATATGCCGCCCATGTTGCGTGAGGAATTCCATCGCCACTCGCTGGCTCTGATGAAGTGGAACGGTCTGCTGACCTTTAATTTCCGTGAGTCATGGCTTTTCTTGTTTTGCCTATTGGACATTCCCGTTGAGTTCTTTCTTTTTGAGATTGTTTGTATGGGACTGCTGACTAAATATGTCAATCACCGTCATGAGGCTTTCTCTCATCTGATAGCCAATAAACTGTAATGAGATGAAGTGGACGAAACAGAGACTGAATAACCTATTCTTCTTCCTCGGCATTGCAGCCGTGGTGGTGATGTTGCTGACTTTCGATGTTAGTTTTGTCGAGTTGTGGCACCACCTATGTCATGCTGGCTATTGGCTGATTCCGATTTTGGGAGTATGGATATTTATCTATGGTATTAATGCTCTCTCCTGGCAGACCATCATCCGTAGTAAATGCAATGATAAAAAGGTTAGTTTCTGGCGCATCTATCGACTGACGATAACGGGCTATGCTCTTAATTATGCGACACCTGTAGGTGGACTAGGAGGAGAGCCTTATCGCATTATGGAACTTTCAAAGGATGTTGGCAATCAGCGCGCCACGTCGTCTGTCATCCTCTATGCGATGATGCATTTCTTTGCCCATTTTTGGTATTGGTTCTCCAGTATCTTTGTCTATCTGGCCTTGGCGGCCATCGGTGACCTGCCCATCAATACGACCATCGGTATGCTATTGGGCATCGTCATCATCTTCTGTCTGATAGCCTTTTATGTCTTTTCAAAAGGCTATCGCAAGGGATTGGTGGCCAACGTTATCCGCTGGATCAGTCATATCCCTGGTCTGAGAGGGTGGGGCACTCGTTTTCAAGCACGTCACGCTGAATCCCTGCGCAATATTGACGAGCAGATCGCTGCACTATATGCTGAGGACAAGAATGCTTTCTATCGAAGCCTGCTCTTGGAGTATCTGTCACGCGTCGTACAGAGTAGTGAAGTGATGTTTATGCTCCTGCTTTTCGGTATTGACTGTGGCGGTGGCTTCTCAGGACTGCTATTGACTTTCCTTCATAGTTTCCTGATCGTCTCTTTCACGACGCTCTTTGCCAACCTCATAGGATTTCTGCCGATGCAGTTGGGTGTCCAAGAGGGTGGTTTCGTACTCTCCATTGCTGCCCTCGGTCTGTCGGCTGCCCTTGGCATCTTTGTGAGCATCATCTGTCGCGTCAGGGAGATTATATGGATCCTTGTGGGCATTCTACTGATGAAAATTGATAAGAATTAGAAATAGATTTTGAATAATAGTTATGGAAAAGATTATGAACTATCTTGACAGAAACGAGTTTAACTTTGATCCTTCCCCAAAAGTTGTTGAAGCCATCAAGAACTTCGATCCTAAGACCTTGTGCTTTTATACCCGTATCTACGATCAGGGTAAGAAGAGTGTTATCTCCGTACGCCTCAGTGAAATCTATGGAGTACCAGAAGAGCAGGTGCTCCTGACATACGGTGGTGAGGATATGCTGAAGAACGCCATCCATTACTTCCTGATGCTGGACGATAATAAGAAGATTCTTATCCCAGAGTTCTCTTGGTGGTATTACAACCGTGTAGCCAGCGAGTGTGGTGGAACGTTTGAGATGTATCCTCTTCACGAGCAGGAAGATACCTTCGCCTACGATATAGACGAGGTAATCGAATATGCCAACCGAATACATCCGAGGATGCTCTTGTTGGCATCCCCCAACAACCCCACGGGTAATGGATTGACACCAGAGGAGGTTGGGAATATCATGGAGAACATACCACAGGACACGATGGTGCTCATCGATGAGGCTTATGCCAGTTTTATCACAACGGATACGGCTTATATCGCTCCACTGGTCGAGAAGTATGGGAACCTGATAATCTCCCGTACACTCTCGAAGTTCTATGGCTTGCCCGGTCTGCGTTGCGGCTATGGCTTTATAGGTAAAGGCCACGATCAGTTCCTGAGTTACGTCAATAAGTATTTAGGTTATAACCGTTTCTCCGAAGCCGTGGCTTTGGCTGCCTTAGACAGCGAAGAACATTATCGTCGTGTGGCCGATGATATGGAATGGGGACGCCAGTTGTATAAGAAAGAACTTGGTGGCCTTCCTGGTTTCAAGGTCTATAAGTCTGTGGCCAATTTTATCCTTATCAAGTATCCTGTGGAGATTAAGGATGCTTTGATGGATGCTCTGAAAATTCAGGATTATAAGATTAAGTTCATGGCCGATAAGGGTCTTGAGTCCTGTCTTCGTATTACCCTCGGTCGTAAGGAGCAGACACAAACGGTAGTCAGTACAATTTTGAACGTGTATAAAAAAAGTATCTGATGATTGGAGTGATACTTGCTGCGGGTATGGCCAAGCGCCTGCGCCCGCTGACTGATACCATGCCCAAATGCCTGTTGGAAGTTGGGGGGCGTACTCTCTTGGAACGCACGGTTTATGCTATGCAACAGGCTGGCATCTCAGAGCTTGTGGTGGTCACAGGCTATCGTGGTGACATGATACACGATTTTCTCAGGTCGCGTTTTCAACCTTCAATCTTTCACTTTATCCACAATGCCGACTACGAGCACAATAACAATATCTACTCTCTGTGGATGGCTGGTCAGGTGGTCAATGGCAGGGAGTTCCTGTTGATGGATAGTGATATCTTCTGCGATCCGGCGGCTGTCGTACGTATAGCCCAGGAGCAGGAATCAGCCTTGGCTGTCAATCGGCATGCTTGTGGTGAGGAGGAGATGAAGGTGGTCGTGGATGCCAGCATGCGCATTACGGAAATTAGCAAGACCTGTCATCCTGCTGACGCGATGGGAGAGTCGGTTGGCATTGAGAAGATCTCTGCAGACTATAGCACAGCCTTGTATCAGGAACTCGACCAGATGATCCTCAAAGAGAAACTCATCGATATTTTTTATGAGCGTGCCTTCGAACGGCTTATTCCCCTGGGCCATACCTTCCGCGTGGTAGATACCAGCAACTATTTCTCCTACGAGATCGACACCCCTGAGGATTATGAATATGCAAAGAATATGAACGTCTGAGAGATATATCATTATGAATGCATTTAAAAAGAAGAAAAGATGGCATTGCCTGCCAGGGCAGGAACCCACTGAGATGGACAAGACCATCATGTATTGGGAGAGCAAAGGAAAGGAGGTCCCTACGCGTGAATTGATCAAGACACCAGAGCAGATTGAGGGCATCCGTAGGGCAGGTGTCGTCAATACAGGTGTGCTCGATGAGGTAGCCAAGCAAATCCGTGTAGGCATGAATACTTTGGAGATCGACCAGATCTGCCGTAAGTACTGTGAAGATCATGGTGCTATCCCCGCCTGCTTGGATTATGAGGGCTTCCCTATGAGCGTATGTACCTCTATCAATGAAGTGGTGTGTCATGGTATCCCCAAGAAGGAGGATGTACTCGAGGAAGGCGACATCATCAATGTCGATTTCACCACGATCCTTGACGGCTATTATGCTGATGCCAGCCGCATGTTCATCATCGGCAAAACCTCGCCAGAGAAAGAGCAATTGGTGCGTGTGGCAAAGGAGTGTCTGGAGATAGGCATGCAGGCGGCGAAGCCCTATTCGTTTGTAGGTGATATCGGCCACGCCATCGAGAAACACTGTGAAAAATATCACTATGGTGTGGTGCGCGACTTGGCTGGGCATGGGGTGGGACTGAAGTTCCATGAGGAGCCCGACGTGAATCACTACGGTCACCGCGGTACGGGTATGTTGCTTGTGCCAGGCATGGTATTCACCATTGAGCCCATGATTAACATGGGCACATGGAAGGTATTTATCGATGCCGATGATCCATACGGATGGGAGGTCATATCTGGCGATGAAATGCCAAGTGCACAATGGGAACACACTCTCCTGATGACAGAACACGGTGTGGAGATCCTGACATATTAACTGGGAGGCCCCTAATGGAGACAGCGTGTTGAAAAAGAGATTTGGTAATGAGATATTTTGTGACTTTCAGTTATGATGGTACCCGCTACCATGGTTGGCAGATACAGCCTAATGGCGACTCTGTTCAAGAACGCCTTCAAGGGGCACTCTCGACGCTGCTCAGACATCAAATATGTGTGACGGGGGCAGGTAGGACTGATTCTGGGGTGCACGCCAGGATGATGGTTGCACATTTCGACCTCGAAAAGGCAATTGATACGCAACAATTGACATATAAATTGAACAAGTTGTTGCCGTATGATATTGCCGTGCAGAAGGTGGTTCAGGTTAGCGACGGACTTCATGCCCGTTTCTCGGCTACATCGCGTACCTATCATTATTATATACATACAGTGAAAGATCCTTTCCGCAAAGCCTACTCTTGTGAACTGCATTATCCACTGGACTTTGTTATGATGAATGAGGCAGCCCAAATTCTGATGGATTATAAGGATTTTGGAGCCTTTTGCAAGAGTGGAGCCGATGTGAAGACGACTATATGCCATGTGACACAGGCACGATGGGTTCAGACCTCTGAGGCCAGTTGGTATTTTGAGATCACTGCAAACCGCTTCCTCAGGAATATGGTGAGGGCAGTGGTGGGAACATTGTTAGACGTGGGGCGGGGAAGGATGACGCTCGACGAGTTCCGAAAGGTGATCGAGGAAAAACGGCGTACGAAGGCTGGCGAGAGCATGCCAGGCCATGCACTCTTTCTGGAAAACATTGAATATTAAACATTAAAGATTATATTTCAGGATGTGGCTGATATTGGCTTTCTTGTCGGCAGCAATGTTAGGCTGCTATGACTCATTTAAGAAACAGGCGCTCAAAGGGAATGCGGTAATTCCCGTGCTGTTTCTGAATACGTTGTTCTCAAGTCTGATTTTTCTGCCATTTATTCTACTGAGTAGTACAACTGATGTGCTTGATGGGACAGTCTTCCAGACGGCCAGAGGTGGTTGGGAGATGCACAAGTTTATCGTGCTCAAGGCATTGATAGTTCTGTCGAGTTGGATTCTCGGTTACTTTGGCATGAAGCACCTGCCACTAACAATCGTAGGACCAATCAACGCAACGCGCCCTGTGATGGTGCTCGTGGGGGCATTGCTTGTGTTTGGTGAACGGCTGAATCTGTGGCAGTGGATAGGTGTGCTGCTTGCTGTGGCTTCGTTCCTGATGTTGAGTCGGAGTGGCAAGAAGGAAGGCATCGATTTCAAGCATGACCATTGGATCTATATGATTGTGGGTGCTGCGGCTCTGGGTGCTGTTAGCGGTCTTTACGACAAGTTCCTGATGGCTCCTGTGGAGAGTGGGGGTGTTGGACTGGATCGTATGATGGTGCAGTCGTGGTATAATATCTACCAATGCTTTATGATGGGTGCGATGCTGATGCTGCTTTGGTGGCCCAAGCATGAGCAGACGACACCTTTTCACTGGTCGTGGTCGATAGTGGGGGTCAGTGTGTTCCTCTCTACTGCCGATTTCTTGTATTTCTACTCCCTGAGTATGCCAGATGCGATGATATCCATCGTTTCAATGGTTCGCAGGGGCAGCGTCATTGTGAGTTTCATGTTCGGAGCGATGTTCTTCCATGAGAAAAACTTGAAGGCGAAGGCAGTCGATCTTGCATTAGTACTATTGGGTATGCTGTTCCTGTATATCGGATCCCGATAATTTCCTTTTTTTCTTCTTAGATGAGAAGAGGTCGCCAAACTTGTTGAAGTCTTTCTTGATGATGATGCCTAATCCTTGTGTATTGAGGCTCGACTTCGTGAAATAGCGGTCGTTGGTTTGGTTATATACTTTTAGAGCGAGATTGCCGTTGGGGAAGAGTAGATACTGTAGGTCGAAATCACCAATGAAGGAGGGATTAGCACGGGTAGCATTGTCACGGTAGCCAAACTGTCCATTGAAAAGCAGACGGTTGTTCAGCATGCGTCCGTTGATGGTGCCTTCATATTCTGCATTATGCCAGCCTTCGTTGCCAGTGGAGATATTTGCACCAAAGTTCCAGTTCTCATTCTTTACGAACTGGTTAATCAGGGAATTGATCTGCATGGAGATTGTGCCAGAAAGGATACTCTGCATGGCGAGCGACGTAGCATCCACCTGTTGGTTCTCGCTATTATTGGATCCTTGCGTATAGAATCGTCCGACGGCAAGGAGGTAGATGACTTGTTGGTTCATCTCCTGTTGTCCGTTGATTACGGAGCGTACCATCTGCTGTTCATCAGTATTGACGGTAGGCATCTCCAGATCGAAATCTACCTGTGGGGATGCAGGTTGTCCGCTGATGTTCATCAGACAGTTCACGCGGATGGAGTTGTTGGTGAAGGAGTTGCCGATATTCAGGTCGGAGAGACTGACGGCACTGACTGTATAGACTGCTTGTAGATTGAGGGCTGCCTGATAGGGATCGCCTCCGAAAACAATGGTACCTCCACGATTGAAGGTGAAATTCTTTTTGATAATATTCTGGATGGTTACGTCGTAGGTACCATGATCGACAGTATAGGTGCCAAACATGTTGAAGGAACCTTTGTTATGAAAAGTCGCACGGATGGCACCGTCGCCGTAGAGGGTGATGTAGTCATTGGTGTTGGCATCCATCAAGAGTCTGAGCGTTGCATCTGGTGTGGCATTAATGAGGAAATTGATATAGATGTCGGTGTCCGTAGCCCGTGAAGCGCCAGATGCGATGGTGGTGTTATCGCTCGTGCTTCTTACAGGATGATTCAAGGGAAGCCACTCGATGAACTCTTGGGTGGCTATGGCATCTGGGGTAGCAGCATTATAGACGAAGACGGAGTTCTTTAACGGGGTGACATCGCAGTTTATTATCACATCATTCTCTAATCCCTGGATAGTAACGTCGCCGGCTGCATAGACGGTTCCATAGAATGTGTTGTCACCGAATTCCTTGAAGTCGTAGGCCAGCAGTTTTTCTGTACTGACGTGAAGGTCGAAACTCATGTTGGTGAGGTGCTGGTGATGGATACCGCCAGAGAGGAGTGCTTGATTGCCCTCGACATCGCGGATGACGACATTGCGGAGTAAAATGTCATCAGGAATCAGCGTAACTGTGTCGTGTTCCAGGTGGTAGGTCGTGTTTAGTGGCGTGACGGTTGCCTCTCCATCCACGACGAGTTGACCTGTCAGATTGATGTTGTCGAGAGTGCCAGAAAGCCTTACGTCTCCATTGGCATGCCCTGTTACATGACTGAGGAAACTCTCAGTAAAACTATGCATGAAGTCAATATAAGTGCTGTCTGCGTGGATGGCTAGGTCGATCGTTTCATGTACAGGAGACACATAGCCGTCTATATGGGTGTTTACATCAGGGCCATCATTGGCAATGGCATGGATGTCGATTTGCTCCAGTTCCTGGTTCCAGGAGGCGTGGGCATCTAGTACGCCCATGCGGCCCTTCTCAAATTTGAAGTCATCGACATGGAGATCAGCCTTGGCTGCGAATTTGTTGAACAGTGAGGCGATTTTTGCCTGTCCAGTGGCCTTCCCGCTGAATTCCACCGCATCGAAGTCAACCAGATCCAGGATATATCCAACCTCCACTTCCTTAAGGTCGGCTGTGAGGGTGTCAGTGGCATGGTGGGAGGCAATGCCATCAATGATAATGTGCTGATGGCCGTGGTGAACAGAAAAATGATCTACTAAGAGGTAGTTCTCACTATATAGTAAATCTGAAGGTTCGACGTTCCAGGTGCCATTGTTCAGGATGACGTGTGAGGGCTGGAAACGTACATGCGCTTCAGACTTGTTCAGCAGGTTCTTATAGAGTTCCACTATGCTGTTCAGTTGCCCGCCCATACGCTGGCTGTCGCTGTTGTTGTCCCAATTGAGCGATGTGTTGACCTTGTTATTGGCAGCACTCGCTTGCAGATTAATAGACATTTGCTTTTCATTATCCATTATTTTTTTGATACCTATATCGCATGTCAGTGTGTCTGCAGGAGAGGCGATATTGACATGCCCATTGGCATACCATGAGCCATTATAGGCAAATAAGGGTAAATCACCGTTGATATTAGCCTGACGGGTATAGTCGTTGATGGTGGCCGTTAGCGAGAGTGGCTGTCCTAGTGTCAGGTTAATGTTAAAAAAACGTTTCAGCCAGTCAGTCTTGCTCATCAGCAGTCTGAGGTTGAAATTGTTATCATTGTTCTTGGTAACAGGAGGAAGGCCTGGTAGGGTAGGGAGTTTCGAGCCGATGAGGTTGACGAAACTCTGTACCAACGTGTCATAGTTGAAATGTCCTTTTAGTTCGGCATCGGCAAAGTCGCTTTTCAGCGATAAGAAATGGATACCTTCATGATAGCCTGAGGAGAGTGTCAGGTTATCGAGTTGGTAGATATCATACTGTTCAGTGCCTGTCAGTGTGACATTACTGATGTGGAGACTGCCCTGGGCATCATTCAGGTCGTTTGCAATAAAGTCGGCGTCGATATTGCCGGAAATCTCAGAAGTACCCAACTGGCTTGTGAATCCGGTGGCTGTTGGTACAAAGTGGTTGACGACTCCTTGAACCTTTATTCGTTTGGCCTTTTGGTTGTCCTCCCCGAACATGTAGTCTGTCATATCACCGCTGAGTCGGGCGGAGAGATTTGGGTCTTCAATGATGAATTGACCAGAAATAGCCTCTTGAGCATATCTCCCATTAAGCGTGATATGACCAAATGGATAACCGTTATAGTCAAACTGTTTGACAGTGCCATCGACCTGTACTTCAGGTCTCTGGTGTTTATGCCAGTGTCCCTCAAACCTGAGTTTTGATGCTAATAATCCTATATGTTCGTTTTCGAGGATTTGCCTTAGATTGACGTCTTTGGTTTCAAGATAACCTGTAAAATGTTGGTCAGGATTCATGTCCATTTCCACTTCCACATTTCCAGCCCCTGAGAGTATGCGACTTTTCAGACTCGTTTCTCCAAGTCTGTTTCTGTCGAAGGAACCGTTTATTTGTAGGTTTCCGATACGTGTCAGTTCTACTGGTAGGTTGAGCATCTTGCTAAGGAAGTCGATGATAGTTTCTGATAGCGCGATTTTGTTCATCTGCAAGTGCCAGGCAGGTTGCTGATTCCCATGTTCCAACCAACCGCTCACATTGATGTCAATGTCCTTCTCCTCTGTACCAATTATCAATGTAGGCACATGGATTATCTGGTCTGTACCGTTAAGACTGGCTGTGATAGTGATAGGCCTTTGGTAATTCTTGAGCGACGTGTCGAAAGTCCTTATGTCTGATGGTGTTACGCTAGTATTGTTGATATTACAAGAGAAGTTGAGTGAACCAGGAACAAGTCCTTTAGCGTTCCAAAGGTAGTTGGCTGTCAGTGAGTCGACTTGCAATATTGAACTCGGCATCTGGAGCATGAAGTCTTTCAGCATGGCATTCTGTCTGCCAGCAGCAAGACGGAAAGCAAGACGGCTAATGTTCAGTCCGGTTCGTTCATTGAAGCCTAGACGTTTCACATTGATATTGATAGAGTCGTTAGTGAGTGCCTTCAGGTTGATGTGACCACTGATGTCATTCACTTTCAGATGGGCAGGATTGAAGAGCCCTTCAGTTCTGGCGATGTCATGTCGGTCGTAACTGACACTGGAGTTGCGAATGATAAAGGTGTTGATACGTAGGTCGAGTGGGGTATGGGTAGTCGTGTCCTTAGAAGCGAGCGAGTCGAGCGCGAACTGGTAGTTTGGCGCTGTCAGACTGTCTTTACAGTAAAGTTGGACATGGGCACCAAACAATTGGGCTGAGGAGATGGATATCTTCCCTTCCGTTAGGGGTATATAGTCTAACTTGACTGATAGACGTGATATGCGCAACATTTCTTTATGCTGCTGGTCGTAGATGAGTAGGTTGTCAATGATGAACCGGTTCAGCAGGCCAATATCTATCTTCCCGATAGTGACTTTCGTGCCCAATTTCTTCTCCAGGAGGGACGATACCTTGTCACCAATGAAATACTGGACACCTGACAATTGCAGGAGACCAGCAGAAAACAGGTTGAGGGCTATCACCGTCCAGATGACAATGCTGATGATCCGTTTAAGTATCTTCACGAGGGCAAAAATACTACAAATTATCGTGATTTCGGCATTTTTTTTGTTTTTTTGTTTTTTATCTCTCGTTTTTTTAGTAATTTTGCCGTCGCTCTTTGCAACTTTCAACAAACTTTATATAAATGGCAAATGTAATTAAGCTAAACAAAGGCTTGGACATCAACCTGAAGGGACGGGCTGAGGAGAAAAAGATCCAGTTGAAGTCTAATGGTCAGTATGCGCTGGTGCCAGATGATTTCGAAGGAGTGACTCCAAAGGTCGTAGTTCGAGAAGGTGATAAAGTCAAAGCCGGGGATGCCCTGTTTGTCAACAAACAGTATCCCGAAGTGAAGTTTGCCTCGCCAGTGAGCGGTACGGTAAGTGCCGTGGTGCGTGGTGAACGAAGAAAAGTGCTCTGCGTGAAGGTGGATGCCGATGCCCAGCAGAGTTTTGTAGATTTCGGTAAGAAGGATGTCACGAAACTTGACGGAAGGGCTGTCATAGATGCCCTCCTTGAAGCAGGTCTCTTTGGCTACATCGAGCAATTGCCTTATGCGATATCGACCAATCCGTCGGTGATGCCTAAGGCGATTTTCGTTTCTGCCCTGCGCGACAAGCCGCTGGCAGCCGACTTCGAGTATGAGGTGAAGGGACAGGAGCAGGACTTTCAGGCAGGTCTGACGGCTCTTTCCAAGATTGCCAAGACTTATCTCGGTGTTGGTGCAGGCTCTTCACTGCAGAATGTAAAGGATGTCGAGGTGAATGTCTTCGAGGGTAAGTGTCCTGCAGGAAACGTTGGTGTACAAGTGAACCACATTGATCCGGTGAACAAGGGAGAAGTTGTATGGACGATCGGTGACCCATCTGTCGTGCTCTTCTTTGGCCGTCTGTTCAATACCGGCCACGTGAATCTCTGCCGTACTGTCGCTCTCTGTGGCAGTGAAATAAAGTCTCCCGCCTACGTTGATATGCTGGTAGGTGAGGAACTTGCCACGTTGCTCTCCAACAGTTACGATGCATCTAAGAGTGTTCGTATCATCAATGGCAATGTGCTGACAGGTAAGCCTACTACGAAAGACGGTTTCCTGGGTGCTCATACTTCTGAGATTACCGTTATTCCAGAAGGCGATGATGCAGACGAGTTCCTGGGTTGGATACTGCCGCGCTTCAAGCAGTTCTCCGTCAATCGCAGTTACTTCTCCTGGCTCTGTGGCAAGAAGGACTATGCTCTTGATGCCCGTGTGAAGGGTGGCGAACGCCACATGATCATGAGCGGTGAATACGACAAGGTGCTGCCGATGGATATCTATGGTGAATATCTCATCAAGGCAATCATTGCTGGAGATATCGATCGCCAGGAGGCTTTGGGAATCTATGAGGTTAGCCCTGAGGACTTTGCGCTTGCTGAGTTCGTGGACTCCTCGAAGTTGGAATTACAGCGCATTGTGCGTGAAGGACTGAATATATTACGTAAAGAAAACGCATAAGACTATGAGCGCATTAAGAAATTATCTCAATAAGATAAAGCCTAACTTCGAACCTGAAGGTAGGCTGCACGCTTTCCGCTCGATTTTTGATGGTTTCGAGACTTTCCTGTATGTGCCGAACGATACGGCTAAGACAGGTGTGAATATCCACGATGCCATCGACTCAAAGCGTATTATGAGTATGGTAGTTATCGCCTTGATGCCTGCCATGTTGTTTGGTATGTATAATATCGGCTACCAACACTATTTGGCTGCTGAAATACTTGAGAGTGCTGGCTTCTTCGAGATATTCTGCTATGGCTTCCTGGCCGTGCTGCCAAAGATTCTCGTATCCTACATTGTTGGTCTCGGCATCGAGTTTGCCTGGGCCCAGTGGAAGGGAGAAGAGATTCAGGAGGGTTATCTCGTCTCTGGTATCATCATCCCGCTGATCATCCCCATCGGATGTCCGCTGTGGATGCTGGCCCTGGCCTGCGCCTTTAGCGTGATCTTCTGCAAGGAGATCTTCGGTGGCACTGGTATGAACATCTTTAATCCTGCCATCGCTGCCCGTATGTTCCTGTTCTTCGCCTATCCCTCTAAGATGACGGGTGATCAAGTGTGGGTGGCTCAAGACAGCATATTCGGATTGGGTAAAACATTGCCCGACGGATTAACTGCTGCCACACCGCTTGGACAGATTGCACAAGGCATCGAACCACAGGCATCTATCTGCGATATGATCTGTGGTTTCATCCCCGGTTCTATTGGTGAGACATCTTTGATTGCGATTGCTATTGGTGCCTGCATCCTGTTGTTGACGGGTATCGCCTCCTGGCGTACGATGATGAGCGTGTTCGTAGGTGGAGCCCTGATGGCTGTTATCTTTGAGCAGACAGGGCAGTCTATGATCTGGTGGCATCACTTCATCCTTGGTGGCTTCGCCTTCGGTGCCGTGTTCATGGCTACCGACCCTGTTACCTCATGCCGCACAACCACCGGACAGTTTATCTATGGATTCCTGATTGGTGCGATGGCCATCATCATCCGTGTGATGAATGCCGGCTATCCTGAGGGTATGATGCTCGCTATCTTCTTTGGTAATATGTTTGCTCCTACGATTGACCACTTTATCGTGGAGCGTAATATCTCGAAACGCCAGAAAAGATTGAAGAATTGAAAATTGAAGAATTGAAATTATGGCTAAGTTAAATACAAACTCGAATTCGTACATTATTGTATATAGTGCGATACTCGTGGTCATCGTGGCCTTCCTGCTGGCATTCGTCTATCAGGCTCTGAAGCCGATGCAGGATGCCAATGTGGCCCTCGATGTGAAGAAGCAGATTCTCTACTCGCTCAACATCCGTGGCTTGGATGGATCAGAGGCTGAGGCAAAATATGCCGAAGTTGTGAAAAGTGAACAGAAGGCTGGTGATGCGTTGTATTACGTCTGCGAGATCGACGGACAGAAGAAGTACGTCTTTCCACTGAAGGGCATGGGCCTCTGGGGTGGCATCTCTGCTTTTGTCTCTGTTGATGACGACCTGAATACGATTTATGGTGCCTACTTCAATCATGAGTCGGAGACGGCTGGTCTTGGTGCTGAGATTAAGGATTCTCAGGCTTGGCAGGAAAAGTTCCATGGTAAGAAGATATTCTCGGAGGACGGTTCACTCGCTATTGGCGTTGTGAAGAAGGTGGAGAACCCTGCCTCGCAGGTTGACTGCGTGACGGGTGCAACTCTCACCTCCAATGGCGTCTCTGACATGCTCCGCGACGGTCTTAACGCATACATTACTAATTTGAAGGAGAAATAAGACTATGGCATTATTCAGTAAACAAAATAAGGAGGTCTTTACAAACCCGCTAAACGTTGACCATCCTATTCTGGGACAGGTTCTCGGTATCTGTTCGGCACTCGCTGTGACGTCGCAGTTGAAGCCTGCCATCGTGATGGGACTGGCTGTGACAGTGATTACCGCCTTCTCGAATGTGATTATTTCGATTATCCGCAACACAATTCCTAACCGCATCCGTATCGTGGTGCAACTGGTGGTTGTGGCTGCTCTCGTAACTATCGTCTCTCAGATTCTGAAGGCTTTCGCTTATGACGTGAGCGTACAACTCTCCGTTTATGTCGGTCTGATCATTACTAACTGTATCCTGATGGGCCGCCTCGAGGCGTTCGCCATGATGAACAAACCCTGGCCTTCGTTCCTCGACGGTGTGGGCAATGGTCTGGGCTACGCTATGATCCTTGTGATTGTGGGTGCCGTCCGTGAACTGCTGGGGCGTGGCTCACTGCTGGGCTTTCAGGTGATTCCTGATGCCTGCTACGACATGGGTTATGTGAACAACGGTATGATGACGATGCCGGCTATGGCGCTGATTCTCGTTGGTTGT
>OCTW011555947.1_pt1 | contig 77023 bp, 100 predicted proteins | sample 1539671 | NCBI WGS metagenome assembly OCTW01 (sample SAMN02144230, study PRJEB22623) | gut metagenome | biome: sheep rumen | host: Ovis aries | place: New Zealand | reverse complement strand
CCTGGGAGCTCTCTGTCATCCATCACAGCACAGAAGGATGTCAGGAACCAGACAGAAGGAACCAGGGAGCACAGAAGGATGTCAGGGAGCACAGAAGGATGTCAGAGGGAGCCAGCGAGCTCCCTATATTATTATATATACGTTATACGGTCTGCGAAATATCACAGCTTTATAGAGTCTGCGATTTTTCACCGTTTTATAGTTTCTGCGAAATATCACCGGTTTTTCACCCTGAAACGAGCAAAAATACTAATTTTGTCAAGAAACACGAAAACTTTTCAAGAAAAACAAAAATTTTTCCGTTTTTTCTTGCAAGTTTCAAAAATAGTTTGTATCTTTGCACCGTCAAAAGTTAATTAATAACCGAGGGCCAGCCCTCACAAAAGTTTTATAGACATGGATATTCAGTTACAAAAAAACGCCCCTGAGCTTATTCAGGCAGTCAGAGAAGAATTAGAGTATTATACTCCGAGTGATATTCAGCGTGATCCCTGGAACACGTTTGTTTATAGCCAGTGCGGTTTTTCACAGAGTTCCGTTGACTCATGGCTCCGTAAAATGGAGTCCGAGATCCTGGCTGTCATCGACTTCGCAAGTACCTGGGAGATCGATGCAAGTGAGTGGGATTTTTCTGACCTGGAAAAACAGGCAGAGTTCGCTATCTCCTATATCTCTATATGTATTGAGCGCGATTTAGAGTGGGATATCGAAAACAGCTCTGAGGAGGAGTCAAGGGCCGCCGCCTAATAAATAGACCCTATTATAGTTACTGAGATTTTTCACCAAGTTTTAAACTTACAAAAATAGTATATTATGGCTACAGCTAATTTCGCTTCAGTGAACACGAGTAAAATATTTGCCTTCGGCGCAAATAAGTATATCACACAAGAGGATATCGATGCAAACGACTGGCCCCAGGAGTGGCTGGGACAGTTCGATGAGTGCCAGACTCAGAGCGATGCTGAGTGGTGCCAGGAGTCCGCTGTCTCTATGCTAAAAGAGAAGGGCTGGGATGACTCCGAGGGATGGGATGGAGATCGTAACTATCCAGGCTCAAATATCGCCGAGAAAACTGTCTGTGTGGTCGTTTGTGGGCTCTCTCTGGATATCAAGGTGACGGCTAAAACTGTCTCAGGTTATTATAGTGGTGCCACTTTCGACTGGGATGGAAATTTGAAGGTTTATGACCGTGAGGGCTATTATGTTTCTGACTATGATCTGACCGGAAATTACGCCGTCGATGAGTCCGATGTTATAAGCGAAAACTGGACTGGCAATAATGGTCTGTCTAAAATCCAGGCTAAAAACATCATCCGTCGCGTTTATAGCGAGTTCCAGAAATTGACGGATGAAGCGGAGGAGGTTTTTCAGGCGTGCTCTGAGCACCGTCTGGGCTGTGTGGGCCACTTCAGTAATGGCGAGGCCGTTTACGAGGATCTTGATACTGTCAGAGGCCAGTTAAAACTCGCTGTGTGCTAATTATAGAGTCTGAGATAATTCACAAGTTTCATAAATTCATTAATTCATCATATTATGAGTACCTATGCACGTTTATATCGCCAGGAGATCCGCGAACTTAATTCGCCCCTCTATCGCATGTTTTTGCGCTTCGCTCTGACTGTCGCCGCCATCGCTGACCGCTGGCCCCGTCTGACCTCATGGAGCCTTCTGGCTCTGGCCCTCTGGGGAGCTATCTATATCTTCTTTAACTATCACTTCACTACTGCGATTTAAGCCCATTATAGGCCCTGAGAATATTCACAAAAATAATAATCCATTAATATATACGACTATGGCAAATTTGAAGAAATATGAGGTTACTGTCGAGGGTCTGACCGTCGATTTTCGCAAGGCTCTGAGTAACACAAGCGACTATAACGACCACTTCTGTAACTCGTTTACAAACTTGGTTTATATCCTGTCTCTGCCTCTGGGCGATGACCGTCGCGATATACTGGATAGTACGCGCCAGGAGCTCTATGCTCGTGCGTATAACTACTGCCGCCGTGCTCACGGCTGGGATGCTCACACAGCTTGTTTGTTGGCTGAAGCTCTATGTAAGAAGGTGGAGGGCTACAGGATGGCCCCCGCCGCTTAAAAACTCTCTTTATAGTCCCTGAGATTTTTCACTAATTTGTCTAATTTCTAATTCCGTTTGAGATATGAAGTACAATGTTTCTTTCTCGCAGATCGTTGACCGTCTGGTCGTAGTGTTGAACAATTCAGAGCTGACCGCTGAGTACCAGGAGGATGCCGAGTCCTACGAGGGTGTGTGCGGCTGGTGTGGTGTGATGGCCCCGCTGACCCGTCTGGCCTTTATCAAGGAGTTCGGAAAATCCACAGTGGAGCTGGCAGAGCTGGAGGCTCGCAGTATCATCCAGAAGAAGGCCGAAGAGTATCTGGCCACAAACTTTTGTGCTCACTCTCTGGCTGCCTACGAGCACGCTAATAATGGCTGTCCGGTGCCCTCTGAGGGTGATTTCGTCTGGGGTGTAACATCCGGACTGAAGGGCGAAGGTGGCTACCGTCACGAACTTCGCTGGCTGGTGGAGTTCAGCAAGGAGGATGGCAACAAGGAGCCCCGACTGATGAAGATCGAGAAGGTTATCCAGGTGGATGCCCTGCCAATGACCTATCAGGAGTGCGATCCGCTGGTGAAGGAGCACGGCCTGGAGGGTGGTTTTTATAGTGATGACCTGACCGAGGAACAGCTGAGAAGCCACAACCTGACCCAGGAGCAAACAGCTCTTATCTACTCCATCGCTGCCGTCGTGGTGGATAAGGCCGGACGCTGGTACATGATCGATGCCGAGGGCTACGACTACTGCCGCTACTTTTATAGTGCGCTTAATTATTCACAGGTTTTTGAACCTGAGATTTCCGCTATCCAGAATCAGCTGGCAGAAGAGAAGGCCGAGAAGGAGCGCCAAGAGCGTGAGTCTGCCGAGAAGCGTCTGGCTGAGTACCAGGCCAAGTGCCAGAAGTGGGCTCCATATATGGAGGAGGTCGAGTCCTACGAGAAGGCCGTGAGTGCTGCCTGGAGTAAATTCGTGGATGCCGGTATGAAGCGTGGTAGTGCTGAAGCGAAGGCCCATACCTCTGCCGAGCGTAAACTGAATAACTGCCGCCGCCGTAACATCCTGGCGATGGCTCAGGCTGCCTTCCCTGGTGTGAAGTTCACACTGACCAAGGAGCACGGATGGGGTGCCGACTGGGAACTCTGTTGGACTGATGGCCCGACGGCTGAGGAGTTCGACGCTCAGACCGATCTCGAACTGTTTGCCACCTATGGCGACCGTTTCAATGGCATGGAGGATCTGAGTTATACTCAGGACTACGAGTTTACGGATTTCGCCCAGAAGTATATGGGTAGCCGTACCAAGGAGGTGGAAGCCCGTCGCCACATGAGCGAAGAGACCAAACAGGCTATCTATGCCAAAATAGCCGAGGTGGTTGCCTACGAGGGTGAAAACGATGGCGACTACGTGAACTTCGATAACTCAGTGGCCAACACTCTGGCCAAGCACCTGGGAGTGGACTATGGTAAGTTATACGCCGGTGAGTATAACTTTGATAAGGATCGTTTCTATGTCTCTCGTTATACACTGGCCTATCGCGTATTTATTAATACGAGCTATTTCGTGGCTCCTGAGACTCCAGCGACTCCAGACCCGACCAACAGCCCGAAGGGTGGTAAAAAGGCCGTCAGCGTGGCTGAAAACGGGGAAAACGGGGATGCGCCTGCTGGCTTGCACCTGGTGGAGATTGAAGGTGGTGTGGCTGTCGTTGGTGACGACTGGAAAGATACCTATTTCCACAAACGTGAGATTAAGGCTCACGGTGCCACCTGGAATAAGGCCCAGAAGCAATGGCAGGCCACTGATCCGGAGGCTGTCAGCGAGCTTCGCAAGTGGTTTGGACTGTCTGCCGATGAGCAGACAGCCACCGCCGAGACTGAGGCTGAGACTGAGGCTGAGACTGCTGCCGTTATAGAGTCTGCGAATAATCAGCGTACCGACGATGACACCGAACGTCAGGAGCAACTTCTTCGCCATAACTGTGCGCTCAATCACGATGCCTTCTATAAGCTGAAGGATCGATTTGGATTGAAGTCGAGTATTATCTTCTTCCGCTATGCCGACCACTGCGAACTGTATGGCCATGATGCCCAGATAGGTGCCAAATGGCTCAATCGTAAGCCAGTGGCTCCCAGAGATCCAGCCGAGGGCTCTGTGCTTTTCTATGGCCTCTGGATAGATAATGACTATATTTACCAGGCCGAGGATATCTTCTGTAAGAAGGGTATTGAGGTGGTTTGGACTGATGGCCGGTTGATGGAAGTAGAACGGACGGAGGTTGCCTGACAGCCTCCATCCCCTACCCTCTTTATACGATGTGCGAAATTTCACTGGTTTATTAATTCATCAATTCATTAAGTTATGAAGCGTGGCAAATATCCCGTCAGGACTCTCCCTGTAATCGACCGCGAGAAATACGGTCTCAGTCAGTTCCCTAATTTCCATCGCTCTGGTTCCATCCTGGGCATGAAGAATCTCTATTATGGTCTCGATGCTAAGTTAGTGCGCTGTGGTGACTATATCTATAATGTCAGCAGCAAACCGGAGATCTACGATGCAGCTCGTTAATATTTAATGTGTTTACGTTATGGCTAAAGTGATTACTGTTTACGTTCATGCTCCCCGCGTTCGTGGCGACCGGAGTATAGTGTTTGTTACTCGTGTGCGCAAGGACTGGCACCAGCATGGCAATAGCAAAAAGCAAGTCCTGGATGACTGGTTTATGATTGACATGCCAGGCACCTGGTTCGACGATGCGTATAACTGTCATGTTGATGGCTGTGACCATGCTTGTGCCAGTCTGGAGGAAGCAGTGGCCAAGGGTGTATGGGTGTACGACACCAAGGATCCTGTGACCGGTGAATATCCCGTTTATGAGTTCCGCAAGGTGGCCCGACCATTCGAGTGGTCAGACATCCAGCCAGAATCTTACAACCTGGAGCAGGCCCCCGTGATGGAAATTGATTATCCTATGTTCAAGGCTGCATTTAACCATCCATATATTAAGCCTATTATCAGCCGTGAGCAGCGTCTGAATGGTAAGAACCGGAAAGAGATAAACGCTCAGAGCTTTCGCCTCTGTCTGCGCCTGAAGTATGGCTCTCCCAGGTATATGAGAGTTAATGCCATTACTGACAGATATCTCCGCAATATTAGTTGCCATATTATTGGCATCCCCGACTATCAAGAAATGAATGAGTTTATGTGCTTGAAAAGAATCAAGCGTGAAGTATATATGAGACATTAATTTTTGAGTTATGACTAAGGTGTGGTTATTATACGAAGGTGATGAGTGGTTATCTACTGGCAGTCTGGTATTGATGGCCATTTGTACCTCTGAGGAGAGTTTCAGGGCTAATGCTGAAAAGCTGATAGCCGAGCGAGCAGCCCAGCACTTCCGGACAGCTAAGGGCAATGGCATGGACTTCGACTGCAAAGAAGATGTGTGCGAAGATATCAGCCTGGAACTGCGTTCGCGTGGTGCCACAACTGGCTGGGATGTGAACTATTGTTATACTATTGCCGACTGTGACCAGTTGGGAGAGATTTAATTTCATTAATTCATAAATTCATAAAATTATGGAACACGTTAAGATCGTTTGTAAGATTGATTATTACGAGCCCTATTTGCCGCCTCGTTGCCGCAAACTTCGCTATGAGCATAAGGAGGAAGATATTAAGCTGTCTGTGACTTCTGTAACGTCCCAGGAGGCTCCTGTGGCCTTCCGTCTGTCTGACTATCACCATACCAGTGAGAATAAGACTGAGATACGCTGTTTCCGTAAGAAGCTCTACATCCGTATGTGTATGCAGGATATTGTCTCAGGTGGTGGCGAAGCTGATATTATGCCAGAGAAACTTTCCAGGATGATACGCCCATGGTTTACTGTCAGCACCGACCGGACTCGCGAGCTCTGTCTGAAGAATTATCGCCATAGTGCAAAGCGGTATCTGATAGTTGACGGTGCTGTCTGGGAACTGTGTGGTGAGCCTCGTTATTGTATTACTACCTTTGGTTTGGGCCACAATCATGGTGGCACCGGTTTGTTCGTGGATCACTGGTATAATCCCAATATCCCTAACAAGAATTATTTCTCCGCTCTGGATGGTAAGTTGGCCGTGCAGCATGCTGATGCAGTTGCAGCCCGTCGTGGTGATACCAACGATGTAGGCCGTTTCGAAGAAATGATTGAGGTGCTGATGCCTGAGTGTGTAAAGATTAAGCCCATGAAGGAGCACGGCGAAGGTGATAAGACCATTAATGACCTCAATCATATTGCCGATATTTCCAGTTCCGCTGGCGAGGCCAGTGTCATGGCCCTCTGCTATGCCTTTTCTCATTTCGGTAAGTCCTGACTTCCCTACCCAACTGGCTTAGATTTGGCTGGTTGGGTTTCGTTTCATTAATTCATTAATTCATTAATTTTGTAAAGAAACATGAAAATTTTCAAGAAAAAGCGAAAATAATTAGGTTTTTATTTGGTCAATTCAAAATTATTACCTATCTTTGCAGCGTGAAATTGATGTTTAACCGAGCCCATGGCTCACAAAACAAGTTTAGAATATGGACGTTAAGTTTATCAAAGCTCAGTACAACGAAGGCGACCGCACCATGGTAGCCTGGACTGATGAAGGTCGCGTAGAATTGTTCTATGTGTATTCCCAGGAGGAATATGATGATCGTGTGACCTACGATAATCTGGTAGAGTATTTGCGTGATTCTGTTCGTGAGGATGAAATTCCAGAGCAGTTCGATGGCTCTTATGAGAAGTGGGCTGATGCTTTCAGCTACAGCGATATGGCTTCTGTTTTGTTTGATGACTCTTATTGTTGTGAGTGGTCTGATATTTGCCTTCTGGCTGGTCTCGATCCCTACGACGATAATAATGCTTATTTGGAGTGGGCCGCTTCTATGCCTGAAAGTGTATGGAATGAGCGTGCAGCAGCGTAAATCATTAATTCATTAATTCATAAAGTTATGAGAAGTTTTAGTTTTGTTCCTGGTTATTACGAATGGCACCTTGTGGATGAAAGCGGTAAGACGCTGCATAACATGGTTGATCCTTCTGAAAGCCTTTACGATGAGGACGGTAATAATCTGACTTTGGAAGGTGTGACAGCTCTTTGTGAGGATGACTTGAACTGTGCGGACTCCCATTATTCTGAAGGTGATGACTATAACGGTATTCTCCTGGATGAAGATGAGTCATTGTCTCAGCAGGAAATTGTGGAAGCGGCTAAGGTGATGGGCCAGACTCTTTACGATTATTATCTGAGTGAATAAATTTGGCGATATAGGAAGTAATTATAAATTTTGCAAAACAATACAACTATGGCAAAGAAGATTGAGCATATAGAGCAGCTGTTGCAGAGCAAAGATGCAAAGCGTGAAGTGAACCAGGCCCAGAGCGATAAGGAAACGACCTACGTGACCATCAGGACTTCGACGGGTGTGTATAAATTTATCGAGAGTGATAAGTGCTCCGACGGTTCTTCCTTCGACGGGTATAAGGATATTGAGCGCACCCGCAAGAATCTGGAGCGCAAAATTCAGAACCGTTTGAACTGGGGTGCTGAAGGTGGTCGTGCCGAGGTGTGCCGCGACAATAAGACGTGCAAGGCCCTGGCAGAACTGAAGGCCAACGAACATCTGGCTCAGGAGGGTAGATATTTGAAGCTCATGGCTCAGTGGGCTACCCAGGCACCTGTGCTGATTCGTCCCTATGTGTTTCTGAACCTGTACGACCGTCTGGGTGATGACGGCGTGAAACTGAACATTCAGACTAATTACGACGTGGCCTTTGCTATGCCTATGGCATGGGCTAAGGGAGTAGGGGAGTTGCATCACTTCGACGGTCTGCGTCTGCAAACGGAGATTAGCAATCTGGTACCGAAGTTCCAGAAGGGTGACAGGATCACAGTACGATCTAAGAAACAGGGCATTCGTGATTATGAGTGTACGGTGAATGAGCCTATCTTCAAGCAGTACTATCAGAAGCCATTCAGGAATAAGTGGGGTAATACTGAGTATAAGGGTGAAGGCCCCTGGGTAGTGTGGTATGCTACCAACTACGGCCACATCCGCTATGATGAGATAGTTAAATAATATAATATAAGGTATGGAGAAATTTCAATATACATTTAGTGTAAGTCAGGCAGTAGGGGAGCACGGGCATGAGTTCCCCGTTCTGACTGCGAACGAATATCCCTGGATGAACATCCAGATAGTGCCGACGGCCCCACATCAGCGCGATATGATTCTGAAACTGTTGCAAGGCCAAGGGCATACCATTGCCGAGGTGGAGGGCCGTCAGGACTTCGTGGCGATACAGGCCGGTGGTGGTACGCCAGAACATCCGACTATCGAGATTACGGCCCAGAACTACCGCCAAGTGTCGATGATATTGCGTGAGTGCCTGAAAGCTGGTGCCGAGTGGTGGGCTAAGGAGCATGAATTGGTGAAACCATAATTTCATCAATTCATGTAATTATGAGTCCATAAATTAATGAATTTGTAAAGAAACCCGAAAACTTTCAAGAAAAAGCGAAAATAAATACTATTTTATTTTGTCAATTCGAAATAAATAACTATCTTTGCACCAGATAAGTAAACAAGATGTATAACCGAGGGTAACACCTCACAAAACATTAAGAGACATGTTAGTAACAATCAACGAGAACAAGCAGGTAAACGTCACCATTCAGGGTGGCACAATGACCGTAGAGTTAGAGCGTGGCAACTTCGTGCTGGAGGATGCAGTCAACACAGAGTGTGACTTCGAGACCGAAGAGGACTATGCCCGCCTGTTGCATGATGCAGTACTGAGCCTGGTGACGCTGGGTAACGACATCAAGACTTTCGAGCAGTGGGAGGAACTGTTTAGCTCATGGGCTGACGTGGAGCCAAGTGCCGAAGCAGCCCCAGAGGATATCGAGGAATATAACGAGTGCTTGAAGAATGACCGTTCCGACTTCGAACGTGAGCAGAAAGCAGCTGCCGACTGGAAGGCTGTGACCGACTTGGACGGACACGCCATCTGGGACTACCTCGAAAAGCGTTGGGAGATCTAAACACGAATTATCATTAATTTAAAATATAGGAGATAAGGATATGGAAAAGGACGTTACAACGAATTTGGTTTGTGGCATCGTGGCCGACTTTATGAACCAGGTGAATGACGGTGAGCGTTTTGCTTTCGAGAAGGCCGTACATGCTTTCAAGGAGAATGTGGAGCTGACCGATGAGCAGGAGGCTATGGTAAGAAATTCGCTGTTGCATCTGGAGATTATTGCCAACAATATCGAGAATGAAGAGACAGTGAAACATATCGTAGGTATGGAGTGTAATATTCTCCTTTGGACGGTGGCCGCTGACTGGCATTGCCTGAACACCCGTACCCTGGGTGATACCGACGACTACCTGCATGAGATCAATAAGGATAAGAACTAAGTTATAGCATACGAGATTATTCACCAAGTTATACGACTTACAAAAATTCAGAGAATTATGACACAGCAAGATTATCTTTGGAAGGTTGACAGAGCAAAGAGACTGAGCTTTGAGTATTACGTGTTGAATCGCCCTTCAGTGAGCGACGAAGTGTTTGACGGTCTGGTGGCCCAGATTGAGCAGGCAGAGCAGGAGCATCCGGAATGGACTGTTGCCGACTCTCCGACGCAGCAGGTGGGCTCTGATCTGAATGGCAATGGCCGCAGAACCATTCGCCATCGCACACCGATGCTTTCCTGTCAGAAGGCTCAGACGGACAATAAGAGCACCAACCGCGAGAAGTTGGAGAAATGGCTGAAGGCTACCGAGAAGGCTGTTGGCCATAAGGATTTCAACTACTGCCTGGAATGGAAGTTCGACGGAATCTCGTGCTCTCTGGTGTACCTGAATGGCGACCTGATCTCAGCAGCTACTCGTGGCGACCATTTCAAAGGTCAGGATATTACGGAGCATGTGATGCAGATGATATCTGTGCCTCATGTGCTGAAGCGTGGTACCACCTATCACGACCGCGTGGAGGTTCGTGGCGAGGTGGTGTGCTTCAAATCGACGCTGCCGGTACTGAGCGATCAGGACGGTAAGATGTATAAGGATTGCCGTTCGGCTGCCGCTGGACTGACTAACCAGGCTATCGTTGACCCTCAGTGTGCATGCCTGAAGTTTATACCTTGGGAACTGGATGCGCCTTTGTTCTCATGCAATAACAGTCACAGCGAGTCGCTGAAGTTGGCCGACTTCCATAACTTCACCTATGGCTTCAATGCTCAGGTGGTGCCTGCTGCTGACCATAACCAACTGTTTGACATGATTGAGAAGATGGAGGCATGCCGCGACAACCAGCCATTCCCCGTTGATGGTATCGTGATTAAGGTGGATGATAAGCAGCTCTCTGCGTCGCTCGGAGCCACTGAGCACCATCCGAAGGGTTCTATCGCCTATAAGTTTGCAGCAGCTAAGACGGTGAGCCGCGTGACCAGGATAGAGGTGACAGTGGGTAAGACCGGACGCAGAACGCCGGTGGTTCACTTCGAGCCGGTGATGATTCTGGGCCGTGAGGTGAAGAAAGCGAGTCTGGGTAGTGAGCGCATGCTGGAGGAAATGGGTGTGAAGCGTGGTGACATGGTAGAGGTAGGACTGGCGAACGATGTGCGCCCGACGATCTACCGCGTTATAGAGTCGAACACGGATTGCACGGATTGCACGGATATGGCCGACCCATTGGAGGGTATCGACTTCGAGGGTGAGGAGAGCGCGGATGTAACGGATGACGTAGAGGTAGCGCAAGCAGCGCCGGAGGTGACAGCAGCCGACTTAGAGGCCGCTGTGAAGGCTTGTGAGGAGCGTCGTAGTGTAATCGAGCAGGAGGCCAGAGAAAAGGCCGTCACGGGGCTGGAATTGAGCCAAACGGGGAATAAAGTGATTACGGATGTAACGGATGGTACGGATAATGAGACGAACACTAATCTCACGAATGAAACGAATAAGAGTAGTAAGGCCCTGAAGATTGGTGCCGCCATTGTGGGTGTGCTCGTTATAGCAGTGTGCGGAATCACAGCTTTGGCCGCCTCGGTGTTCCTGGCTCCTGTTTTAGTAGGTGCTTTTAAGGGCTAACCCGAATTGAAATTGAAAATTCATAAAATCATAAAATCATAAATTCATAAATATATGGTAAAGGAAAGAAGAGAAAATCAGGTAGCACCGTTGGAGATTTGGGACGGTGGGCTATCGCAGTACTCGCAGCACTTTATGACGGGTATGCAGTTTCACGGGCCGTTTATCGTGACGAAGATTCAGGCCCGCAACGACCTGGGCGATTGTATCATCAGCACGCATGCGCCCCATTTGGTATGTAAGGTGCATTCGTTTCGTACCAATCTGGGACGCGCCAAGGATAACGACCGTAATTGGGCCATCGCCGAACGTGAAGAGACGGCTCGACTGGCATGGCTGGAGCAGCGCAACCAGGCATTCGAGAATGAGCGTGAGGCACAGCGTCAGGGCATTACTATCCAAGAGCTGATAGAAGGGCAGGGTAGGGTATATGACGAAGAGTTTGACCAGCCGCGAGTGATTGTGAAAGTGCCTGGACTGAATGCCTATCTGGAACTTCTGGGCTGTCTCGACGCGCTGGGACAGAACGAATGGGATGATATTGAGTGGACGGGTGAGCATGGTGTGTTGGAAACCCTCGATTCGATGGCTGAGTGGGCACAGAACATCTGGAACTCGAAGGAGCGCCGCGAGCGTGCCACTCGTATGATCAATATGCAGCCGGTGGAAGAGTGGCAGGAGGAATACGACCCCGAACTGCGTCCCTGGATGCCGAAGAAGCGTGGATTGGGTCATACGACTATCGATCCGTCGCGCCGTCCGGAACTACTCTACTCGAAGGCCCCGCAGGGCTCTGCCGACTATGGTATGATTAAGGAACTGAAACGTGCTCAGGCTGAGAATGCTTCGCAGGGCATTGCGCCGGAGAATTATGGTAAGAAACATTAATTCATCAAATCATTAAATCATAAGTTTATGAAACTGAAAGAAATCATCGCTTTTGCGAATAACAAGGGTGGGGTGGCCAAGACCACTACCGTTCAGAACGTGGCAGCAGGATTGCTCCGTCGCGACCCATCGCTACGCATCCTCTGCATAGACCTTGACCCGCAGGGTAATCTCTCATCGCTCTTAGGATGGCGTGATAAGATGAAGCAATACCATGAGCAGAAGCACTCGACGCTGACCGTGGCCGACGCGCTACGTGATGGCGACAACAACCATCTGCCGGTGTACCGCAATCCGCAGGGACTCTTCTATGTGCCTGCGTCGCCCCAACTGTCGGACATCGACCCCGATCTTCATCGTCAGATGCAGTCGAAGTTGGTGCTGGCATCGCTCTTTGGCAACGATATCCTGGATATGGATAACCTGTATATGGGTGCCGACGCTATCAGTCGCGAGGCAGAGGACTACGTGGAAGATCTGTTCGACTATGTATTGATAGACTGTGCGCCCGCTCTGTCAGAACTTACGTTTAACGCTCTCGGAGCGGCTACGGGTGTCATTATACCGGTGCAGCTGGGTTCGCTCAGTGTGGATGGCATAGGACGCATGATAGAGGCTTACCGGAATGTTAAGCGCAAACTAAACCACGATCTGACCATGCGTGGCCTCTTGATAGTGATGGCTGATGAGCGCACGAAGCTGGCCCGCGAGACCTCGGACTTTTTGCGCGACACCTACGATGCCAACATGTTCCAGACGCGCATCCGTCAGTGTGTGAAGGTGGGCGAAAGCCAGTTCCAGCATCAGGACATCTTCGACTATGCGCCCGACTGCACAGCAGCTCAGGACTACGATGAATTTATCTCTGAACTTCTGACCACAGAAGAAAAGTAACGACCACAGATTTTACGGATTTAACGGATTATAGATTATGCCAAACTCATTTAAGAAACCGAATAAGAAAAAGAGTATCGTGGCTGGTTCGCCTGCCATTCAGGAACACGAGGCCATGATGGAGAGTATGAATAAGGAAGAAGTAAGAGGGCAGAGGGCTGATGATAATTCTCAACTCTCAACTCTCAACTCTCAACTGCCAAAGGGCACCAAGCCTACGGGTGTTTTCTCGCAGTACTCACAGCAGGGCGTGAAGAATGTGCAGACGCGCATCCCCTTCGCCATGTATGAGCAGCTGAACCGAATCAAGATGCAGAGCCAGCAGGAGGGCAATAGCCTCTCCATTGGTGACATCGTGCTCCAGGCAATAGAAGAATACCTGAAGGTTCATGGTTAATGGTTCATGGTGAACAGTACTATAAAGTTGGCAACCGTTACCGAGAATTACCCCTAAATATAAGTTTTGTGCGAAATCACAGAATTTTGGGAAATAGGCAATCCGTTACCAAGTTTTACCCCCTACGTTACGGAGTTTTACCCCTAAATGGTGCAAACCGTTACGGAGTTTTACCCCTAAACGGCTGAAATACTATAATTTTCTTATAATAAGATATATAGAAGTTCAATTATGACGTTTATAAAGTATATTTATATATTTATAGGGAACCTGAAACCACGATATACAAAGGGTTTCAGATAGGTTAAGGGGTTAAATTCGGTAACTTTCGGGGTAAAACTCCGTAACCGATTTGGCCCAAAGGGGATAAAATAGGTAACTTTCGGGGTAAAATCCCGTAACGAAATGATTTAGGGGTAAAACTCCGTAACGAAAATAAATATTATGGCTAAGAAACGAGTTAAAAAGACAATGCCTCAGTTGATGAAGAGCGACAATGCTATCATCAAGGATCTGCGCGACCAACAGTGGTTGTATAACCCTCGTGTGTTTGCTCAGGTGTCGGGCGACTTCTCGACGATGCACCAAAGGGTATTGCTGGGTGTGCTCGACCACTTGCAGGATCGTATCATCAAGAGTGCCGACGCGCACAAACCTGGTGAGCAGCTTTGGCTCCCTTTGTTTGCCGAGGAGGAAATGAATACCAATCTGGAGTTTGAGATAGATGCCAAAGACCTGGGCGTTACGCCTGGTCACTATCCGGAATTGGTGGACGCTCTGAAAGATTTGCTGACGCTACGCATGGGTTATCTCCGGAAGATTGAAACGAAGTCTGGTACTAAGACTGAGTACACCTTTGCCAACCTGTTCTCGCGTATCACCATGGTAACGAACGAGAGCACAGGACTGCGTACCGGCAAAATCCGTATCAAGATGGATAAGGAGAATGTGAATGATTTCCTGTCGATGGATAAGGGCTATACCGACCATGTAGCAAAGATTGGCCAGATGGCTAAGAAGCAGCGCACACCGCGTATCTATATCTACCTCTCTACTTTCCGCGAAAGTGGACGTAAGGAGGTGGACTATCCGCAGTTTTGCGAGTTTCTGGGCATTGATGACCAGTCGTATTTGCTGACGCACGACGGTGCCAAACCACAGGATAACCCCTTCCATAAATATAGTAAGGTGAAGTCGCTGATACTGGAGCCCTCGCGATTGGAAATGGATCAACTGTCGAAGGATAGTAAGATAGATTTTTCCTTCACCTACGAGCCATTGCGTAAGGATGGCCGTCTGAAGGGTAATCCGTCGCACATCGAGTTTACCTTGGTGCCTGGGCCATTGGGCATCGAACGGGCATGGCGCAAGCAACGGCACAATCAGGAGCAGAGTCTTATCACGTCGCTTACCACGAAGTACACAGACCTGAAGCCCTACGAAATGGTTGAGCTGCTGAAGGAGGTACAGGACGAATGGTTTGAGGACTTCAAGGATTATGCTTACGATGGGGTGGAGCGTGCCGTAGAGAAGAAGCAGCCCGACCATGTGGCTGAGTATATCGTAACGTTGCTATCGACGTGGATCAAGGATAAGCAGTTGGAAGATGAGCGTAAACGGATTGAGCAGGAGAAACAATACAACCTGTTTACCGAGCAGGAACTCCAGCCGGAGCCAGAGCCGTTAGAGCCTGGTGTGAAGGCAGAGTTATGGCAACAGTTGGTGAATGAGCATCAGGGAGCCATAAAACCCGTCTTAGAGCGCACGGAATACCTTGGGCTGTATAATGGAGCCTTTTACATTTTTCCGACGGCTGACGACCTTAAAACGCTCGACACGTCGCCCGACTATGAGGTGTTCAGTGAGAAATGTCGCGTGGCGCTTGGTCTGTCGAAAATACGACCGGCCATCATCCGCAAGCTGAAATAAAGGATTTAGGGGTAAACCGTTACGGAGTTTTACCCCTAAATTTGTCACATGGTGTTTGTTCTTTCTGCGTATCTTTGTGCTGTAATCAAACGTATTATAGCTATGCAGAAAGAATCACCGATTTTAGAACAGCAGCGTCCTGACCGTCAGTATTACTCACGTCAGAACCGTATTAAGCGCGAACTCGACCATGCCGTAACCTTGCTGAAGGCCGCGTTTGCCTCGTGGGTTATCCTTACCATCGTGTGCGCCTTCATCGGTTGTAGCACCAAGCAAACGGTCATCGACCAGACCGAGAGCCACCACAGCAAGGCCGACTCTCTATCCGCGTCGTTACAGGTGACTGTCAGTCAGCAGCAGACCCGTATCGACTCCCTTTTCCATCTGGTACTCCAACAGGAACTAAGTCATCAGACGGCTAACGAACAGCAGACCGAGCAGATTCAGGAAACCGTCACGTCGTGGATCGACTCGCTGGGTCGTAAGGTGACGCAGGAAGCCCGTACCATCAACCGTAAGACCGATCGCCAGGAGGAACTTCGTCAGCAGCGTATCATTCAGGAACAGGAGCAGCGCATACAGACCTGCCAGGAGCGTATCGATTCACTCTATGCCCTGCTGCTGGAAAAGACCGCCAAAGAGGAAAGCGACACCACCTCGTATCACAAAGAGGTAGTCCGTCCGGCTCATACGCCATCGCTCTACCAGCGTTTCCATGACTGGCTCACATCGCTCATCAATGTGGTAGTCCTCGCCGCCATCGTCGGCTTCGTTGTGCGCTGGAAGAAAAAGAAGTGGAACTTATAGGCCGAAGTCCTGAAGGTACTGTCGGCATCTGAATCCCTTGCGTGGTTCAAACTCCTCAAACGAATGGGCGACGAAGTGCGCCTTTTTGTTCACCCATCCCGCCATATCTTTCTGCCATTGCGGAATGATGTGGTGGGGATTGTTTGGGTCACGGTAGGGTTGGGCATGTGGATAGACGTAGCGGCCTTCGTGTGCAGCCCGTGTCTCTTGTGTACGGTGCCACCAGTGTACGATGCGCTCGTAGCACTCCCTGAAGTCTGAGGTGAGCATAGTATAAAGGAAATACTGACCTGTGAAGCCGTACTTATTAATCATCGCCATCGCCCGCTCACATTCTTCTATCTGGGAGTGGGTGTCACAACCGAAACGGATGCGGTTGTTATCGAGCCACTTCACCTTGGCCAGCAGCTGTGCTATCTCATCCGTTACCAGTCGTGCATCGAGTGCCTGGTTGAAGTCCACACGGTAGCCTCGTTCGATGATCTTGCGTAGTTGCTGCAAGCAGTAGTCACCAGCAGCCAGAATGTTGTTATCCATCAGCACCAGTTTACGACGGCCCTCAATGGCTATTTCGTCCACATCCATGTATGGGCGTATTAGTCCCTCTTTCTTTGGTACCACACACCAACGGCATTTGTTAGGACAGCCGCGAGTCAGGAAACCGTAGGCTGTATCTTTCGGTACGTTGGGATAGATGTCGTAGAGTGGTTGCAGCCGGTCTATCTCATCGGGTAGGGTAGAGTGGATGTCGTAGCCGGTGCCTCCCTTGATGATTTTGTCGGCCTGATAGATAAAGGTATCGTCGGGTGTGAAGTTGAACACCTTCGACATGTAGATAATATCATAGTGTTTCATGGGCGTGGCCCACTCGATTTGCCCCCCCTATTATGCCAGTATCTCGCAATCTTTCCGAGTGCGAGGTTAGGGTAAATCGTGGCTCCCCATTTCTTCTTTTTGGCGTGTCCGTCCACGTCCACAAGTCCTATTTGCATATTAAGCAGTTTTGAATCGTCTTAATTTATATGTACCCGTCAAATTCTAATTCGTACTGGAGGAAACGCTCGGCATACCATTTCTTGTATGACTTACCACTGATCCACCAGTCGTAGATGTTTTCGGCTATTTCGCGCTCTTGCTCATCAGTCAAGCCGTCAGACGATGAGCCAGGAGAAAACCCGCTCTTTCCCTTTCCAGTGTGTCGGGTCTGGGTGCATGATATACCCGTAGTCGTTGATTGTCTTGTTCGGATAACGGCTGCCAGTTCTTTCCAATACCGTACCACAGGGTTCCCGTCTGTAAGAATTTTGAGAAATACCCCCCCCCGAACGGATGGCGATTATCGCCTGGATCCAGTTGCGACGGACATGAGGCCATCGTTGGTTTTCTATCATCTTCTGTTTGAAGTTCGACATCGGGCATCCGATGCACCCGATACGATGAAATCCCTGGTCGTACAGTTCGCAGTGTGGTACTCGCATCACTTTATTTAGGAATATCCATACATCGCGCTCAGTCCAATGGAGTAGGGGAGAGATTAACAGACTTTCTTTGCCACTGATGCAGCCTACCGTGCGCTCCTCGGTGGCATTGGTGATATTGATGCCCTTCGCCTTCAGTTTCTTCTTACGGTATTTCTCCAGACCTTTGAGGTCGCCGCTAAACTTTCGGCTGTCGATCTCTACTTCATTGCGTTTCTTGCGTCTTGAACTTTCCTGCCGACGAATGCCTATCAGAGTGACCTTACCGGCTCCGGCATGTTCCTTGTATTCTTCACAGCACCAACGAACTTTCTTGGTGGGTAGCAGCTGTTTTCTTACGGCTACATGGTAGATGCTATCCTTGGGTTTTATCAGTTCCACTTCCGGATATTGCTTTTTGACGAAGCGGATGACCTCTGGAGGATCTACCGAAGTAAGATTCATGTGTCCCTGGAATTGTACGCCTGCCAGTTGAGTGATATGATAGAGGGCCTGAGAGTCTTTTCCCCCGCTGAAAGCCAGGTAATACCCCCCCCCTACTATCGTAGGCTAACGCCAGTTTCTCGGCCTTCTGCAACAGACGGATGGAATATGCCATCTTATGTCGCAGGCCCTTACTGGCTCTCGCATACGCTTCCTTTAATGTTATTTCTACTTTCATAATTCGCGAAATTTGTGGTTAGTTTCCACCTTTGGCTCTTGATGCCATGGCCATGAGTTTGCGCTCATCATCGGTGGTGGTATCGAGGGTGATCTGTTTGAAGTCTGGGAATTGTTTCCAAATCATATCTGCTGCATCCAGTGCCTTCGATACTGTGTCCTTTATCAAGTCCTGAAGCCCGTCCAGATTCTTAATCTCGCTGGTTTCTGGCTCTATGCGGAATTTTCTATCGTCTATTCCTTGAATCAATACTACTTTCATCGTTTTATGAATTTATGAATTAATTAAACCATTTAATAACTGTGTCCCCTTTGTAACCTTTTTCCCAGACAAACCAGGCGTAAGCTGTGGCGCTGCCACTGAGTTTGTCAAACTCGCCATTCATGGCACATAGCAGTCTGGATGACGATACCCAGATGCGTGCTGGTGGTTGTGTCTGAAACAGGTGTTTGCGCTTCTTTCCTTCCAGAAATGTGAGTTTCAGGAACATACATACCTTGTGGCCCTCTGGGATGATTGCCAGTGCCTTTTCGACGAACTCCTGTGCGTAGGCATAAGGAGGGTTCGTAACGATGTCGCCATCCCACTGTTGATTGTCGATACTGAGGAAATCGGCTTGCTCGCCATAGCCTCGATCGATAAGATCGCGTGAAACGACAAAATACCCCCCCGATTAATACCTTACTGATGTGACCCTCGCCACATGCAGGTTCCAGGATGGGGCCGTTGAACTTTTCCAGTTTCAGCAACCATTCTGTTGCTTTGGGTTCTGTAGCGTAGTAGTCACCATGAGCTCGCTCGTGGTCTGTGTGGTTACTCGCTCCCAGCGTCTTGAATACCGAGGCCCTACCGCCTCTCCAATCTTTATTCTTCATTTCTTCTACGTTTTTCCATTTGTTCGCCTAAGCGTCGTTGCATATCTCGCATGACTATGAGGGCCTGAGCATGCTTTTCCGGATCGTGCAGCATGCGATTGATGGCCCTAACCTGTTGTGGTGTTACTTTATCTGTCATTTCGTTTCTAATGTATTTCCATCGTTAGTGACTCTGAGGCGAGAGATCTTCAGACGGTCGTCGCCATCAGAGAGGTTGGCATTGAGCCAGGCCATGATATTCTCGCCCACGAACTCGAAGGTGTCCTTTGTGTCGTAGATGTCGCAGGCAGGGTAGGTCATTTCCACCTCTATCGTCAGCTTCTTATAGGGCTTCGGATAATTTAGTACCTGGTGCTTCCATTTCTCCATGTCCTCGAAAGAGGGTTTGAAGTTGGGGTAGATAATCCTATCCGGAATAGAGCCTAATGTGCTCTGTGTCGCTGGCACCTGTTTCACCTCCTGCAATTCTTGAAAGAATACCTCGAATGGTAGGGTATTGAAACCCAATTCATCCCTCGGATGCAGTTCGACATATTGCTTATCGAAGAAATATATAATGCTTGGTACTGGCCTACCGGCAAAGACACAATTCTTTTTTGTAGCGTATCTGATGTGTCGGTGCTTGGTGCCGCGTGCCAACTCTACGCCTGTGATGGGCGTATCATCGTAAAACTCTTTCCATTCGAACTCGTACACCTGTCCCACCTCGAATCTTGCGCCATCGATTTCCAATCCTATAATGCACCTTGCTTTCATTGCTTTTTTCTGTTTTTACGGTCTTGATCCTGGTAGTAGGCATAGAGATACATCATCACCAGCCCGAAGATGGAAACGCCCAGGAGTATGACCTGAATAATGAGTTGTTTCATAATTGTTTTGGGTTAATGGGTTTTTCTATTGTGCGCCACCAAAGATGTGGAAACTCGGCCTGGAAGTAACCTATCTCCTGTCCGTCGTTGGTATAGCAGTGGAAGAATGGGCCATTGTCGCCATAGCAGGGATTTGCATCTGCTGGGCGTAGCATGCCGAAGCTCATAAAATCCTCTTCATCGTTATAGATTACGACGTTCTGACCTTCCTCCGGCATCAGTTCCGTAACCTTCATCCATGGCCACTGATGGATGGGACGTTTCAGTTGGATGTCGGTGCCGTGTGTCGGGCCACCGTCCACATCGCAGGTGTAACGACGGGTCTTTTTCCCTTCACGGATTATCAAGTGTACCTTCGATCGGTGCCAGTGTTCTATCTGGAGTTTCGCCCAATCCTCCACGTATGCCTGCTGCTGCTTTGCGTCAGCCGCTTCCTCATTGTCCTCGTACCATACGGTAGTCCTCAGTTCGTATTTCGCCATATTAATATCTTTTTGATAATTGTTTCTTCATTATGTCTCTGGAGTGATAACTACGGATGCCGGTGTGGATGATTCCGAGTTTGTCTTTACTTATCTTATTGCGGAGATATGCGTCAGGCAGTTGTACGATATAGCAGCCGCGATGTTCGTCTGTTGCTGCAATAGTCGTAACGCTGAATCCCCACCGGCGTAACAGTCGTATAGCGATATTGAGATTCTTCTGGCTATTGAACATCATGCCGCAGTTATCATCGATTTCTATCTCATCGTACAGTTTTGTTTGGAGAGCAGTGTCTTGTATAAACACAATTCCCCGTTTTGCAAATTCATCTACCAACTTTTCTCTGAAGTTGTCAATAGGAAACAGTTCTTTCTTCTGCTGCATCCTCGCCCTAAAGCATTCATCCATCAGATAGGTGTTCATATATTTATGAATTTATGAATTATTTAAGTTGTGACCAGACTTTGAGGATGGCATCGACATTGATACCTTTTACATGCACGACTGGACTTGCACCGTAGTGGTAACGAGAAAGTTCTTTGAACAATCGCTCACGGGATTCTTTGTCAATCACTATCTCCTGCTTTTTTATCATGTCGGCTGCACGTTTGGAAACGTCAGGCTTTTTACAATAGGAGAGGAACTTCACCATACCCATCGCTTGCTCTTTGATGAGTTTGTTGGCCATAAAGGTGGCTTTCCATACCCATTTGGTGTGAGGGTAGCCATTGAGAGTAACGACGGAGAATTTAAAATCAACCTCGCTGCCCAGCACTTCTGCATGTACCTCAAACTGAGGGTTATCTTTGTCCTCTACCACACGGCAATGCTTAATGGCCTTTTTTAACTTTCTGGGCCATCGACGCGGCTTTGTCGGTTCCTTATAGGTCAGCATGCCGCTGGGTAGTTCGCGCTTTTGTTTCTTCATTCTGTTGCTTGAATTAATGAATTATTTCTTTTCTGTAAATATTGTGCGACGCTCAACGAAGTATGCCTCACAGCGGATGAGTTTACCGCGCTTATCTTTCTGGTGGTTGCGGTAGCGGACTTCGTAGCCATCCATGTAAAGCTGCATGTTGCGGACAGACTCAGTATATAGTCGCCACTCTGCTTCGAGATACACCCAATCGTCGCCCTTTGGTTTACGGTTCTGGATGCCTTCGAGCACTTTCACACCAATCATACGTGCGCCCTGATAGTAGGAGGCATACATGGCCAACCGCTGTACGTTGATTTTAATCTCGTGCTCAACGGCAAATAGCTTTGCGCGTTCGTCCTCGCGTCGCTCTAAGATCTCACGCGCCTGGTTGATGATTTTATCCTCTTGTGCTGTCGTCATTTCAATTTATTTTCTTGAATATATGTGAATCACTATTTCCAGCCAACACATTACAGATGGCATCCTTGAATTGGTCACAGAGTTTATCTAATGAACATAATTTACAACTTTCTCTTTCTGGATTGTGTACTAATACATGCGTCTCTCCTTTGATGGTAATGCTAACTTCGTTTTCTCTGTTGACTATAGTTTCCTCTTGTGGATTGGTAACGTATAGCAGTCGAATTAAATCCACACTGAGATTAGACGGGAATTTCTTATCTCTGAGATATCTGCGTATAACTTCGATGTTACTATTTGCATGATCTTTGTCTATCAACTCGTAGTTGTTGTACCCAGCCCAAGACCACGACATGTCTATCTCGCCGGTATCATCCAGTCTGCCGAGGCAAAGGCTGGTGTAGTCTCTGCATTTTCTTCCGCACAGATGGCTGTATGCCAGGGCATAGTCATAGAAAACGATGTATCTCTTATTGCTACCCTTTTCTTTGATGACATAACCAGGCATCCATCGTACAAACTCATCGTTGTACTTTATCATTTTATTAATGGCTGGGATAAAGAACTGTTCCCACTGTTCATCAGTATATACCTGTTTTTCGATATACATCCTGGCATCGTTCAGCATTTGCTCGTTGCTTTTGGGTTCGTTGCCATTGTGTGTCATATCGTGGATGCAGAGGTTCCTCTCTTCGTCGCCATTCATGCGCGATTGATAAACAAAGATATTATGTTGAGCCAGTTCCATTGTCCGGTTCATCATCGCCTCTGTATCAGGATCAATGAGGCGTGCCTTTAATTGTTCAAGTGTTATCATAACTTTATGAATTGATGAATTAATCAAACCAACTTTCTTTACGCTCCGTACACCATTTCAGGTAGCCTGCAACCAGTTCGGGATTGTCGATAACATTGCCGACGATTTCCAGATGTTCATCTAAATTGGTGTACTGGCTTGGTGCAAGGTTCCATGGGCCTAATGGCCCGTTATCTCCATTAAGAAGAATATAGAAACCGCAACAGGAGAAACGTATCAGTCCATGAGTGCAATGGCTTCCAGCACTCCAAGCATCCACAATATCGCCCTCGTAAACTTCATTTCCGTGCTTATCTAAGCAGCCAGTAAACTGGCCTACACTATTTTTGTCAACCTTAAACATTTTTGCAGTCCATAAGTTTCCTGCTTTGCAGTCACTTGGTAAGTCTGGAACAATAAAGGTTACAAGTCTGCCTCGATCTGTTGTGTCCTGGATAAGTGAGCCATATACCCATTTACCATCAGGCGTTTTCCCTCTGAATTTATTGATTCGTTTCATTTTATCTGTTTCTTTGCGTATTCTATTCCGGCTTTGAAACCAGTGGATAAGAGTCTCTTCACAAAGGTTTTGAACTCCTCTTGCTCCATAAGACAAACGGTGTGGAAACCTTTATGTTGGTTCCCTCTCTTGATGCCTTTTGCCTCTATCATGTGCCACTCTCCGTTGGCCACATGCTCAATGTCCTCTTCCAGTTCCTTTGGTACGATGATTTCTTCTTTTGCCATGTTATTTCGGATTAATCATGTGTCTAAGATGTTCTAATGCAGCATATATCTCATGGATGTTGGCGGTACTACTTTCGCCGTACATGCGAAGCAGTTCTTTCACGCGCATTTTGAAAGCACGGTTAGGACGGTCAGGAACTATCAACTCACTGCCATCGGTTCCTTTTTCTGTATCGAAATGCAGACCGGAAATGATAGCGGGTAGTTCCTCTTTTGAGATCTCACGTACAAAGATACCTGCTATCTCAGTATAGCGATAGGTGTTACCGTTTTCCAGAACGGTAACATTCCATTCAGGACAGCAGCCTGGCTTTGATGGTGGGTATTTGAAAATCTGTTTGATGGTCACGACATTGCTAAAGATATCGACGACCTTCTGACCAACCTCAAAGAGGAATGGCTTTACGCTCGTTATGGCGTAGTCCTCTTCTTTATTCCATTTGTCCCTGGTAATTACTGCACTGCCATCTTCTCGGACGTTTATTGAGTATTCTAACATGAACTTATGAATTAATGAATTATTCGTATAACCTTGAATCTACTTCTAATTTCTTCAGGAGAATCTTTGTGGTCTCTATCAGATCCTTATTATCGCCAAAGATACGCTCCCATGCAGGATTGGGTCTATAGCGTGGAATGCGCATTAGTTGTAATGGCTCCCATTCCGGAATGAAACGCAGTTGGCGAAGCATCGCTTTCAGGTGACGTGGACGGTCGATGATAAAGAGCTGTTCATGCTGAATGCTATCCTTATAGACCACTGTGACGTGTAGAGCTATATCATGGCCATGGGTGACGTACCAGAGCATCTTCTTTATTTGCTTACGTCGCCATGCCTCCATGCTCTTGATACGTCGAGCCACCGGACAGTTGGCATCTGCCTTCACCGTACCTTCAGCCGTGATGCAAACGCGCTGCACCTTCGGCTGTGGTTCCTCCGGTGGAATGTGCGTAGTCAGGCTGCCTTCGCATTCGCCTACCTTTGCCCCTGTCTCTTTATTATATATAGTAATGTGGCTCATTACTCCTGTTCGTGTTCGCAGTTGATTTGACGGATGCGCTCTTCGCAGATATGGATGATCTTCTCGTAGTCGAGCAGACGGCTTTCACCCTGTTTGGTACGGAGCACGCGCTTTACGATGTCGGCATCCCATGGGTTCAGGTTCCAGTCAATCCATATCGACCAGGGCTGAATGACATGCTGGCTGTAGTCGCTATTGCCACGATTGTAGGCCCGTACACTGGTATTCAGTATGCCGACACGCGCCAGTTTCTTATATTCCTCCCGACTGATAATCTTGTGTTCGGGATGACTATCGAGCAGTTCAGCAGCTATCTCCAGAGCAATCTTTATATCCTGGTCGCTATACTCGTTCTTTCCTTCCTCTTTCAGAACAGCAGTTCTGATAATCTGTGCAGCTTCTTTATTGTTCATAAATTTATGATTTAATGATTTCATCAATGGGTTTGTCGCTCTTTACACCGACGATGATTTCAGCGGTCACGGTGTCCTCGTGGATAGCGTCGAAGTTCTGGCGTATCTCTACCAGTTCGGTGTCAAAGATACTTTCCATCAGGTCTTGTTTGGCAACTGTTTCCATGTAGTGAAGGCGACGGTTACGCTCCATTTCGTCGAAGCCCATTAGGAATGACTTATCTCTTCGCATGGTGCTTCTGATGGTTTTCATACGGACGTGCTGACCATTAATCTGAATCTCCGCATTGTAGCGGAATGGATCTTGCATTTTATTGAGTCGTTCCGTCAGTTTGGCATTCTGTTCTACCAGTACTATGCCACCTTCCAGGAGAGATTCGTTATCCTTCTGAAGGAGTTTACATTTGCGACGGAGGTAGAACATTTCGACGATGATTAACAGGTAGAGTGCATCGATGATAGCATGAAACCTGTCGCCCATCATCCAGAAGATTATGGCGAAGGCTAACAGTCCCCCAATAAAGAAGGTGTTGAGTGTATAGAATAATATGTTTCCGAGTTTCTTCATAACTTTATGAATTAATGAATTATTTATCTCTTGCGGCTTGGTAGCCTGGTTCTTTTTGACGGAGGTAGATGTTCCAGCAGCCACTCTTTTCCCCGATATTCACACCATAGATACGTTTCTCTACGGTGTAGGTCTTAAACTCACCATCGAACACAATGACTTCCTCGCCTTCCTGTGGCGCTTCGTCGGCATGTATCTCTCTGGCATATTCTGAATCCAGTCCAAGGTCGTATAAATAGATTTTCATCGTGAATTATATTCTTTTATTCCGTTCGGATCGTAGTTACAAATTACTTCGTGGGACTTTTCGTCGATACCACCATAGTAGGGGCAATCCTTTTCAATCCATGCACCGACATGTACCAAGGTAGGCTTCTTAATCTTACAGTTGAAGCATGTGGCCATCATGCCGTGCGGACATGGGGTAAGGGAACTATCCCAAGAGATTTTGTATTTAATTCTTTCCGGCATAATGTGATGAATTATTTGCTCCATAATTTATCGTTATAAAAACCAGTGGTGAAGTTGGCACTCCATAATCACGTCACGCATGCCGTCGATATAGACATAGACACCGGAGGCAGTCACTTTGCGGATGACGGCCATTTTACCATCGTCTGAGTAAATGGCATCACCAGGAGTCAGATCGTCGAGCGAAAGCGGCATACGTTCCACCTCTGCGATATTAATCGTTGGTGGTTCGCTACCGGCCTCTATCGGCTTTGGTGTGAGTGGAGTGATTATCTTCATTATAATTTCTCAAACTCTTTCTTCAGTTCGGTTACTTCATAGCGGAGTCGTACCTGAGCCTTTTGCAGGGCCTCACGCAGTTCTGGCAGTAGTGCCAACTGATCTATCGGGTTGTGGTGTTCTGGATTGTCAGTAGGGTAACTGTCAACAATCACCACGTAACCCTCTTCCTTCATGCGCTGAAGGGTTACACCAATACGTTCAATCGCTAAGTTTCTGTCGCAAATCGCTCTATTGAGGTTGTTTGCAGCTTCTAATGTCTCAATGTTCATAAGTATATGAATCAATAATTGTTTGATAATGTTCCTTTGATAGTCCGTGCCACCAGCCTTCGGTGTCCTGGCAGAGCATCTGACCACTCTTAACGAAAGTTCCTCCGATGGGCCTGCGTTCGCCGTTGGGGTATAGCTGCTTTTCGCGTAGTTCATAGAGCACTTCGCCGTTTTTGAGTTTATGACACGCTTCCACAACATCCAGATTGAATATCGTCGGGCTTATCGTGTCGGGTATCTCGATTGCCTGAATGAAATGTATCTTTGCCATTACTTCTTTATTAGTTCGTGGGCATCGTAGCCGCACCAGGTGCAGATGCCTTTGGCGACGTTCGGTGCATAGTTTTCTTTGCCGCACTTGGGACAGCGGATCAGCAATAGCGTGTCCGTGTCCTCGTAGTATTCTACGCCTCGTGCTAAAACTTTGGGTTTACTCATAATTCAATCTTCAATTCCTAATATATCGTGGTAGAAGTCGAGGGCCTTGCGGGTAGCGATGGATGCCTTATGCTGGTCAGCACGTCGCTGTCGCTCAATCTCAAAGAGGCGCTTACGTTCGCGCTTTTCGGCTTTGGCCTCTCGTGCCGCTTTCTCCTGCATGTAGATAGTGTTACGCAGTTCGTTGTTATCGAGTGCTTCGGCTATCAGACGGGTATTTGTTTTCATCAGTGGGCGTATAATCTCATCGATGACCCAGCCAGGCTTTTCGAGCAATGCCGCTTTCAGATCTTCGGCTGGGAAACGGATGACGTGCTTTCCATCGTCATCCATTCCCACCACGTCGTTAATCTTCAGATGTAGTTCCATTCGGGTTATCGGCTGTGCGAACGATACTCTGATTGGGTAGTCCTAAGTTCAGGAAACCATTCTTATCGCGTATGGCCTTGCAGACGGCAATCTCTGCATTCTCGTATTCGAGTTGGGCCTGAGCACGCTTGCGCATGCGTTCTGTTGCACTCTGGGCCAGTTTAGCCTCGTAGTCCTCACGCTTACACGAAAACTGATATTTCAGTTCGGTCATCTTTGTGCGGATGTCGGCCATTTCTAATCTTGCTGCCGGTTCGCCCTGTCGGGGTCTTAGTTCATCTAACTGTCGGCGAAGTTCGTCGAGCTGCATATCAAAATGGTGTCGCTCGATGTGGTATTCTCTACGGAGTTTCGCCTGGATGTTGTCTGATTCTTCATTCGTGCGGTGGAAAATGTTGTCGCGCACCTCACGGCACTTTTGACGGAGAGCAAATAGCTCATCTACCGTCATACCCTCCAAGTCATTTAGGGGGGGGTAATTTACGTTTTCTTGTTTCATAATTTTGTTTTGTTTTAAGAATGTTATTAATCACTCGTGATGTAGCACTCGCGGGTTTCGGGGTCGCAGTGATCCATCGCGTTTTCGTCGGTGCTGTTCCAGTCGAAGAGTTGGCAGGAGCCTTTGAGTAGGCATCCGTTGCCTTTGCATTTGGTAGCCATAATATAAATATGTTATAGGTAAACGTCGATAGTGAGGTGAATATGTCCGTGCCAGCCACGATACTTCAGTTCGTCGATGAGCGCTTTGTCGGTACAGTCAGAGAGTGCAGGGTTTTGTTCCGGTACATTCCCAATGTGTACGCCGTCGGCTGGCGCTTCCTCTTTCTTTGGTTTGGTAGGAGGAACGACAAACTCCACATCTTTGCTGATGGTGACGGGTTTGTGACAGATGACGGGATTCTTGTGCGACTCTGAGGGTTCGAAGGTATCGATGTCGCCAAAGTCGCACCAGTAGTAACCACCTGACGTGCGACGGTTGGCGATGGCTCTCCAGAGTGATGTTACGCGCAGCGCACGTTCCGGTTCGCGGAGTGTGGGCCATACCTTGATGACCTCCATCGTGCTTGGATCAATCTGGGCAATCTGACGACGCTCCCGTGAAGGGTTATAGCGTTTGCCATCCTTCGTCAGGCGAATGTTCCCTTTTTGGGGCGTTTTTGCCTTTTTTGGCTTGGAAGTTTCCTTTTTGGAACGTTTTCTTTCCACTTTTGGCTTAGAAATTTCCGTTTTGGTGGGTTTTGTTTCCGGAGTCTCGTGTTCTGATTTTAGTGTTTCGCGTTCTAATTTTAACTCTTTTCGTTCCAAATCGGTGGTATTTTGTACTTTTATCGCCGATTTCTGTACTTTCAGAGCTTCTTTGCGTAATTTTGTTCCCGCTTTAACTTTTGACTCATCTTCTGTCGGGCTACCCTCCCACTGATGTAGGATGTCGGAGTACTCGAAAGCGGGTAGGGGATTAGCCTTGCTGTCCTGGGCATGTGCATATTTCAGCACGTACACCATTACAGACGATGCCTTTACGACGGTTTCTTTGTCGAGCGACACGGCTTGCAGGGCCATGAGCAGTACCGGCATCTTTGCCTCGCTGCATGGAATATTCATGTCGAGCTTCTTCCAGGCACGGTTCCAGAACTGACGTGACTTGATGGCGAAGGTCTTTACATCCTTCTCTTCGCTCCATTTATCGTATGCTTCCTGTATTGTCATATTCATGTAATTTACTTCGCTCTGCGATAGCCGAGCACTTGCATCAGTTGTTGTGTCATCTTAATGCCTGGTATGTGATTAAACTCGGTGGTGGTGGCGATGATACGCACCTTGGCCACGGAGTAGCGTGTCAGGCAGTATTCTGTCTTTTCCACCGTCGGCACATCGTTGGCATTGGTAGGCAGTGAGGTGTAACTCATCACGTCATCGTTCTGCCAGTCGCGATATAGTGCCTTCGACTTATGCAGCATCGATTCCGGAATATCCATCGTTACACAGTAGGCTGTATCTACGTTGCCACTGAGGTAACGAATGGCTTCCTTTGGTTCGTCGGTGGTGAAGCAGAAGCCGCGACTTTCAGAGCGAAAGCCCTTATGTTTGCTCTCGTTCACCAGCAGCTGCCCATTCACCAACCGCCGATATTCCTCCGCTGACATAAAACGATGTACGATCATTCCTCTGGGATTTCTTCGGATAGATGACTCTGAACTACATCGATGGCCTTACGGAAATCGCTATGATTACCCTTCAGCTTTGCCATGAAGTAGTGGCCCATAACTTCCTTGATGTCCTCTACGTCGGAGGTAAGACCTTCCATGGCAACTATTAATTGGTCGCCCAATGCTTCTGCGAAATCTATAGCCTTCTGCTTATCGCTATTCCAGTCCCATGACACATTAATCTGAAGTTCATTGTCTTTGTTACGGTCTGGCATAGCAAACAGGCCCTTGTGACGCAGATAGTAACAGAGCTTACGGACATTCTTCATGTCAGCAAGTTCGGCATGGTCTTTAGCAAAGATGACACCATCCATGTGGCCCTCAGTGGCAGCCTGTGCAATGTTAGCCAGGATAGCGATAACCCAACCTTCTTTCTCGATGGCCTCACATGAAGCATCCTGAAGGTTTCTCACTGTGAAATCATTGATGATTGATTCTTTATCCATAATAGTATTTATTTAATGTGAATTATCCAAAGTCTATCATACCCTGCTGGCGCTCCTTTGCCCATTCGTCATGGTACATCTGCCAGATGTCACGGTAGTTATTGATGTCATTCATTAGTTTACCTCGCATCTGTTTGCTGACGTGCGCCTGTTCTGCTTTTGCTGCATCAATGTTAGCAGGTAGGAGGATCTGACGCAGACAGTGGCCCACGATGGTACGAGTACCCCAACCGCCAAAGTTATGGCAACCATCAGGAGCGAGAATTGTATTGCCCTGGAACGAATGCCAGATATTATCTTCAATGGTGTAGAATGATGGTTCGCCTTCATCGATGACCATCAGAACATCAGGCGCTTCGGTATAGACAGCGACACAGATAGCACATCCCTTCCATGATTCAATTTTTACAAATAGGGTGTGGTCGAGCAGATGTTGATCGCGCAGCAGATCTATTAACTGTTCGTTATCAGAATAGTAAGCATTGCCACGTTCGTCGAAGTTCAGTTTGAGTTGTTTGCCATCGGTGCCTCCATAGAGCCATGTCAGGTAGGCGTGCATAATCTTATCATTCCATAAGAGGATGTTTTTGCGTACTTCTTCCGGATCGGTATTATCGAATACCATACGGGTAAGGTCAAACTCTACGTTATTGGCCCACTCGTTGAGATAAGGGAATGGGTCGAAGCGCACTTGATAGGAGTCAGTACCCAGCAAGTCGTGGACGGTAGAACCAAATTCTTTCTCGAAGTCTTTATATACTCTATTGGTAAGACTTGCGAAAGCAGGGCCTAACAAATCAAAGCGGGCTTCGAACGTATCTATGCGCTCTGCTAATGTGGGCTCCTTTGTTTCTGGTGCCTCGGTGGTGCCGTCGCTCTCCTTTTGTTCCTGAGCCTTCAGGAAGGTGTCGAGCATCTGCTGGCGACGTTTCAGATCATCGTCTGCCATCATCAAACGGATTTTGTCGGACAGCGCACGGTCTGGTTTCTGACCTGGTTTCAGTTCGTCGAGTTTAAACTGGTAGAAATAATCCTTGGAGATAGCCTTCACCTGGTACTGTTTGGCCAAGGTGGAGAAATTCTTCAACGACTTGTTTTGTTGGTAAAACTCTACGACGGCACAGAGGTAGTCGTGGAATTTCTTTAGTCTTTGTTCATTCATATACAAGTGGGTTATGTTAGTAATTGCAGATTTAGATGGTTTGGGCTCTGATGAACCAGTCGAATGTTTTACCGCTGTCGTCTTACGTGTTTCGGCCTCCTGCATGAGTTTCTTTTGACGCTCGGCTTCCATACGTTTCTGTTCGGCATATTTCTCTTCGCGAAGCTGCTGGGCGCGTGCCTGTTCTTCGGCCTCGCGCTGGCGGTTCTCTTCATCGATTTTGGCTTGGGCCTCTTGCAGTTGTACTTTCCATGCCTCCTGCTTTTCTTCAGCAGCTTTGGCTTTGGCTTCTATTTTGTCGGCCCGTTCGCTCCATCCCCAGGGCGCACCTTCCAGACGATTCTCCTTAATCATCCGTCGGGCCACACAGGGATTGATGGTGCTACTATTGTTGGACGGGATCATCCTGCCGTCGGGGTGCTTCCATATCTGGTGCTTACCCGCACGGTCGAGTTTGAAGCCGTTCTTTTTCAACAGCCGCTCCCAATCCTTTTTCTTTATGTCGTGTAGTCCACCCATTCGTGTAATTCGTTAAATTCGTGGTTAAAAGAATATCTGTGTTGTTAAAGCACATCCAGTTTGAGCATTTCGGACTCGGTGGCGCGTTCGGTGGCGAGGATGACGGGCTCGTTCATCGTAGAGACCTTCATAAAGAAGCCTTCGCCTTCGAGCAGGGAGAGATAGATGGTCAGCGGGTCGCCCAGGGTGCAGGGATATGCCTTGAAGAAGGTACGCAGGCGCGTTTCGTCGAAACGCTGAGTGGCCAACGACTCGCGATCTACCGGTTGGTAGGCAGCCACAAACGCATCGACCTTCTGGGTAATCACGAAGTCGTAGAGTGAGGTTCCCGCCTCTTTCGCATCTTCGAGGATGTCTTGGTTCTTTTTCTTTCTGGTCATCTTATATGATATTTGAATTTGTCGGCAAAGATAAACATAATATTTGAATTGACGAAATAAAATTGTTATTATTTTCTAATATGATGTAAAATTTAACATATATAATATCGGGGAAAATGACTCGATATTAAAAAATAATTTGTATCTTTGCGCCCAAAATAATATAATCTTTCCCCGATATGGCTGAAAAACTGGTTATTGACAAATGCAAACACTTCTATTGGTGTGATGTAGAGAGCAAGGCTGGCAAGCGACTGAAGAAGTTGATGCAGCGCCAGATTCGTGTGTGTGAGCGTGCCGACGACTACGCAAAGAAGTACGGTGCCACAGAGTATGAGCCACCCGTGCAGTTCTATGACGGTGGCATCGACTATCTGCTGTTTGGCAATAAGAAGCCCGATCCTCGTGTATGGCGCAAGCGTCTGGATGATGCAGAGGGTAACGGCATCTATGAGCCCAACTGTATGGTTCGCTCCGACATCCTGGTATTGCCTGATGACCGTTTCCATCCCTCCGACACCTGGAATAAGACCTACGGCAAAGATCATCTGACATGGCCGATGGTGAAGGGTCAGAAGTCGTTGGCTCAGTGGGCTGCCATTATCGGCTACCGACTGACTGATGATAAGGAGCAGGATGCAGCAGCCGTAGAACTGACCCTGCATAACAAGACCTTCGTAGCCTTCTTAGAGTACTACGGTGCCGAACCGTGCAAGTCGAAGGCCGATGCCCCTCAGTGGTTGCGCAAGGCGATTAAGGCCGAGAAGGATAGGGTAGCCCTGCCGGTGATTACGGTGGAAGAGGTGTTTGCGCTGTTGGAGTGTGATGTGCCGAAGGAGGATCCTGAGCGTAGCGCCTTCCTATACAATATGGTTACGCCCATCTTCTTTGTGCATCGCGATAAGTTCTATATTGGCAGTCAGTGTCCGTGCCTGGTAGAGGGATTACACGACTCGAACAAAGAGAAATTCATCTATAACTACAATGTTTCCAATAGAGAATACGACATATCGAACTAATAAAATTTCTTTTCTTTCACGATACGCTGAATGACTTTCGTTTTGTATTTTTTTTAGGAGTTAAACTGTAATCCCCGCTCATGTTTGCCAGGCGGGGATTACTATTTGTGCGCGTATATATAATAATAAGGTGGCGGTTACTTTACGCCCTCTTTGCCCTCGTTATAGAGTTTGGCCAGTTCTGCGTTCTGGCGTTCGATGATATCCATGAGCCGGTTGCGCTCTGCATCGAACTGTGCCTGACAGTCGCGACGGATGCGATCTTCGCGCTCGTGGCTGTCGCGCTCCAACTGACGGAGCTCGTTGGCGTGTTCGAGTTTGAGACGGAGGATAGCTTCTGACTCAGGCATTGGCTCTGAGGAGCCAGGGACACATTGGGGACAGTCCCTCTGTAATCCGCTATCGCTACTCACAGCATGGACAGTCCCCATTGTGTTCCCATGATTCACCGCTGCGCCACCCACGTAGTAACGATCCTTTTCTAAGAGGCCCTTTGTGACCATGCGCTCCTGGGATTGGGAGGAAATGAGGCGTGTGGTGATGTGGGTCTCGATGATCGATTTGCCCGCCGTGTTGTTGATGCCGTAGTCATCGGTGGGTGTGGTCTGGCTGTCTGCGTCCGGTGGTAGGATGTGCAGGGTGCTCTCGCCGTCGGCATCGAAGAAGAAACGGCTCATAGGAATGTTGTAGTAGTTGCATAAACGTAGCATGGCCGTGAGGTGGATGGGAGTCTTACCATCCAGCCAGCGGTTGATGCCTGTGTAGTCTGAACTGCCTAATGCCTCCAGGAGGTCACGCTTCGACAGTTTGTTTTCCTCGCGAAACTCGCTGAGAAACCTGTAATTGTACGAGTAATCCATAATCCTTTTCGTTTTAATGTTATTTAACTAAACCTATCTGTAACAATTCGTCGGAATGCCTACTTATATATTATATGATATGTACTGAATCTCAAATATGATATTTGTCGCTAAATGTTAAATTTGAAAGAAAACTTAGATAATATTTGGTTTGACAAAATAAAATGTTTACCTTTGCGCAAAATTAAATAAAAAAATTCAAATATACAATATGATCATAGAAAAAATAACAGAGCCGAAAACTCACTTGGAGTGTAACGACCTTACACCATCTCAGAAGAAGGTGCTCTTTGCGGTGATGGCTAAGTATGGCGCTTTGCAGTACTTTGCCTACGACCGTTTCTTCAAGGAGGGCTTTCACGAGTGGGAACTGAAGGGTATCAATCAGATCAAGCGCGACTTCATCGATGCCCACCGTGCCGAGATCTTCCCTGACGGGGTAGATACCCACCTGTTGCCCACCATCGACGAAATGGTGAACGGCAAGGGTGTGTTCTATCGGGTGTTGGGTATGTCGTTTGGTCTGAAGAAGGTGTTTACAGAACACATGAACCAGATGGGCATGGGTAGCAATTCTGTGCTGAATAAGTTCTCGACCGACGACTGGAGCGACTACGAGCGCATCGGTGTGAAGGCATGTATCGAAGAGTTTGAGCGTGAGATAGAGAAGGGAGGCTCTGGTGAAGAAACTATGCCGCAGGGGAAGGCCGCAGAAGGATAGTTACCGACCACTGCATGTCGTGGCAGTGGTCGATGACAGAGACGCACAGGACGGTGAGGTGTGCTTCCAGTTTCGCGGAGCCAACCGTCAGTTGCTCACGCGCACTTTCGACTATCTGATAGGATGTGGTCACGGCATTGCCCAGCGCGTCACCATCCGCGAGGCCCACGATGTCATCAGGCGCATTGGTAAGAATCTTCAGCGAATAGAGGTCACGCTGCACGAGCCCAATTTCCGCTTCGCCTCGCTGTCTGACATGAAGCTGCTGATAGAAGCCACCCTGAAACGTCTGCATCCCTGCCACTTCCAATGGTTGAACCTGACGAAATTCTTTAATTTTTAATTGAAAATTGACAATTATGACGAAGATCGTTGACATTACCTTTGATTTCGAAACATTATCCCTGGCGTGCAATGCCGCTGTGTTGCAGTTGGCCGCCGTAGTATTTAACCGCTATGCCGTCGATTCCCAAGAGCTGTTCCCCAAGGCGATTGCTCCCTTCGAGGCGAAGGTGGATATCCGTTCGTGTGTGGCCGACGGCTTCGACTTCAATCCGTCCACAGTCAAATGGTGGAGTGAGAAACCCGAAGAGGTGAAGCGTGAGGTGCTGACCGGCGACTGCTATCCCCTGAGTGAGGTGATGATGAATTTCATTGACTGGCTGTGTGAGGTTAGGAACTATACTGAGGCAGATGTGCTCATCCTCTGGGCGCAAGGCTCCGACTTTGACGTGAGCATCCTGCGTACCATCCTGCGTCGCTACGATATGGAGAAAGTTTTCCCCGTCCACTTCCATAACTGCCGTGATGCCCGTACCTTCATTGCCGAGATTGGCGACCGCTATTGTATGTTGCATCACGACGGTCTGGCAGACCATAAGAAAGTATATGATGCCATGCCTCCCTATCCGGAGCAAGGCAATGTGCATAGTGCCACCTACGACTGTCGCCGTACCTCATGGGCCTTATGGCAGTGTTTCTCGATGTTACCTGACGCGGATTAAGGCGTATGATCTACGACCCACTGATTGATGAATTGGCAGCGCTGCCTTTGCAGATGCTTGTGACACCCGCCGACCAACAGACCGAGGAAGGTCAGTTGGCCTGTTGGTGCCCGTTCTGTAAGACGGCCCCAGGTAGTCAGTCGTCTGGTCAGCAGAAGTCCACACCCCACTTCATTATCTACCAGCGCAAGCGTGGCGGTCTCTATGGCAAGCCCGTAGAACACTGGTTCTGTACCAAGACCAAGCGTGGTGGCTATGGTGCCATCGAACTCTATGCCGCCATGAAGGGTTATGGCTATTGGTGGCAGAAGGATTCCCACTCGCCACAGACGTTTATCTGTGTGGGTGAGGATCTGCGACACACCTGTATGGAACTCGCCGAGCATGCGGGCCATACCCGTGAGGAACTGGAGGAGAAATGGCCCTCTCTCTGTTATAGGGACTTCCGACAGGTGGCCGTCCGTCCGCAGGAGGTATTGACTTTTGAACCCAAGACCGACTTCACGCCACAAGACCTGGCAGCCCTCGGTTGTACAACCTGGCTCAGTCGCGACGGCATCGAACAGTATGGTTTCGACACCCAGAATAAAGAATCAGCCTGGCATTTCCATCCGTCGGACATCCAGAAGGACTTCAAGGTGTGGGCCGTCGGTAAGGTGACGCTGCCTGCCGTTTCGCGTCAGGGTGAACCGCAATCGGAGGTACTGATTAGCACCCCATGGAACCCGATCTTTATCGCCCTGTGTGATGACGAAAAGGAGGATTGCGGTAGCATCTTCAGACCGGCCATCGAAGAGCAGCCGCCGATGGTATTCAGTACCACCGAGGAACATACGCCCGCGAAGGTCAGCCGTTGGTTGGCTGGCGATAAGGTTTTCCTTCGTGCCGTCGAACTCCGCAATAGCGACCGTACCGGTGTGGCTGCCGCTATCAAGGAACTGGAAGAGGAAGAGCTCGAAGATGGCAATATCAGTAAGACCACGAAGGAATGGCAGTCCACCGTGAACGGCAAGGGTAATACCGTACTGGAACAGGTGGATGTGCCTATCGAGACCAAAGACATGAAGGCCCGTGCCGTTATCTATTGCACCACCGCTCAGGATGCCATTGCCACCTATTACCATCTGAAGGCTTTGCGCTGTACCTATCCGAAGGCATTCGGCAATCGTTGGTACCATGTGTGTTTCCCCTACGGAAACGTCCCATTCAGCAGCGTACACTATAATAAGATGCACCGCTTTGCCGAGAGCATCTACACCCTCTACCCGTCGGCCACCAAGACCACCCTGAAGGCCCGCGACATCAGCTGTCGCTATCGTGACATCCTGCGTGCCGAACTGCCCGAAGGCATCAGTGACCGCATCCATCTGTATTTTCCCCGATTGTTCTGTCATCCCGTACAGACGGTGAGAGATTTCTTCCTGGCATACCGTATGTTGCCGCGAGAAGCCTTCCAGAACGATGAGGATATCAACCGCCTCTTCAGCAGCTGTATCACGTCGGCATTATCCAGCGACCCCTTCGAGCGAAAAGAGAAAAGGGATAAGAACGGCTTTGTAAAAGAGGTGTACTATACCATCAATCCCGCGACGCTCTGGGAGTTTATGGCATCGGCTGGCTATGCCCGTGACGTGCGCCCAGACGAAGCGGATAAGATAGGCCGCTTTGTTCATATTGACGGCCCGTTTGCCGACGAACTGGAACCATCCTCTATGGTGCAGGCCACCATCGAACAGTTGAAGGCGTATGCCCGTCAGTTGAACGATAGCCGTCCTGGTATGCCCGACGAATACGAGTTGATGGTGCAGGCCGTGTTGAGAGCCAATAAGGAGATCAACGAAAAGACCATTGCCTCGCTGCCCAGCGTGAAGCTGAACTATAACGAAGGCTATGGCCGACACATTGAGCATTTCTTCTATGAGAATGGCGCACTCAGGATTACCGACAATGAGATAACCCTGTTGCCTTACGACCAGATAGACTTCAATGTGGAGCGTGCCGAGAAGTTGCATTGGAACATCCAGCCATTGAAGGAATTGCCGTTCTCTATCTCAGAGAATCCGGAGTACCAGGAGCGTTTGAGCGCCATTGCCCGTAAGCAGAATGAAAAGGATGACTTGGGCAAACCGCTCTATACGCTGGTGCAGTTGGAGCAGGAAAAGAACGAACTGGCATTGTGGGCGCAGAGTCACCGGTGGATTGTGGACTGGAAGGGTAAGCACGAAGATGAAATGTGGCCCACCCTGCGCGTCATCCGTGGCTTTGCCAATGAGGAATGGGAACAGGAACAGCAGCTGCTTCACGATGGTAAGCAATTCAGCAGCGAGGAACAGATGGAACTCGACTGTCGCTTTGCCAATCTTATCTTCTGTCTGGGTCGTATGCTCTGGCGCTATCGTGACTCTAAATCGAACTGCATCAGTTATCTTATCGAGAATGTGGTATCAGCAGCCAACCGTGCAGAAGGTGGCTCAGGAAAGAGTACCTTCGTGCGTATCTTTGCCGGTTGTGCGGCCCATATCCTGAACATCAACGGACGCGACCTGATAAGCAATAAAGAGTTTTCGGCCAACCTCGCCGAGTACCAGCACCATAAGCACCGCGTGGTGCATTGGGAGGATGTGGATGCCTCGCTCGATTTCGGTAAGCTCTACAACCTGACCACTGGTGATTTCAGCGTGCGTTATATGTATAAGGATCGTATCACCATCCCATTGAGCGAAGGCCCTGGGCATGTGGTCACATCGAACTATCCGCTGCATGACCTCGACGACTCTACCATGCGTCGTGTCTGCATGGGAGGTTTTTCGCACCGCTTCTGTGGTCAGAATATTATGAAGAATAAGGCAGCCCGCTATATCTCGGATATCATGCCCGACTTCAATGCTGTGTCGCCTGATAAGCTGTCGGCCACCTCGCGCAATCAGATAGCGATGATCTGTGCGCTCGCCGTGCAGTTTGTGATGCGCTATGATGAGAAGGTCGATGCCCAGAAGAAATACATGGAGCAGCGTACCCTCACGCAGTCGTTGGGCGAAGCCTTCCTGCGTTTCGCCCGTGTGTTCTTTGCCCAGGAGCATGTCTATGGTGTCCCCGTGGATCTCGACTCGATGTTGGAGGAATACAAGAGCGACTTCGCCGAAGCCTCGAAAAACAAGACCGACTCGTTCTCGCCCAAAGCCTTCAAGCGTCGTATTCTGGACTACTGCGAGACAGCCGGTATTGTGATGAACCCGCCACAACTCTTCAGGCGTGCTGATGGTAAGGTGCTGAAGAAGGCCGAGCAGACCAACTACTTCGCGCACCAGGCATGGTGTACGCGCCGTTACTTCGAGGGCCGTGAGTGGGAGGATGATGCGACCATCGCACCGAAGCAGATCCGTGAACTCGTGCGTACCGAGCATGCCGTGTATTTCTACCGTCAGGGCAAAGACAGCATCCCCGCCAACAATGACGAACTGATGAAGGTATATACCTCGTTTCTGAATGCCCCTGACCCCGCACCTATCTGTGATGACAATGGTAATGAGGTGAGACTGACCGAAGAGGAACAGAACCGCTGGCGTTCATACCTCGATGCCAAGCAGCGTAAGCGCACCGCCACCAACCCCGCACCCCAAGCGACGGGAACCGTAGAGACCGCTGCCACACAGCAGCCACAAGAGGAAGATCTTCCCTTCTAATTGAGAATTGATAATTATTCACTTTAAAATATAGTAATATGTCAAAGTATCGTTTTTCTATTGACGCGGGCATTTTCACTGGAGCCCGTTACATTGAGCCGGAGTTTCCAACCGCCGACGGCAAAGGTAAGGTGAAGATTCCTGGTATTTTCATTCCCACCGGTATCAACGGCATCGACATCAAGGCCGATACCCGCGATGAAGGCAAGCGCAATGCCAGCGGTTTCCGTGCCTTCCTCACCTTCGTACATCGTGGACTGAGTGGTAAGTATATCCAGACCATTCGCGACCGTCTGACCCGTGAGGGCGAACAGATTACCGCCTATAACGTGCCTGCCTATTCGGTATGCTACACGTTGCCCGAAGAGAAGCGTGCCAAGATCCGTGCCGTCCTCGCCAAACGTGTGATTGCCGAGCATCCGGAATTGGCTAACCAGACCGACACGCAGGGCACCGACCTGGCAAAGGCTATCTCTACGCTGATGCCCTTCCAGATGGGTGACTCGTATCTCATCGAGGAACAGAACACCCAGCAGCAGCCACGTAACAGCAGCGCACCCGTCGCTCAGGGCGTGACTGGCTACTCTACCCAGGCACCAACAGACTATGCAGACCCCTTCGGAGGCGAAGAAGCACCCGACGATCTGCCATTCTAACGGATTAAACAAATTGAGTTATGAGGTTTAATGTTTCCGCAAAAGAATTGCTCCGTGTGCTGAAGGCCACTGGAGCCGTGATGCAGAAGAAGTGTTCGCTGCCGATATTGCTCGACCACCTCTTTACCGAGCGTGATGGTAAATTCTTTATCACTGGTTCATCACAGGAAAACTCGTTGTGCATGCCTATCAATCTGACGCTCGACAGCGAGACGGACTTTGAGAAGTTCTGCCTCCAGTGTAATGATATCATCGGACTGTTGGGCTCACTGCCTGAGCAGCCTGTGGAGATCGATGTGGATATGCAGGCATTGGTGGCGAAGTTCAAGTATGCCACTGGTATGGTGAGCGTCCCCGTAGAGCGTGCCGATGAATATCCCGCTGTGGCAAAGATGACCACCCCGACCACCAGTTTCGAGATAGAGACAAAAATCCTGTTCCCCGCGATGAAGGCTGCCACCTCGTGCTGTACGCCTGACGATCCTTTGCGTCCCGTATTCAGTGCCGTATGTCTCGATGTGCAGGATGAGGGTGTTATCTTCGTGGCTACCAATGGTCATAAACTTTATAAGTATGCCTACCAGCATGGCCTTCCGTTCCTGACGGGTGAGAAGCGTGTCATCCTGATACACAACTCGCTCATCGGTACCCTCTCCGCACCGTTCGCCGGTCTGGAAACCGTTACTGTGACCCACGATGGTAAGCACATGTGTATCGAGTCTGGTGACATCGCCTTTACCATCCGCGATATCGAAGGTAAATATCCCAACTACAATTCAGTTATCCCGTCGGAATGCCCCTATCATGCTATCCTGCCCGTTTCGAACCTGATAGGTGCTGCCCGTCGTGTGTCGCTGATGGCCTCGGAGTCGTCGAATATGGTACGACTGACTAAGGAAGGCATGTTCCTGAATCTCTCTGCCGAGGATAACGATTTTTCTAAGGCTGCCAACGAGAATCTGGTACTCGCCGAGGTGGAGGATGCCATGAATATCCCCGACGGCTTCAGTATCGGTTGTAAGTGTGCGCATATCATCGAATTGCTGTGTAACATCAGTACCGACAATGTGCGCCTGGAACTCACTTCTAACTCGAAGCCCATCCTGTTCAAAGAGGATGCCGACAATTCCGTACTTACTGAGCTCACCATGCCCATGCAGTTGAATTAGTATGAGTGAAACAAAGAAAGCCATAATTGATGATATGAATACTCGTAGAGAGTGCGCCTGCTTCTTTCAGACAGCGGGCCACACTTTCTACTTCATATTCGATGACGGTACTGTGCGCTCGACACGTAACGTACTGTCAGATCCTAAGACGTGGCGTGTGATAGCATCGTATAATGGTAAGGGTTATCGCCGTGTCCGGATTGAAGGTAAGACGTATAAGGTGCATCGCCTTGTGGCTACCCACTTCGTCCCTAATCCATGTGATTATCCCTACGTGTTGCATATCGATGGCAATAAGGAAAACAACGACGTGACCAACCTCCAGTGGAGTGATAAACAGTCGAACCATTCCGATGAAAGCTAACCTCATACTCCAGCGCCATAACCGGCATAATGGGCAGTGTCATAACTCGCCCAGGCTACACCGTGTTATCCGGAATGTATGTATCGGAGCCGGTGATGCTGGTGGTTGGTGGCATCCTATCCATCCGTCCGATATTGGGCATAACATTATGCGGATTTTGAGTGTTGACCCCAACGATATTTATAATAAAGTGTACGACGGTCATCCCTGGCACAGCAGATCCTACATCCGTGCCGATATCCGCTTCCGTCTATCCCTTCTTCAGCAGCTATTGTTGCTAATCCTTATGATATTATTATTGACGCTATGATAAAGCTATTATATATTGATTTGTTTTGTGGGGTTGGAGGTACTTCTACAGGTGTAGAGTATGCCCGTGTGCTTTGCGAGGCTTTATGCTATCGTCTGGCGAAAGAAAATCGTATTGCAGTGTAAATTCGTGTAATTCGTGAAATTCGTGGTTCCCCGAAAATGTTTGTCACATGGTTACGTCGTTTTACTCCTAACTTTGTGGCGTATTAATATTTAAAAAGGTATATAGTATGGAAACGTTTTCTATTATGGAGCCGTGCTGCATAGGGCACCAGTTGCCGCAGCTGCTGAAAAAGTATCCGCTTGCTACGTGGCAATCGAATGGTGATGTGACCTTCGATAAACTGATGAAAGCCATTAGTTGTCTGGCAGGCAACTCTCTGACCGTGAAGATCGTCATCCCGACGATAGATATTCCAATGCTAAGACTGTTGCTCTGGTATCGCCAGCGCGAGTGGCTGAAAGAGGTGGCCATCCTGACCAAAGACGACCAGACGGCCTTGATGCGCTCACAGTTGGGCATGGACTTCCCGCTGACTGCGAGACACCATGACTCGGTGGTGGAGTCGCTGCTGGTGATAGAGGGTGAGAAAGCCACCGTCATCGTGCAGGGTGCTTTGCTGAGTGTGGTCACACCAGGACAGTATCACTATACCACTTATGTAGGCACCGACCAGGAGCGCATCGACATGCTGGTATCGTCGGCATGGTCGCTGTTCCGTCTGGCAGGTCGAAAAGGTGGAAAGAAGGGCAAGGAAGCCGCTGAGGAAACGGATGAGAAGCCGTCGGAGGCCGCTGCCGAACAGCCCGAAGATAATAACGAAAAACCCGTAGAGCATGAAGATACGACTGAAGAACCCGCTGAAAGCGTGGAGGGAACACAGGAAGCGTAAGGCTGACCTGAAAGATCTGCATCAGACGGCATCGGTTTTCGGTTCGTTGGAAACACTGATGACGAAGGGCCTATTGGCATGGAACCAGCAGGAGCGCCGTCTGTACGTGGCCGAGCCGTTGGCCATTGTCATGCTGGGACGTGGTGCCGACCACTGGCAACGCTTCCTGAATAACACCTACCTCTATCTGATGAATAAGCTGATGGCCGAAGCGTGGGATAAACATGTGCGTGATGAACAGCGCAAGGCCGTGAATGCAAGGATTGAGCAGGGCGTGAAGGTGAACCCTGGCGAACTGGATCGCATCCGTCGCGCCGTGCGTGAACAGATAGAGTCCGACGCTGTGCAGCCGCCGAAGATTGAACCCTTCGAGTTTTTCGTGATCAACGACCATGTAGAGGGTGATGCAAAAGCTGCCATTACCTACGTGGGCGAATATAATCCCGACACCGAGAACTTCGTCATGGCTGCCTGGGATGATGTGAAACTGGCTATCGATAACGCGAAACAAAAGTAATGAATATGGTCTTTTTCTAATTGACAAACAACTTCTGAATAAATCAGATAGTCCGGAGCCTGTCGCGATGACCCGCTCCGGACTTTTTCTGCATACCCCTTTGTCACAAGGTCAGCCTCCGGATTTCGTAATTTTGTGGCAGTAATAATAATATAATAGGTGAAGTATGCCATCGAATAAGAAAGCTGAGATCGTCATTACCTGTAACAGCGCCCAACCGAAGGCCGCTGTAAGGGCCATGAAAGTGGAGTTGGATAAGCTCACGAAGTCTTACGAGCAACTGAATAACGCTGGTAAGGCTGGAACCGCCAAGGCAAAGAATATGCTCCAGGACATCAAAGACCTGCGAGCAGCCATCAAGAATACCGAGGCAGATATGACCAAGGTAAGCAAGGTGACACAGAACCTTGCTGATTCGTCATTGCGTCAGTTGAAGTTGGCCCTGGCTCAGGTGAAGAAGGAAATGAGCTCGACCAGCGAGAACTCGAAGCGTCTGGACTCCCTGCGTCAGAAGTATAAGGCCATCAACGACCAGATAAAGGTGCTGGAGGGTACATACGTCAACATCGGTAAGCATATCAATGATTTGTCGTCGCGCACTGACTCCTGGCTCTCCAAAGCTATCAGTCAGCAAAAGACGCATATCGCCTCGATCGACAAACAAAACCATGAGTACCAGGTGCAGGTAGGCATACTGAAAAAGTTAGAGGCAGAAGAGGCAAAACGCACGGCTGCAAGGTCGATGAATACCATCAATGCTAACTACGCCACCGCCGTACAGACAATGACTGCCGGTGGTGCCAGTGCTGCCCAACTGCGTGATGCCCGTAGTGCTCTGTTGGCCAAGCGTGACACTATCAGTCCTACTACAGAGGCTAAGAAAAAAGAGATTGAACAGATCAATGCGCTGTTGAAGCAGACGGAGTTAGAACTGGATAAGATAGCCGGTAAGGAGAAAGAAGCCATCCCTACAACGAAGGAGGTGGCTAAGAGTGTAAATGCACTCACCAAGAATCTGAATGCCGCCACTCCGGAGCAACTGCGTAAGGGCTTGGAAGCCTGTCGTGCTCAGTTGGATAAGATGGGTACTGGCGATCCTCGCCGTAAGGCATGGGTGCAGTGGGCCAAGCAACTGGAAACGGCCCTCGCCAACGTGGATAAGAGAGCTATCGATATCAACAAGGTTATGGCCAACCTAAAAACCACACCCTTGGAGAAATTGAAGCAGGCTGCAAAACAGTTGGAGCAGGAGATTGCCACCATGACCCGTCGCACGGGTGAGTTTACCAGTAAGCAGAAGCAGTTGGCCGCTCTTCGTGCTGAGATTAACAAAACGACGGGTGCCGTACAGCAACAGTCATCCGCTTGGGGTACGACGCTGAAGAATATGACCGCCTACTTCGGTGCCTTCCAGATGTTCTCTATCGCCATCCGTAAGGTGACGAAGGTGTTTAAGGATAATTTCGCCTTCAGTGACCAGTTGGCAGACATTCGTAAGGTGTCAGGATTAGCCATGAAGTCTATTGATGAGTTGGCTGTCCGTTTGGCAAAACTCGATACACGTACCACTATTCAGGAATTGAACCAAATCGCCTATGCCGGTGCAAAACTCGGTATGGCAAAATATGGTATCGAGGGACTTGAAGGTTTCACTCGTGCTGCCAACCAGGTAAACGTAGCCCTGAAAGAAGATCTGGGAGCTGATGCACTGACAGCTCTCTCGAAGATTACCGAGGTAATGGGTCTGATACCGAAGATGGGAGTAGAGAAATCGATGTTGGCCACCGGTTCTGCTATGTTCCAGTTGGCTGCAACCTCTACCGCCACCGCAGGCAATATCGTGGAGTTTTCGAAACGACTCACCGGTATGGCCCGCACCGCAGGTATCACGACTGACCAGCTCTTAGGTTTGGGATCAGCAGCCGACTCGATGTTTTTGATGCCTGAAGTGGCTTCTACGGCATTTAACAAGTTCATAACGAGCCTCCAGACAAAGCACAACCTGATTGAGAAGGAATTGAGCATTGAGCCTGGTACCATCAACCGTCTGTATTCTGCCGGTAAGATTGTGGATGCGATGGTATTGGTATTCGAGCAAATGCGTGAGAAGGGAAATATGAATGCCCTGCAAAGCGTGTTTAAGGATCTCGGTTCTGAGGGTGCCCGACTGGTGAACGTGATGGTCACAATGTCGAAGAATGTGGATATGCTGAAGGAGCACCTGGCAACCTCAGAAGAAGCCTTCCAGGAGGCTACGGCTGTTTCTAAAGAGTACGCTATCCAGCAGGAAACGGCAAACGCTCTCATGGAGCGTGCAGGTAACATCTGGGAAAAGGCATTTGTCAATCCTGATGGTGTTGACAGCGTGAAGCAGCTGGCAAAGGCATGGTATGACCTGAGTCAGACGATGACGAACAATGTCGTTACCATGGGCGTGATGAAGGGTGTGTTGGCCCTGATAATCGGCGAACTGAAGATATTGCTTTACATGCTACCTGCCATCCTCGCAGGTCTGATGTTCAAGGGTGTTGCAGCAGCTATTACTGGTGTGGCAAGTTCGATAGGTCTGATGGGACAGAACGCTGTAATTGCCACACTTCGCACCAATGGACTCGTAGCTGCATGGAAGGCCCTGAATGTGGCACAGAAGGCTAATGTTATCGGTGTTGTAATCACCTTGCTTACCTCCCTGGCCATGGTCATTGCCGATGTTATCGGTAAGACACAGAAGGCTACGAAGTGGATGGAGGGCTTCAATACTACGATGTCGGACTTCAATCGCGAGTCTGCCATTGCCAATGCCCGTCTCGACCGCTTCAGGAAAGCCATTGATGAAGCAGGGGAGGGCACCCGTCAGCGTCATGCTGCCATTCGTAACTTCAATAAGGAATATGGTCAGTATCTCTCGAAGATGTTGACTGAAAAATCGACAGCCGAAGATGTGGCCAACGCCTATAAGGAGGTAGTGAAGCAGATGCGTGCGAAGATCGCCCTCCAGATGAAGGAAAAGGACATTGAGAAGCAGGTGGCACCGCGTATCGGTTGGCAGGCCGACCGACTGACTGAATACGACCAGCAGGCAGGTGGTACGGCTTACAATGGTACATGGCTGAAAGCGTATGTCGATGATATGCGCGAGGCTGGTAAGTCTGTAGAGGAAATCAATCGCGAACTCGCCAAGAAACTTGGTGTCAATAGTACGATTGCCCAGGATGCGTATAACAAGCGTAGCCAGAAATCGCCTACGACCTATTTCGATGCTAAGACGGCCCAATCACAGATAGGTTTCGGTATGGAGCCGGATGCTGGTGCTGTAAGGAACAATTCCCGTCAGTTGACACAGCAGGAAAAGATGCTCTATGCTGCTACCCGCTATGCCGCACAGGTTTATTCTACTGCCAATGCTCTCGATAAGGTTAATAAGAAGTGGGAACCATTCCAAGAGGATATTGTTAAAGCTGTTGATGAGTCGCCTGGCACACTCGACAATGAGGCACCCGATAAGGAAGAGGCAGCCCGTCGTAAGCGTGAAGAGGCAGAGCGTCGCAAGGCCCTTCGTGCTGAAATGAAGGAGGAACAGGGTAAGGCCAAGGCGATTATAGATAATGTAAAGAATTACTATGAGCGCCAAATCACCGCTATTACGGAAATGGCTACTGAGGGTGGTATGGATCCGCAGTTGCAGAAGAAACTTGTGGACGGCATGACCATCCGCATGAACTCGGCCCTGGCTAATGTGCGTCAGGCTATTGCCGGTACTGAAAACGAGTGGCAGCAGTTCCGTGAGACGATGATTCAGGATCTCTACGAGCCGTTGGGCGATGATGGTACCAACCAGAGCACACAGCTGCTGGATGATATAATCCATAACGACATCGACAAACTGAAGGAAATGATTACGACCCTTTCGAAGGAGTTGGGCCAGAATGGTTCGGTGTTGCTCGATCAGATATGGCGTAAGGCTACCGAGAATGAACTCCAGAATGCGAAGAAGGAAAACCAAGCCTATCAGGAGCGCCAGAAGCTCTTGCTGGAAAAGAACTATACCGGCAAGGTGAATAAGGACTATGAGGGTCAGATGGAGCAGCTGGGATTGGCTGAACTGACTTCCGGACAGACGCAGAACTTGATGCAGTTCTCGAAGGATGGCAATAAGGCTGGTATTCAGACTGCCGTGGCCGAGCGTAGTAAGATGTGGCAGGAGGCATTCTTGAATGCCCGTGAGCATATCGTCGATGTGTTCGCTACCGATGTTTCGACCGAGGAAGGCCAGAAGGCTATGCTTACATTGCTCTTTGGCCCAGACTATGAGAAAAATGTTGGTGGCTCGTGGTTGGCTGGCATCCTGAATATGGACTTGCAGCAGTGGCAGGTGTTCTATCAGAAGCTCATTGAAATGTCGGATGCCTATACCGATGCTCAAAAGAAAGCCTACGACGAAGCAAAGCGCCGTGCCGACTTCGTATTTAATAACCGCTCCGATGTGCAGCAAATCGACCAGACCACAACGACACTCTCCGATGAGAGCAGTTATGTGCAGCGATTTGAGACGGATAAGAGCGTGGCACAGCAGATGGGCCTCACATGGAATATGGAGAGTGACCCAGAGGTGATGCGCTATCGTTTGTTGGCAGAGCGTGCGAAACTCTACTATGAGGAAATGGATCGCCTGCGTCAGCAGGATAAGATATCAGAGCAGCAGCTGACGGAGGCTAAACGTCAGATGATGGACGCTCAGAATGCGATGGCTGATAAGGTGGCCGCGAAGTTCCAGGAGCGCATCGGACTGTTGCAGTCGTTCTCTGAGCCTCTGGCTACCTTTGCTGAAGGGGTAGGTGAGAAGTTGGGTAACATGATTGCCGAGACTGAGGACTCGAACATCAAACTGCGTGATCTCGCGAAGGATATGCTGAAAGCCTACGCGAAGATGACCATTCAGATGATTGCCGAGGACTTGACCCGCCGTGTGAAGCGCCAGTTGTACTATCGTCAGGAGGAAGCCGATGAGACCCAGCACCAGGCTACCATGCTGCAAATCCAGCAGGCTTTCGCCACTATCATGCAGACGGTACAGGCTACGAGCGATGCTACCAGACTGGCACAGCATCAAACGGCCAACGCTACTGAACTCTCGGAGGAAGCAGCAGCTACGACGGGTAAGGTGAGTCTCGGTATCGCCGGTGGTGCCGCTAAGATCATTGGTACTCTCGGTTTCTGGGGTATTCCTCTGATTGCCGTCATCAGTGCCTTGCTGATGGGATTGCTTTCGTGGGCTATCTCTGCTGCCCTTGGTGGTAGCGATAGTGGTGCTGAAGCATCCGGTCAGAACGTGAAACTCGCGACGGGTATGTTGACCTATGACAGCGGTAATGTGCAGTCGTTTGGTGGCGGTCAGCAGGGACAGACGCAGACGGTGGTAGGCAACGATGGTAACGTATATCAGACTCAGCATGTGGATAAGCTCTCGACGGGCCTGGTGACTAAGCCTATATCGACTATGGTAAACGGACAGCCCGCCGTCGTGGGCGAAAAAGGCCCTGAAATGGTCATCGGACGTGAGACCACTCAGGCGATGATGATGAACAGACCCGACCTGATGAACGAGATCGTGAAGTTCGATAAGAACCGCTCAGGTATGCACTATCGCATGTATGATGAGGGCAACCTCGCCGATTTTGCAGAGGGCATGGCCGGTACTGATGCCGCCGCCGCTCCCTCGCTCTCCCAGGAGGATGTGCAGCAGTTGCGCGGAGCCATCACTGAGTTTACGGCTATGATGTTGCTGTTGCAGAAGAATGGCTTGCATGTGAATAAGTACGGACGTGGCGGTATTGCCGAGGAAGCCGAGGACGGTGCTCAGTTTATGGGCCGCTATTCTGGCTCCCGTCTGTGGAATAAGAAAAAGTAATGAATTAATGTTTTAATGAATTGATGAATTTATGGAAGAAAAACTTTTCCCTTACATTGTCGATCTGCTAATCAAACTATTCGACACGATGCCTCCCCAGGAGGAGATAACCCTCGATACGCGATTGCAGGAGGATTTGAATCTCGACTCTCTCGACACTCTTGACTTCATCCTGGCTGTGGAAACGCAGTTTGGCGTGAAGCTCGACATGAACAATGCCAAGAATACCCGCACCCTGAGAGACCTGGTGCAGGCTGTCATCACCTTAAACCCTGACGCATGCAACAGAGAGTAGTCATCACCGGCATGGGCATCTGGAGCTGTATCGGCGAGGATGTGAAGGCTGTGGAGCAGTCGCTACGTCTGGGACGTTCTGGCATCGGTGCTGACCCACGACGCACGGAGTACGGCTACCAGTCGCCATTGACGGGTATCGTGCCTGTGCCGGATCTGTCGCATGAAGGCTTGCGCCGTTCGCAGCGTATGTGTCTGTCGGAGGCAGGCCGCTATGCGTATATGGCCGTGAAACAGGCCCTGGAGCAAGCGCCTATCACTGATCGCCATCGGGTAGGGCTGATAGTCAGCAACGATTCAACGGCCTGTGAACTGGCAGAGGTGGAGGATATCATGCGTTTACATCACGACTCGCGCCGTCTGGGTGCTGGCGCGGTGTTCCGTTCGCTGAACTCAACGGTATCAATGGCGCTGGCCTCTATCTTCGGTATTGGTGGTATCTCGCTGACGGTCTCTGCCGCTTGTTCCGGTGGTGGTCATGCCGTTGGACTGGCGCTGTCGCTCATTCGTAGCGGACAGGTGGATGCGTGTATCGTGGTGGGTGCTCAGGAGGTGGGGCTGCATGCCTATACATCTTTTGATGCGCTGGGTATCTTCTCACAGCGTGCCGATGATCCTGAGAAGGCAAGCCGTCCATTCGATGCAGCCCGCGACGGTCTGGTGCCGAGCGGTGGCGCTGCCTGTGTTATTCTGGAGAGCGCCGAGCATGCCGCTATGGGTAATCGTAAGCCCATGGCCACGGTTCGCGGTTATGGCTTCTGTACGTCGCCCGACATCGTTACGCCTTCAGCAGAGAGTATCTTTCGCTGCATGAGCAATGCCATTCAGGATGCCGACATCAATCCGGAGCAGCTATCGATGATTATGGCACATGCCACATCAACGCAGGATGGCGACCGTGCTGAAGCCGATGCGCTGCTGTCGTTGTCGCTCTGGCTGCCGAAATATACATGTGGGGTAGGGAAACCTATCGGCAATCCCTTCGTGGTCTCTACGAAGTGTTTGACAGGCCACGAGTGCTGGATGTCTGGTGTATCACAGGTGGTCTATGCACTTATCCAGATGCAGGGCGGTTTTGTGGCTCCGCATATCAATCTGGAACAGCCGGAACCAGCAGCCGCACGTCTGAATATCCCAACCAAGCCGATAGTCACTAATATCAATCATGTGTTGTGTAACGCCTTCGGCTTCGGTGGCACCAACAGTTCTATCATTATCTCGAAACCTTAATGCACCATCAGCGGATGGGCATTCTTCATTATGATATTTGAATTTTTTAGTTAGTAGTTAGTAGATTAGTTTTAGGTTAAGTATTAGTAAAATCTTGTATTACATACATCTGTTTATGTATAGTAATCGTTCGAGGGCTGTGCTGTGAAGCACGGCCCTCGCTTGTCATATATCCCTCTCGCGGCTTTCCCGCCACCAAGGTAATCTAAATCTCGCGTTTTCCCGCACCTACGGTAGTAATCTTACTCCGCACCTACGGTAGTAATCAAAATGGTAGCATCGCCACCCCTCTGACCTAATGTAATTAGGGCATAATACCCCAATTTAATACTGGGTACAAAGGTACGAAAAATCCCTGAAACTACCAAAAGATATTCAAGGAAATTTTAAGGATGAATTAATATTTTTCTCCTTTCCCTCTATTTAGGGCGTTTCTGGGCATTTCCAGAGGGTCAAAAGGAGAAAATGATGGTTTTTCGCATACCTCATATATATTTTGAGAAAAAATTTCTCTCTGATAGAGATAGAAATCCCGTACCCTAAAAGGAATTGAGCAACAAAGCGAAAGTTCCACTTTCTCCTTTGATTATCAGATACTTGGGGGCGAGGGGAGGTGGCATAAAGCGAGCGGTTTTCATGGAATTTTTGTCATAAATTCCGTTTTCTATTTTTTTTCCCGTGTGTACTAAGTTTTTTAGAAAAAAGGTAAAAATAACTTTTTACCAATGTTTATATCTGATTTTCAGTGAGTTAAAGCGATTTCAAAATCTCCTTTTGAAATCTTTTCAGAACTTTCGATAACTTTTTTCCCCGTTTTTAACTTTACAGAAATTGGGGATTCGGGCTGCAAAAAGTAGTTTTGAGGTTTAAAAGGAGAAAATATCCCTGGTCAGGGAGAAAATTTCCTCGACCTCGAAAACGGATTATTTGGTGGCTCCGATTGTGTTCAAATGTTAAAACTTACACGATATAAGAAATTAAATAGATTTTTATTTTGTCTATTCAAATATTATGTTTAACTTTGTCCGCGAATAACAAATATCATATAAGGTGAAACGCTTATGAAAATCTATCTCGTTATCCTGAATTGGGTATTGTTGATGTCGCTGTTGACGGTGATCGCGCTGGGCATTCTCGGTGGTGGTTGGACGTTACCTGTCGGCATGTTCATTGGTTCGATGGCTACCGCCGGTCTGATATCCTATCAGTACAGTAAGGATGAGTCGCCCGACAAAGACTGGAAATGGCGCAAGGGTTATTTCCATAAGGATTATCCTGTAGAGACATTGGTACACCTGTTTCTTGGTACCCTGTGTTTTGTTCTGTCGTATTGGTTCTGGCGTGGCTTCTGGCTGATGGGCCTCGGTTTCTGTCTGGCATGGCTTATCAATATTCTGGTGGAATGGGCCTGGGCCAAGTGGCATAACTATTACAACTATTATAATAATAAATAGGTAATGGACTCCATTTTCGACCGCATGTGTTCTGTCTATACCGACGCGAAAGATAACGTCGGGCGCTTCGTAGATATGGAAACGGGTGAGATCATCCAGTCGATGACCATCCGCGAGTTCTGTATGACGGATCGCTGGCAGCCTGTGGTTGAGAAGTTGCGTGGCATGGTAGAGACGATGGGCGAGAAGGCTGCGAAGGCATCTGACGAATACCGCGAGACCAAGCAGTTCCTTCCAGGCGCTACACTCTCCGGACTCTTTGAGCCGCGAGAGGTGGAGGTGGAAAAGACCAACCGCCGGACGGGTGAGAAGTTCATAGTGAAGGAAATGGTGTCGCGTCGTGGGTCGCATCTGGCACAGCATACGGGATTCCTCTGCATAGACATCGATCATCAGGATAACGAGAGCCTGGGCGATATGAAGAGCATCCTGCGTACCCTTCGCCACCGTCCTGAAGTGGCGCTGCTGATGAAGTCGTGCAGCGGTACCGGCTACTTCGCTCTCATTCCGTTGCTCTATCCGCAATACCATAAGGAACAGTTCAAGGCCCTGTTGCGCGAGTACTCGGCGCTGGGCATCCAGATAGACCGTAAGTGTGGTGACGTGACTCGCATACGCTTTGCTTCGTATGACTCAGATCCTTATATCAATGAACATGCCCTGGCTTATGCCGGTGTGTGCTTAGAGACCAGCGAACAGGTGTTGGCTCCGAAGGCAGCGGTGTATAGCAGCAGTGGCGAGAGTGACGACCAGTTGGTTGAGCGTGTGCGTCGGATGGTAGAGCTGCTGGAGCGTACCAATACCGACATTGTGAATGACTACGATGTGTGGTTTCGTGTGGGCCTGTCGTTGGCCAACCTTCCGGCACCCTACGGCTTCGAGTTCTTTGACCGCGTGAGCCGTATCAATGTGTCGAAGTATAATGCAAAGGATGTGGAAGAAAAGTTCAAGTACAATTCCAGTCCGGATAAGATCTCGATAGCGTATTTCTTTGCCCGCTGTAAGGATGCGGGAATAACTCTCAGAGGATATTAACTTTTCAACGATTGATATGCAATTAATAAAACCTACAGTTGAACTTTGGCCCTCTCCGGAGGTATGGCAGGAACAGGTGGCTCGTGCTGCCCGTCTGTGCTACGCCTCCGAGGGTGGCCAGAAAAGCGCAGAGGATTTTTGCGACATGTTGCTGAAGCGTAAGCACCTGTCGATGTTCCGACATGGCAGCGCCTATTTCGTCTTTACTGTGAAGGGTGAACCCGACAACAGCGTGTTTCCATTGTGGCTCATTACGGCCCTCAATAACACCCCTTATGTGTGCATCCGCTACCATAAGGATAAGAAGAAAAAGGAGCGTACCTTCTTTGTCTCTACTAACCGTCATTTCCTGATGGATGCAAAGGCCATCGCCAAGGAATTGAAACCCTACGAGGTGACACTCCAGGATTTTGTGGCCAAGGCTAAGGAGTTGAATTTCCCGACGGCCTTCGCACTCATTCGTTATACCGTCTGTGTGACTACACAGATATCTACTTCGAGAGAGCTGAACCGCACTTCGCCAAACAATATCGCCGAGCAATCGACGCGCTATGTCAACTTCGGCAAGCGTGGTGGCATCACCATCTGTCTGCCGCATTGGTATGAGTGTGCGCACTGGTCGAAGAAGCTGCTTGCGCGTGTCGGTTGGAAGATGTCGGAATGGTGCTATATGCTGGGCCTCCGTCTGGGACTGCCAGCACAGGATGCGCGTGGGTTCCTCTGTCTCGATGCCGCTACCCGTGTGGCTTACACTTACAATGTGTTTGAGTGGCGCAATATCATGCGTTTGCGTCTGACAGGTGAAACCGGTAAACCGCACCCCAATGCTCACATCGCTGCACAGCAGATCCACGATGTCATTTTACCCCAGATGCGGGTCTATGGCGGTGAAAGCTCGACATTGCTATAATAATAATTATGATAAATAGGTATGAAACGACCTCTCGCCCATCGTGCCATTTATAAGCCGGAAGGCCCCGCAGCGGAGTATGCCGTATGGGGTTGCAATCTGTATAAAGGTTGTCGTCATCAGTGTACTTATTGCTACTTGCGTCGTGGCCCGATGGGAAAGCAGCTCGGTGGTGCTGTGCCTGAGATTGAGAAGAAAGTGGGTGGTACTGAAGAGAAGGCTTACCGACGCTTCTGTAAAGAAGTGGATGCCTACCAGGAGCAGTTTAAGACTGACGGTGGCATTTTCTTCTCTTTCAGTACTGACCCCTTGCTTCAGGAACAGTGGAACCTGACATATCGCTGTGCGCGTTACGCTCTGGAGCATGGTGTTCCTGTGTGGCTGCTGACCAAAACGACATGGTGGTACCGTAATGCCCAATTCCTTTGGGAGTATCGCGATTTGTTGCACATTGGTTTTACGCTGACGGGTCATAATGAACAGGAGCCTTATGCGCCCAGCAATGCCGACCGCATCACCTTCATTCGTCGCCTGCATGATATGGGTTTCCATATCTGGGTATCGTTGGAGCCAGTGATTGATTTCGAGTCGTCGCTGACGTGTATTCTGAACACTACCGGACTGGTGGAGGAATACCGCATCGGCCTCCTGTCGCCTTACTCTAAGAACCGCTACGACTGGCAACAGTGTGACCGTTTCATGGATGCCGTTCACAAACTCCAGCGCGAGAACGGTTTCTTTAAGGTCGTTTGGAAGGATAGTATCAAGAAATTTTATAATGAACAAAAACCAGAATAATTATGGCAGAAAAGAAAGAAACTAAGCAGCGTCCATTGAAGAAGGGCGATTTTGTCCGCATTGCAATGGAAGTGATGATGAAACAGCATGAGCCTAAGACCAAAGAGGAACTTCAGGAGTTGAAGGCTCTGGAAAAAGAGGTAGAGGGTCTGGAAACACAACTGACCGCACTCGTTGGAGGTTATATCATTCAGAGCGACTTGCTCCAGAAGCATACCTCGATTGCCCTGCTGATGGCAGCCTGCATCAGTACGTGCGATATCCTCTTTATGGTTGAGCAGTTGGGTGACATGAAGGGTATCACTCCACTCGATGCCTTCAATGAATTGTTGCCCGTGTATAAACCCATGCAGGATGCCGTGCTCGTGCAGCGTATGGCGAAAGCAGCCGAGGAAGTCAAGCATTCCCGTAAGAAAAAGAAGCCAGCAGTAAGGGCTACTGTGAACACGGCAAAGAAGGCTACGCTGAAGGTAGAGAAACCAAAAAAGTGATGGATAAGTCGCAGATCATCCGCTTTACGCAGGGGCTTACTACGCTGGTTACAGAGGGTAAGAAGGATATGACCCGCCGGTTGACCACAGACCGCCGACAGTATGAGGTGGGCGAACGGGTGGCCATCGCCGAAGGTTATGGCTTTATCTGGCGTAGTCTGCCCACTCCTGGCGATAAGATCAGGTTTATCCATCGCTTGCAGCGTGAGTTGGGTGTGGAGCATCCTATGCAGTTGCCCGCGTGGGAAAACAAACTCTTTGTCCGTCCGGAGCTGATGCAGTACCAGATAGAGATTACCGAGAAACGTTGTGAGCACCTTCAGGATATCTCCGAGGCCGACATGTTGCGTGAGGGTATTTTCCATGGTATTATGAGCGCAACGGACATCAAGACGAAGGAAACGGGTGACTTTACCTGGCTCGACATCAAGCGTAAGAAACTCCCTAACGGACAGTATCATGTCAGCATTCGCCATAACATCCATAGCAATCTGCGTGAGTGCTTTATCGACATGATCGACCATGTATGTGGCAAAGGCACTTGGGACTCCAATCCCGAAGTCTATGCCTACGCCTTCAAACTGATCGATCTTTATCCCAAATTTTTAGAATAGTATGGATAAGCTCATTGATGCCACAATCATATACGGTTACTTGGTGCCGGTAGTCATCTTGTTTATTGACTTCCTGGTGGTGACATGCCGTAATGCTTGGACTGGTAAACGCTATTGCAGTAGTGCTTTGAAGAAGCAACTGATGATGTTTGTTCCAGGTTACAACTATTTCTGGGCGTTATTCGTGGTATTAGATTGGACTGACTGGTTAGGAAAACTGTTATCGAAATATTTATTTAAACACGGTATTATTATGATGAATTTAGACGAAATGGCCGAGAAATATCTTGGCGCAGTAGAGACTCAGAAAAAGACTGAAAACAAAGATTTTGATGGCAAGTTTACTCGTGGTGACATGGAAACATGTTATGTGACGGGTGCCTCGGAGTCGCAGGTGTTACAGGTTGGTCAGAGTGGTAGCTTTGGCCAGGCTATCGGTTCGCTGAAGCATGGTTTTCTGGTGGCCCGTGAAGGTTGGAATGGTAAGGGCATGTTTTTATTCATGCGTCCGTTTGACATGTTGAAGGATGACTTTATCATCGATACTGTGAAGTCGTTGCCCTACAACTTCAAGCTGTGGGTTAAGAACCATCCTAATGAGCGTAAGGAGCGTTTCTTCACTCAGTATATCTGTATGAAGGCTGCTGATGGTTCTATCGTGAATGGTTGGCTGGCATCGCAGACCGATATGTTGGCCGACGATTGGGTTTTGGTTGATCCTGAGAAGGTGTAAAGATATGAAAGCAGATTACATTTATTTTGGTGAAAACGGCTTGACGAACACCTCCGCGAATCATGTGGCGAACATGGCGAAGGAAAGTATTAAGAATGTCGCCTGTGAACTGGAGGCTATTAGTTTCTACAGTATGACAATAAGCCTGGTTAGTGGTGGTACGCCACAGCAGGCAAAGATTGGTAGTACTCGTGAGCAACTGGACGGTGTTTTGAAGTCGTTGGAAACTGTTGGCGAGGCTAATGCTCTTATTGCTTGGCTTCGTGAAGCTATCAAGGCTCGTGAGCGTTTGCTGGCAGAGGTAAAGGAAATGACCCTGGAAGGTTATTGTAGAGATATCCTTGGAGGTGTTGAATTGCCACAGCCGAACGTAAATATCCTTCAGTGGATGGAAAATCGCGGTTACTCTATTCCGGATATTAATGGTGAGTTCCCTGGTGTTACTACAAATCGTCTCCTTGGTAATGTCGTTTCTCGTACTGAGAGTTATTGTAAGAAGTTCGGTCTCACCATGCCTACCCAGCCAAAGAAGGAAGAATCCATGACTGAGGATCAATATATGGCTACTTTGTCGGTGAAGGATCGTAACCGTATTCTTACCCTTGGTGCCAAAGCATCGGCTATTGGAAAGTATATCCATGAAAATGGTCATCTGTATAAGGAGCGCGAACTGTTCCGTCAGACATTGGCCCATCCTGTTTATAAGGAAGGTGAGGGTGCTAATATGCTGCTGGGACGTTATGAGCCGTCTGTTACACATGATGAAGTGGAAGCATTGTTTTTCCGTCTGGCTGCCGAGCATCGTGCTATCCAGGCTGAGTTGAACGGATTGCTGGCAGAGCGTGACCGTACCATTGAGACAGACAAACAGAAAAAGGCAGCTGAATGGCAGGAGGCTCAGGCTGCTTACTCTCGTGAACTTTCCTCTTTGCAGCAAAAACTTGAAACCTATATGACTGACGAGCGCAAGCGCATGAGTGAATATCAGGTTGAATATGACGCATGGATTACCGAGCAGCAGAACCAGCATAAACAGCTATGTGCCGATCTTGAAGCATGGAAATTGTCAGAGGCAAAGCGCATTGCATCGCTTGGTATCATTATCCCTAACGAATTGCTCAGTATTTATGAGCGTATTAATGGCTTGGGAAAATAGTTCTTTGAAATATTGACACGGGTAGCCGCAGACTGAAGGTTATGACTGTGAAACTGTGGCGTACCGATGGCAGAAATGGCTTCGCTTGCAAAAGCAACAAACAATGAAAATGTGCAGGTTCGAGTCCTGTATTCGCCTCATGGCGAATTGGCGGAATTGGCAGACGCGCGTCGTTTTGGTCGATGTATTGAATTGGTACTTGAAGTCGCGGGTTCAACTCCCGTTTTGTGACGCTTTCACAAATAGTTCAGTGGTTAGAACGCAAGTGTATTTACAAAGCCTTACATGGTGGCACAAAAATTAACCGTTGATGGGTTGATTCCCGTAGGTTATGATCTTGATCTTGACATGTGCTGTCGTGGATTTTGCTCTGGTTATCGTTTTTGTTCCTGACGCTGTTGAAAACCATCGGGCCTGTGTCGTTTTAATGTAATAATTGAACGTTGAATAATTGAAAGTATGAGAATTGGCAGATCTAATGTTGGAGTGAAACAGGGGGGGTAAAATCGCCCTTCAGAGGAAACGGTCTGAGTCGTACCGCCATGCTATTTAAAATAGCGACGCTGGCAGGTCACAAACTGACTATTCCAGAAATGAATAAGTTTAAAGAGGTGAATCCTCGTAGTCTTGAACAGGTATATAATGAAGTAGTTCGCGTAGGCGATGCTGGTAATGCCCGATTCGCTTTGCAACTGATATTAAAATAAGATTATGGCTGAAGAAAAGAAAGAACAGTTGACTCCTGAACAGGAGTACATGAAAGAGAAATCGGCAATCCTTGCTGAAATGTCTGAGGTGTTTAAGAAGCATAATTGCGATCCAAACCTCTCGATAGAAATTCTGGCAGAAATGCTGATGCAGATCTTTGTTGGTATGCAGTGGATGACTGATGAGAAGATGGAGCATTATGTATTCCCATTCTTTAAGAAATTGAAAGAGCGTGCAAAGGAAGTGTTGTTTAAGACCCGTAATAGTCGTGCAGCACAACTTCGCAGACAGGAAAAGCAGGCTCAGAACGAAAACCCTCAGAATACAAATTAGTAGAGTTATGAATAGTAATATATTTCGTGCAAAGGCCATAGATGATGGCCGTTGGGTGGTAGGTGAGCCACATACTATGTGCTCAACTCCGCATATTCATATTTCTCCGTTGGAATCTGTTAGAGTTAATCCTAACACCATTGGAAGGTTTACAGGTTGGTTTGATAAAAAGGGTAAACCAATTTTTGAGGATGATATTCTTGTATTGACTATTCCTGATGGCACTACTCGACTTTTTATCGTAGAGTGGCAACGCCAGGTAAGACATCTGGCAGCATTGAAGGATTTTGTTTCTGATGGCAATCCGGTGGAGATTAGCGGATGGTGTTTTACTTGGGGAAAGAATTGCCTGTTACCATCGGTTATAGGTGAGGTGCCAGACTATAATCGTATGGAGATTGTCGGAAATGTTTATGACAATAGAGATTTACTTGAACCTGGTGCTGAAGAAAATTTCCATGGTCAGCGTGAACTTATTGGTAATACATGCTGTCTGTCAAATAAACCTGGTGTGCAGGTGTTCATGTATGACCTGAAGGATGATAATGGCAGTTGGCTGGCCCGTTGTTTCCTTACTTCTGATGGTGTCTATATGTCCTACTCTGAATGGGGCAATTTCTTCCAATACTTTGCCGCTCCAGGTAAGGATGGTATTCGTAAGTTTATGCTTGGTATTAGCGATGGCTACTTTGCTAATAAACTTTGTGAGGTGGAATGGAATACGGCACCAACAAAAGTAGCTGCTGCTGCAAAGCGTCATGCAAAGTACGTTCTGCCTGTGCTTCAGCAGGCCATTCGTGAACAGTTGGAAAAGGAGGGATGAAGTATGCCTTACGGAGTATGTAGAGTATGTGGCTGTACGGATAATGACCCGTGTTTTAATCCGGAATATGGTAACTGTTGGTGGGTAGATGATACGCACGAGCTTTGTAGCCATTGTGCTGATGAGACGATTGCTAATGACCCAGCTACACAGCATTGCATCAATAGTAAAGGTATTGACCCCTACCCTGGCATTAAGCGTAAGGATCTTGCGTCTCTTGGCTGTCCGTTCCCTGATGAAGATGGTGACATGTGCCATGATTGTTCGCATTATAATAGTTCCAGTATTTTTACTGGTGAATGTGATTTAGGAATTAGAGTAGATTAGTATGGCAAATAGAACACAGCAGAATCCAATAGTCAGTTCTGATGAGTGGTACACCCCTCGTTGGGTGATTGATGAACTCGGCCCGTTTGACCTCGATCCTTGTGCGCCTATGCAACCTCCATACGAGATTGCGCCGTTGTCGTTCAATCAGGAGCAGGATGGATTGAGTCAGACGTGGCCCGATACTGCTGTTGTGTTTATGAACCCACCTTATAGCCGTCCTTTGCTTCGTCCGTTTGTGGAGAAACTGGCCAAGCATGGCAATGGTATTGCGCTGCTGAAGAATCAGGTGGATAATTTGCTGTTCCAGGAGGTCATCTTTACTAAGGCAGCCTCGATGCTCTTTATGCGGCATCGCATTAAGTTTTTCACACCCGAAGGTGTTACCGGTTCGCCGTTCTTTGTTTCTGTACTCGTTGCTTTTGGCCATGAGTGTGACCGTCGCCTTCGTCAGTGTAAGATTGAAGGCAAATATGTGGTGTTGAATGTGTAAAATCTAATAAAATATTGATAATTTAGAAATATCAAGTATGGCTGAAGAGAAGAAGAAAAGATATCGCGTATATATGGCTCTCGATATGATAACGGAGGATGAAGGCAATTCACTCGCTCAGGTGAACGTGATGCGAATGTCGAATGAGCCTATGCCGTTGCCGATGATGACCGATTTTTTGGGTGGTGTCAGTAAGTTGGCTCCAAAGGTGATGTGTATGCAGCAGCCGACGTATGGTAAGGATAATCAGCGCATAAAGACTGGCGTGGATCCTGACCTCGACTGTGATGATTTTGAGCGTGGCGAGGCATCAGGTATGTGTGATGGTATGGGTCATTACCATTGTGACGAATGCAAGTATCGTAATCCGGAGTCTATTCGACAGAAGCATGAAGATTGGATGTATCACATGGCCCATAAGAAGGAATGGCCGAAGATTAAGGCCCGTGTGATTGATACCGGCGAGGAGGTGATGGTGGATGACCAGCCCATCGTGCAGTTTGGCACATCGTATTATAACATGTGGCATAATACTGAGAATGGTATGACCTACCATGATGATGATCTCGAATTTATTGATGAACGTTTACAGAAGATAGACTGATGAAGATAGAGAATTTAGACACAGCAGCGCGATTTGCTGAGAAGCGTAAGAAGTTGGTAGCAATACAGGAACTTCTTTCTTCGTATGTGACGCAGGCAGAGGTGCATGTGGTTGTGAATATGGGTACCACTAAAAAGACCGCAAGCATCCATGAGGAAACTTTCAATGCCCTTATGTATAAGCTGGTGGAGTCTGAAATAGTAAATATTGATCATTTTGTAGAGCAATTATAGTATGGCAAATATGAATGTTGACATAGCGAATTTGTTGAAGGATAAGCGTGGACTCCTGGAGTATCTGGTGAATATGATTATGGCATCGGATAAGTTCATGCAGAACCTTCCACAGCTTCGTGAACGTGGTTGGACTGAGAAGGGTATGTTGGATAAGGTGATCGAGATTACGGCTATCCAGTCGAATCAGTTGAAACACCTGGCATTGATTGCCCTCCTGATAGTGCAGAGTCGCGACTTCGATACGAACGTGGCACTGTTGATGAATAAGATGGGCCGAGGTGACGAAGCCCTTCAAATCCTGATGCGTAACAAAATGGAGGGAAAAGAATAGTATGGTAGAAGAATCGCTTTGGGGTGTGTCGCTCTCGATGGCAGCAAAAGAGTTGCCGATGACGCAGAGCATTATTGCACAGACATTGAAGAATATGCAAGTGTGCCAGCAGAAGTATAAGAAAACTGAACCTGAGTACGAACGGTTGAATCACTTGATAACGATGGTTGGCGCTATCTCCTATATGATGACGGGCGCAGAAGCCGCTCTGAATGCTATGGTGATTGATATGATGAAGGAATTTAAGAAGGCGAAAGAACAAATCGCCGAACAGGACTCAAACGAATAGTGGTGTCGAAGGTGAATCTGATAATGGACGGCTTCAAACGCTATGCTCAGGTCGCATCAGAGCATGGGTTTACGAGGGAGCAAATCGTCTGGGTTTGTAATGAAGTCCGGAAAGAAATTCTGGATCTTCAGAGGCATCCGAGAAGATGGGTCTTATCTAATTTATTAAAAAGGAAATCGAAGGTGGTAATGGATATGAATAAGGCAGCCGACATGGTTCGGCAGATGATGGCTGATGAGCTGTGTGTGTTGCAGATAGATTTGGAGCACAAAGTCTTGGTATGTAATGCCGGTGGTGGTCGTATTCGCCTGGTTGCCCTTTCTGACCTTATCGACCCATACGAAGTAGAACAAATGGAAGCAGAACAAAAATTAAAAGAATTGAATATATGAAGATTAAGATTGTAAACAAGTCGCACCATCCCCTACCCGCTTATGCTACTGAGCTGTCAGCCGGTATGGATCTGCGTGCAAACATCGATGAGCCGATAGTGCTCAAACCTATGGAGCGTCGTTTGGTACCAACGGGATTGCATATCGCTTTGCCTGTCGGTTACGAGGCACAGGTACGTCCGCGTAGTGGCCTGGCCCTAAAGAAGGGTATAACGGTGCTGAATGCACCTGGTACTGTGGATGCCGATTATCGTGGTGACGTGGGCGTTATACTGATTAACCTCAGTGATGAGCCGTTTACCATTGAGGATGGTGAGCGTATTGCCCAGATGGTCATTGCCCGCCATGAGCATGCAGAGTTTATTCCCGTTGATGTCCTCGATGAGACAGAACGTGGTGAAGGTGGTTACGGACATACTGGTGTGAAGTAATGACATCTAAGAAAGTGTATATTTCTGGGCCGATAACCGGCTGTGATCCTGAATGGGTAGAATCGCAGTTTGCGAGGGCTGAGAAGAATCTAATAGGCTTGGGCCACCGTCCCGTTAATCCGTTGAAGATGTGGGGATGGTGGAACTGGCTCTTTCGTCGCCTGCCCTACCAACTCCAGATACTTATTGATATCTGTAAGCTGCATGGTTGTGATGCTATCCTGAAACTCCCCATGTGGGACTACTCTCGTGGTGCAAAGCTCGAAAGTGCATTTGCTGAATTTTGGAAAATTGAAAACCTGAATAAAGACTATAGTAAGTAAGAGAGAACTATGCCTAAAATTTATCTGCGTGTATCTAAGTATGTCGGTAGCTTTATGCGTGCCGATGGTAATGGAAACTCTATCTCAAAACAGACACCTATCCAACTGTCGCAATGTTCTGATGAATATGCTGTGATGGTGCATAGCCTTCGCATCGTACCTGAGACACAACAGCGTCGTGCCTGCTGCTATTCTCAGTCTGCCTGGAATAACATGTTGCGTGGTCGTCTGCCTGAAGGTGGTAAACCGATCATTCAGCGCGACCCGAAGGATTACCTGACCTACGCCGAGGTGTGTACGTTGGAGCGTCTGCCTAACAAGACCCGTCGCGAGGCTTACGAGTTTCTGTGTATTGCCCTGCCCAGGGAGATATATGTGGATGGTCGTATAGAACTGGTCAGCAGCTCGCATACCCTCGATACGTCGGCTGCCAACCAGCTTCGTAGAATTTTTAGGCATAGGTTCATCCGAGAATACCTTTACTTTGAAGAGCGACAGCGTGACTGGTGCCGTGAGCAGCGTATCGATCGCACGGATGTAGAGATCCTGGAGCGTTTCTTTATGAAGTGGGATATTCCAGTGTCGCATGATAACAAAGAGCGTGAACACCTGCGTCGCCAGATATTCCGCTGGCGCAAGGAAGGTAAGCGTATGGCGAATGAAGCCGACGTGATAGGCGATGCTGAGATTACGCGAGTGGATGAGTACGAATTAAGGGGTGGATTACCGAAATATGAGTAAATTGTAAAAAAGGTCAAAATCGACTGCGAAAAGATGTTAAATAATGAGGTATTTTCGATATTTTTTTGTCACACCCCTGTCACACCTCTAACGTTAGAGTAATAACCATCAAAAAATATAAGATTATGAACGAGAATTTATGTTTGGAACTTCGCCAGGATGACATCGTGCGCGTGGATGTCTATTTGGCCTCGCAGTGCAGCATGCCTGTTCCTGCCCAAGTGAACAGCGTGCAGTTTGTGAATAGCAATCTCTTTACGGGTGCTCCGGTGCTGACGCTGACATTGCCGCTGGGTGATGACGTGCCGATGCGGGATGTGCCGACGCTGAAGGTACAGAATGCCCGCCAAGCCTCTGGAAACGTCTATACACATGACTTGCAGGCCGCTGTGCAACTGGCTCGACAGCAGGTAGAATCGGCTGTTGAAGCATTGAACGGCAAGGATTTTAATGTGGTCTATACCCGCAATAATGGCGTTAAGGATTTGTCCTACGCCCTGCCTAATGCGTCGATGGCCACTATCGATGAGACGCAGAGTAACAACAGTGTGACCACTCTGAAAATCAAGTTGCAGTCCATGTCGGCCCTCATCCGTCTGGCATAACCGACCACATAAACCACCTCTATATATAATAAGGTATATTGAATCTAACCACGTAAATAACAGTAATTGTTCCATCCCCGATGACGTTGTGAAACGCTGTCGGGGCTTTTTTATGCCCTAAAACGTCCTAAAACCCTAATATACTAAGGAAAACCACATCACGACCTCGCCCGCACGTTTCATTACTTTTGCGATAGAATTTTAAAACTAAAAGCGAAAAAGTATGAACGGATTACTGGAAATATTGTCAACGAAGAAGTGGATGATCATGCCTGAGTATGTTCATGGTTCTCGCACGATGTGGGAACAAAATTTGAATGGTCATATCGGTTTGGAGTTTGACAAAAAGAAAAAGCCATACGTCATGCAACTCATCAAGTCTGCCGAGGATGCAGCTCCTGAAATCAAGGAGTATCAGGTTACGGAGCAAGGTAAGGTAGAGTCGCGCTGGTGGATGGAGGATATGGATGCGCCTTTTGTCAATGTTATGCCGGTGGCTGGCCCTATCACTCGCGAAGGTGGTGCCTGTTCTTATGGCTCTATGGATCTGCGCGACTGGCTCATGGAGGCTGCTAATAACGAGTTCTGCAAGGCACATGTCTTTGTCATCAACTCCCCTGGTGGTTCCGCTTGGGCTATCAATGACTTTAAACAGGCTATCGAGTATGCGCATGAGCGTGGTCAGAAGGTGTATGCCTTTGTTGACGGCCTGTGTGCATCAGCAGCTATGTATCTCGCTTCTGTCTGTGATGAAGTGTACTACATGCACCCCAAAGATTTGTTTGGCTCTATCGGTGTGATGGCTGTGTTCTACACCGAGAAGAATGGTACTACAAACAAGTACACCAATGAGACCTTCCATGAGCTCTACGATCCTGAGTCCTATGACAAAAACAAATGGTATCGTGACCTCGCCGATGACCCGAAGAATGATAAGGTGCTCATCGAAGAGTTGAAGGAGGATGGCGTACAGTTCCGTAAGGACATTCAGGCTGCCTTCCCTGCTGCTAAGGAAGAGCACATCCATGGTAAGGTGTTCGAGGCTGATAAGGTGACTGGCATCCTGTGTGACGGACAAATGACGCTGGGTGAAGTGATTACCCGTGCCTTTGAGGTGGCTAACGGTTCTGCCGAGCCTATCACTCGTGTAAAGCCGGTGGCTCCGGAGGATGACGTGCCAGAGGATGACCCCGCACCAGCCGCTAATGCTAATTCTTTAACCCCAAATAATAACAACAGTATGAAAGAGTACAAGAACATTGCCACCGCTTGCGGTGTAGAGGAACTGGTACAGACCGAGGAAGGCGCACATTTCGTACCTGAAATGCTTGACGCGCTCGACCAGACTCTTGAACAGCATGCCACTGAAAAGGCTGCTGCTGAGGAAAAGATTCAGACCCTTCAGGGACAGGTTGACAACGCCCAGACTGAGCGTGAGGAAGCTGTCGCTAACCGTGAGAAGGAACTGAACGAAGCTCACGAGCAGGCCATTGCTAACCTCAATGAGGAGCACAACCAGGCCATCGAAAAGCTCAACACTGAGCACACTAAAGCTCTCCAGACGGAGAAGGATGCACGCGAGAAAGCCGAGGGTGAAGCAAAAGACCTCCAGGCAAAGCTCGACGAAGCCAATCAGATTATCGCCGACCAGAAGGGCCAGATCGAGGCTATGACTTCCGCTCCCGCTTCTGAGAAGGGTGGCTCTCCTGCCAACAATGGCCAGGGCGCAGAAGCTCCCGCTGCTGAGGAAGGTGGTATGCCTGCCTACGACCACTCTAAGTCTCCAAAGGAGAATAAGGAGATTCGTGAGGCATGGAAGAAGGCTCACCAAGTTTAAGTATTTCCAATTATTAACCCTTTAAAAACATTAGAATTATGGCTGACAACAAAGCTCCAGAGTTCATCGGACGTGAGGCGCTGACCCACGTAGCCGAGCAAGTTGGTAAGCAGATCATTATGGGCCCCGCTTACGAGGATCCTGAACTGCTCGACCGTCTTGGTATTAGTGTGATTTCAGGCGTACAGTTCAAAAAGACTGATCACCTGTTGGTTCGTAAGGGTGGTACCACTCGCCGTAAGAAGGTTGGTACACCTGTAGAAAACAAGATTGGCTTCCTGAAGGAGCGCACCCTGATTGCGAAGCTGACATGGAACCGCTATAAAGACAACATCGACAACTACGTTGAGACTGTCTTTGGTACAGACGGTAAGCCTGGTGGCGAATACCCCATGTCAACTGTAGCAGTAGAGGCAATCCTGAAGAGCTATGCTGAGGATTTGAAGTCCAACCTCTTCTTTGGCGACATGGAGAATGAGGAGAGTGCTGATGAGGACAAGCAGAAGCTCTCTCTGTACGATGGTTTCCATACTGACATGGCCCATGATATTGCCGATGGCATTATCAGCGTACAGAACAAGAACCTGATTGCTTGTGACGCTATCACCGCTCCCGTTGATGCTCACGACTCTACTCCGTTCGACACCGTTCTGGAGTGGTACACCAAGTGGGATGGTCGCCTCCGTCAGCAGAAGCTCGTGAAGCTGCATGTTGACATCCTGCGCGGTCTCTACATCGCTCAGGGTTATAGCAACAAGTATCACGGCAACTCTAAGGTGAACTACCTGCCTAACGGCAACTTCACCGTGCCTGAAATGCCTCGCGTAGAGTTCTGTCCCTCTGACGCTTGGGGTGTTGGTACTCGTATGATGGCCACTATTCCTGGAAACCTCCAGTATGGCGTGGATTCTGAAAACAACCAGACTTTTGTTAAGACTCAGTTTGGTTCGGATGAGGACGCTCAGGATGTGATTTTCCAGATCCAGTCGATCCAAGGCACACGCATTATGAATCCGCTCCCCAGCGCATTCGTGATGAGCGATGGCTCGATTGCTGAGAACGTCATCAATGGCGACTACACCAACTCTAAGCTGGTTGTAACTCTCGATGGTGCCGACGCTGCCGCTAAGGTACAGGTCAATGGCGAGGACTACGATGAGCCCGCAGAGTTCGCTCCTAACGCTCTGATCACCCTGAAGGCTGTTGAAGGCACTGCCGACGGTCATAAGGTATTCAAGCAGTGGAGCAATGGTAAGACCGATAAGGAGATCACCATCACCGCTACCGGTATGCCAATGGCTATCACCGCCTTCTTCGAGTAAAAAAGTCTGGGAGGGCGCAAGCCCTTCCGCTTTTTCCTTTCTGCATTAAGTAATCACTATTAAAAAGAGTAAGAATATGGGAAATATTAATTGTCCTGAGCTGGCCGACTACCTGAACGAAGAGAACTGCCTCGAAAACATCGGTGGTACATCGGCTGTAGCATATTACTTCGTGAAGGGCGACCTCGCTGCTCCATTGACTCTTAGCGGTTGCATCTACTCTACTCCTACCTTCAAGAGCGGTAAGGGCTTGTATAAGTTCGACCTGAAGGATGAGACACAGCAGATCAAGGGCGAGAGCCAGGGTAACAACGGTGGTTTCAACCTCACCTACAATGCTACCATTGAGAGCGTCAACAAACGTATTGCTGAGTTGAGCCGTGCGCTGAACAACCTCGACATCTGTATCATCGTTCCTGATGGTCAGACCGGCGACACCCAGATCATGTACGACCCCAACCATCGCGTGAAGGTAGAGCAGGGCGGTATCGCTTCTGACACCGGCGCTGCCACTTCTGACGACCGCCAGACCACACTGGAGTTCCACTTGAACGGTGTTCTGTATCAGAACCTGTACGTGACCGCTCCTGATAAGGGTGGTTGGGAGTCGCTGCTGGCTTCTGCACAGCCAGCATCTACGAACCCCTAAGCGCGTTTCGTTTACAATCATAAGGCCCGCACCGAGGACTATCCCCGATGTGGGCTTTTTCTGTCCCCGATTTTTGTCACGTACTTCCCCGATAGGTTTCCTACCTTTGCTTACGTGAATTTGAATATCGAACATCGAAAGTAAAAGTATGGAAAAAAAATTATTCAATCAGATGTCGCAGCAGGAGCGTAGTTCCTGGCTGGCCGACTTTCAAAAATGGTATGCCGCCACTCTGCCACAGATTGAGCAGAAGGGCGTGACCGGCGAATTGAAAGCGGAGTTTGAGCGCGGCCTTCACATGATGGAGCCATTTGCCTACTGCCGTGCGTTCGTACAGGAATCTCTCAGGTTTAAGGATTATGGAGCCCGTCGTAAGTTGCTCCGTCGCTATGCCGATAAGGTGGCCACGGAGGTACAGGGTATGATAGGCATGATGAAAACCGTGGATCTTAACGATCCCAATCTTCTGACTCCCCATGTGGGCCGTCCTACGAAGGATGAACAGGCTGCCCGTCAGTTGCAGGCCGAGAAGGAGCGTCAGAAACAGGAGGAAAAGGAAGAGACACTGTTTGGTAAGAAGAGTGACATCCCCGTTGTAGAGACACCCGACACGGAATCGGTTTCTGGCTCGATGGGTGGTGGCACGCTGCTTCGCCTGGATGAAATCAAGTGGTTGCTCTCCCCTGCCCTTCAAGAGGCCGTAGAGACTGTGCGTGATTTGCGCCAGAAGGAATCCGACTGTGCGGCAACGGCAAAGGCGCTTGCTCTGGCTGGTAAGCCGGAGGAAGAGGTGGCACCTTATTCTGAAGATGCCGTGACGTATAAGCAGCAGTACGAGAGTATCTACGAACATGTGGATAGCGAACTGGCTCATGTCTATGTGCGTCTGAAGGAAGATACCACCTATATCGCGAAGATCCAGGCTGCTAAGGCCGACCCGCAGGAATGGCGTAGCAAACTCCGCGTGTATTGGGATAAGTTTGATGACCAGCAGAAGGCGACCATCAAACAGCAGGTTATCGACGATATCAAGCGTAACGACCCTGAGCAAGCAAAGATCCGCGAGGCCGAGGAAAAGAAGAAGAAGGAAATCGCCGACCTCATTAAGTATCTCACCCGTAAGGATAAGCTCAACACCCCTCGACGTGTAAAGACAATGGAGGAGCGTTATCAGCAGCTGGTGGAACTGGCTGGTGAGGAAGAGGCAAAACACTACTATCCCGTTTTGGAAGCAGCCCGTAAGGATGCGGAAAATTATACTATTAATAACAAAAAATCAAAGAACAATGAAGAAGAGTAAAGTTATGACAGTGCTCGGCGCTATGGCTGCCGGTGCTCTGGGTTTGGTATCATCACCATCGGGTCAGCAGTTGGCTGAACAGTCTATGCAGCAGGTCAAAGGCCAGCAAGTCACACAACAGGCTCCGCAGCGTTACCTCAATCAGCAGGGCCAGCAGGCACAGCGTGCCAATCCTGGTCAGACGGTGCAGCAATATCTTCAGAATCCCACCATCCCTGGTGGCGGTGGTCTGCGTATCGCCGGTAACTACGGCATGTCGCCCAAGGAATATGGCGAGTACCTGATGCGCACGGGTAAGGATAAGTATAATAAGCGCAAACGTAAGCATATTGCCAAAGGTATTGCGTAATGTCGAAGCCCTCTGAGAAATACTTTGATAAGGTCGAACGTTGGCTGTTAGGTGGCATTTCCATCGAAAAGATGGTGATGTCGCCCGACCAGCGTTTCCGTGCCATGCTCGCCTATGAGGTCTATCAGCGATGGCTTCAGGATAAGCAGCTACGTGCCTCTGATGTGCTCCGTAATATTGCGGCCCGTGAGTACCCTATCCTACTCCGTCGTGCTGCCGAAGGTGACGCAAAGGCCCAGGAGTATGTCGATGCTATGAATGTGCGCCCTGGCATTCCGCGTACACCGACCGAGATATCTAACGATCTCGCACTCTTCAATCATATCATCGGACGCTTTGAGGTGCCGATGGATAACATTGAACGTGCGAAGGTGCAGGATGCCTCCGACTGGCTTATTCGCGAGGGCATGAAAATGGGCGACCCAAGAAGTGTGAAGTCAGGTGCAGACCTGAAGATGGATCTCTACAACGGCTTCAAGGAAAAGGATGATGCGGAGGAGCAGATGCCTGACTCGGATATTGTGCTGACGCATGATGTCTCTGTCGTGAAACGTGACCGTGTGAACTACACCGACGAAGAGCGCAAAAAACTGGCCCGTCGCTATGGTCTGACCGACAAACAGGTGATTGACATGATTCAGAACAGTGACGGCACCTGGGAAATGCCTGACGAAGAGGGCGACAAAGAACCTGAAAAGGATGTGTTTGACGAAGATCCATTGCCATGAGGAAGGTTTATTTAAATTATAAGCAATACCTTATATATTTAATGAACGTGCGCGACGGACGCTTACTTGGTGCCCGTCGTTTCGGTAAGACTGATGGCACGTTAGGCCCTCGCATCTATCGGGTGTCGAAGTCCATGCCCCGTGCTACGAACATCTGGCTTGGTAACTCGCGCAAGCAGCTATACACCCGTACCGTGCCAGGTACGATAGCAGCTATTGAGCGTTTCTTCGGACTGAAGGAGGGCCGTCATTTCGGATGGGGCAAACCGCCTCGTTGGGTGAAGTCGCCGATTATTAAGCCAAAGACCTGGGATAACTGCATCTGGTTTGCCAATGGTACACTTTGGCAACTCATTTCACTCGCCGTCACCGGATCTGCCAACTCTATTACAGCCAATTCCATTGTGGCTGATGAGTGTAAGTTCATGTCGAAATCGAAAATCGATGGTGAGGTAATGCCTGCCCTGTCGGGTATTGTTGACCCCTACGGCAATCTGGGCTACACCGAGGATAACCCGATGTTCAAGAGCACTTTCTTTGCCTCTGATGCCTCATTGACCAGCAAGGGCAACTGGCTCGAAAAGGAGGAGGATAAGCTCGACGCACATCCGGACACAGGCCCGTTGGTGGATAAGACCTATCGTGAAATCCAGGAGGAATTGCAGGCGTATGCCGAGCGCGTCATCTACTACAACGACCTGATGGATGCAGCCGAGAAAGATAAGTGTGTGCCTATCGTACTGCGTCCGGAGGATATAGAGGCAATCCGCACCAAGGCAGAAGCCATGATGAACCACGAAGGGCCGTTTAAGATTCTTCCTAACTACGGCAAGCGCATTAACAAAGCGATGCTCGACATGGCCGTAAACTACAAACTCATCACGCCTGAAGAAGCGGAATTGATTTTCTGTCATAAGTATCTCATTACCCCAGAACAGGACTTCGACATGCAGATGATTTATCAGTCGAAGTCGTATGCAAAGAAGATCCGTGAGTTACAGTGCAATGCCTTTGCCTTCTGGCGTGTTTCTACCTTAGACAATCTCGATATTGTTGGCGAGTCGTACATAGCTCGTATGGCTCGTGACCTGCCGCCGGTCGTATTCGCCATATCTATTCTGAATAAGAAGGTGGCTAAGAGCAACGACGGCTTCTATTCCAATCTCGATATCGAGAATATTCACGGCTATATTCCTGATGACTGTCCGGCTATCGACAACTCGTTTACCAAGCGTATGGCGACGGGCATCGTGGGTGGTACGATGGAGCAAGAGGAATACGAGACACCTAACTTTGGCGACCTCCAGACCATTAAGGATTGTACGCTCGATGGTGATGTGGTGGATGCTGCCCCTCTGTATATCAGCATGGACTACAACGCCAATATCAACTGGGTCGTTACGGGCCAACTCTATAAGCGCGACAATCAGGAATGCCTCAATGTGCTTTCCTCTATGTATGTGAAGCATGAGCGCAAACTGCGTGAGTTGATGGCCGACTGGAACCACTACTATAAGCCTAAGATGTCGAAATGTAAGGATGTGGTGTATTTCTATGATGCTACGGCAAAGTTCAAGGGCTATGCCATCGAGGGCATGGAGGATTTTAAGGATGTGGTGATAAATGAATTGACCCGTTACGGTTGGAATGTACGACCTGTGGATATGGGATCGCCTCTCGGTCACGAAAAAAAGTATGCCGATATCAATGAGTCGTTGGCTGGTGTGAGTTATCCCGCTATCCGTATCAACCGCGAGAATAACGAGGCGCTGATTGTGGCCATGCAGACAGCAGAGGTGGAAATCGGTTATAAGGGTTTCCGCAAACGTAAGAGTGGTGAGAAACTGAGTGAGGACGCTGACGATGCAGTACGACTGGAATACCGCACCGATGGCACTGATGCTTTCGACTCGCTTTATATCGGTTGCCGCTATCATCTTACGGCCATGTCGGGTATGTGTCTGCCTATTCCTGGCTAATTATTTCCGTACCCCGATAATCAGTTTGTCACGTAGTCGAAGAAGTCATTTGCTAACTTTGCTTGCAGAAATTTTAAAACGGAAAGATATGACAAGTCTTGATTTCTCTTACGATTATCCCAGCTTTGTCTCGACGGTGTTCGAAGGCGACAGCAAAGTGAGTATGGCCTTCGACCGTGAGGCCCTGAATTTGGTTCATGTAGATACCCGTGCGGATGAGAACGATGTTTGGCGCAAACTGCGTTCCTTCCCCATTGGAACCAAGAACGAGTTTTCTCTGACTGGATCTGCCAGTGGTCAGCAGTATCGCCTACGTTGTGATGCGCGTCCCGTAACATGTGAAGTGGAGCCTATCAAGAGTAGCGGTGGTGGTGGTGGTTCTGACATCACACCAGGCGTACCCATTCCAAAGGACACCGTGAATAGCGACTCTATTCAGGATGGCACCATCAAGCGTGAAGATCTCTCTGAGGATGTCCTGGCTGGTCTTGACGAAATGAATAATATCGGATTGACCGAACAGGATATTGAGGATATCTTCTTCCCTGATGGTAATGCTCCTGATACGGGCGATGACGACGATGAAGGTAGTGATGACAATCAGAACCAAAACGCCGAAACGCCTGAGAACCCTGAGACACCGGAAAATCCTGAGACTCTTGAAAATCCAGAGACCCCAGAGAATCCTGAAACGCCTGAGACTCCGGAAACACCCGAAAGTCCGGAGCAACCCTAATTAAGTCTGAAACGGCGCTTGCGCCATCAGAATAGTTCACATTTTTTATTAACCCCAAATTTTTCAAGCATTATGGCAAAGAAAAAGTTATCTGAACTTGAGTTGATCCTCAAAAAACTTGGTTTTGTCGCCAAGACGTACACGGATGAGCAGGTTGCTGCTAACGCCGTTCACATCATCGAGCAGGGAACTGCCGAGAGTGGCTATCTGAAAACTTACATCTTCGCAAAGGGTGTAACGTCGGAGTCTGAGGTTACTCAGGACAACCTGATCGGTAAGGTCAACATCCCGAAGGACTTCCTGGTAACAGCTGTGAAGCGCGTGACCGTCGAAGCCGGTACTGGTGCCCTTGAAGGCAAGTGGGTGATCGTATCTGAGAACGGTACAGCCGTTACACCTTACGAGGCTCCTTCTTCTATCAACGCTGCTGGTATCTGGGCTCTGTTCACCATCAACGTGAAGAGCGGTTCTGCAACTGACGAATACCTGAGCGTGAACCTGAGCGAGCTCATCGACGTTTACACCGGTGGTAATGGTATCGACGTTACGAACAACGTCATCACCATCGACCTCGACGCTAACGGCGGTCTGGAGTTCACTGGTTCTACCGATGGCGCTAAGAAGCTGGCCATCAAGATCGACAGCAGCAATGCTAACGGTCTGGCTCTGACCTCTGCTGGTCTGAAGCTCGCTCTGGCTACTCCTTCTACCGATGGTGTCGGTGGTACTAACGGTGCTATGTCCGCTCAGGACAAGGAGAACCTGAACAAGCTGAACATCGCTCTCTGCTCTGACGCTGAGATCGGTAGCTGGTTCGGTTACGCTTCTGACAGCACTATGGTTACTACCACTCTGCCTGCTGTAAGCGACGACTCCATCGAGGACGAGTAATCCGTGATGAATGACTGACGGTGGCGAGGGTGTTCCTTGTTATCCTGGCACCCTCGCCTACCGAAAGTCGTTTGCTGTAATGCAAAAAGAAAGAAACTATGGCAAAGAAGAAATTAAGTCCACTTGGTCTGTTGCTGAAGAAGATGTCAGTACTGGCCGTGGCCAAGTTCGCTACTAATGTCGCACATGCAGCATTGAGCGACCGCGTGACCCAACTGGAGGCCGACGACGGTAGTTTCATGCTGTCTGTTGACTATGATACCGGCATGCTCGTGCAGACCGGCTCTGTTAATGGTACATTCGGTGTGGATTACGAGACAGGTTACTTGACCTTCACGCCCGCACCTGCAAGTGGAAACTCTTAAAATGATAATGATATGCCTTTAAACATCGCAAGAATCTTACAGAAAAGCAAGGGTGCCTACAGTGCTTCCCAGCAGTATGATATCCTCGATATCGTGCAGCAGGGCCCTGCATTGTATGAATCGAAGAAGCCCAACAATATCGGACACGCTGTGACCGATACCGAGTGGTGGAACTTGCATTATGATCTGAGTGAGGCTATCGCGGCTGCAACAGGCCCAGCCAGTCCTCAGACGCATAACGCGGCTCTCGTGAATCGTATTTTGTGTATTGATACCAACGGACAGCCATGTAGTATCACGCCGTTGGAGATTGTGCAGTATGTGATTGAGGAACTGTTGACCTACGATCTCATCGCCCGCGACAAACCGGCTTAAACAGAATCGCTGACCTATGAAGAAAGTCAATAACTCGCAACCGTTGACCGTCTCGACCATTTTCCGTCCGTTGAATACGACACGGAAAATTGTGGCGCTGGGTGGATATTCCACTACTCAGTTCTATCGTCAGACGGCAAATGAGTGGAAACCAAACCATAGTGCTGCGATAGCCTGGAATACCGACGGTTCACAGAAGGAAGGCCCGCTGCGCCTGTGTATGGACTACTCTGTGCAGGATCCCGACAATCAGGTAACGATGGAGGATTTATCTCCTCAGATTTACTGGTTTGTCGATGATGTGCAGGTGATGAGCGAGGATCCGACGGCTGACTTCTATCTGGTGGATGATTTGCTCTATGTCCGTAAGAACTACACGCATCTGACGGGTGCCAACATTACCTGTGATGTACGCTTTACCGACCCCCGTAATAACCAGCCCGTCACACTCTCCGACAGCATCGCGTTAAACGCTGTGCTCTTTGCTGATGAGCAGTGGGCTATCAATATTCTGTCTGACCGCACGCGCAAGCATTTCCCGCTCTATGCACCGACGACCCTTTACGACTTCGAGGCTGAAGCCCGTCTGGGTAATGCCGATAAGTCTAACCAGGTGGCTTGGTTCTGGGACTACTCCGACAATATGGGCCAGACGTGGAAAACTATTGATGGTAACTGTCTGTGGTATGTGTCAGGTAAGAATGGTAAGACGCTTCGCATAGATATCGACTATGTGGATAATCTGATGGTTCGCGCCCGCATTGGTGTAGGCAGCGGTACTTCTACTGCCGCTCCTGACAAACCAAATGAGGCTACGGCAAGCATCGCATGGCGCTGGCCGAAGATCCAGCCGCAGGTGGTCAGCTATGGTGGCAACCGTGTGAGTCCGGAGGAAGGTAGTATGAAGTTCGGTCTCTTGGTGCATGTGCCTAAGCATGATGATATGTCGCTGGCTATGCAGCGCCATTGGCTGTTGTGCAACTGGCAGGTACGCCGACAGGGATCTCAGCTTGCTCCTACCAACGTAGGCTGTGCCGACGTGGAGGTGAAGATACCTCACTCGATGCTTTATAGCGAGATCGGTCAGAAGTTCATTCCTGACCCGAATGTAGGCATGCGTGGCGTTTACGACGGTGTATCGTTCCGTGACAGTGGTGAGCTCATCGAACTTTCCTTTGGTGAGACATTCGCCATCCGTACATAGTTATTAACTCATTAAAAAATAGTATTATGATTAAATCAAAAACCTCTCTTGCTTCTGGTGAAACCATTGCCAAGATCCTGGCCATCACCAGTAACAACAATGTGTATGAGGCATTGCCCAGCGAGATTGGCAACCTCGGACTTTTCTCCGACATGGCCAAGGCTGGTTTTGCCAAGGGTACTTGCTCGACGGCTGCCACAACAGCAGCAAAGACGGCTACAATCTCTAATTTCTTGCTGATCAAGAATAGCTTTGTGGCTATCCGCTTCACCAATGCAGTGAAGGTGGCCGATGCTACCTTGAACATCAGTTCTACGGGTGCCAAGCCATTGTATATCGATGATGCAGCCCTTCAGCCAGGCGTTATTCGCCCAGGTATGACAGCCCTGCTTCAGTATGATGGCACACACTACAATATCGTATCGCTGATGGGTCTCGAACAGAGTGGTGGCGACGATGAGCTGTATGTGGATATGGGTCTGCCCAGCGGATTGCTTTGGGCTAAGAAGAACATCGACCTCTCTCAGGCCGACCATTTCGCTGCTTCTGAGTTCCAGTATGAGTGCAGTTTCTTCTCTTGGGGTAACACTCAGGGACACAACCCAATCAGCAACAGTGCCTTCGACTATGACTTTGGCTCTGCCAACGATGGCCCCTATGCCAACACTCCTGGCGCAACGTTGACCGGTCACATTAGCCCGTCGTTTGATGCAGCCCGTGTGAACCTGGGAGCACCATGGCGTATGCCGACCACCAACGAGTTTAAAGAGCTGTTCGACAACATCGACTATATCGATGCTTCGGGTGCCACTATCGATGCCGCTACGACTGATAAACGTACAACAGTGAATGGTATCACGGGATTGCGCATTAAGTCGAAGTTGAATGGAAAGATTTTGTTCTTCCCCGCCTCCGGCGGCGGG
>OCTW011435414.1_pt1 | contig 77026 bp, 71 predicted proteins | sample 1539671 | NCBI WGS metagenome assembly OCTW01 (sample SAMN02144230, study PRJEB22623) | gut metagenome | biome: sheep rumen | host: Ovis aries | place: New Zealand | reverse complement strand
ATTTTTTGAAGCATCATAATGACTCATTCGTTCCTGTACCATTGAATAAATTTCTTTCTGTTCTTCAAGTTCTTCCAATTCAGCAAGTTTTTCGTAGCGGTCAAAAGACATTATTACAGCTTCCATTGTGTTATTTTTCATAATAAATACAGGCTGTTTGTCTTCAGAAACTTTTCTGACAGTCTGCGTAAGAGTTTTCTGCAACTGAGTAATTGGCATTATCTGTGCTGTATCTACCATCATATTATTACCTCTTATTTATATAATAATATGTATTTTTCTATATAGTCAAGTACATATCTTGAAATCGTACCATTTTTTTACTTTAATATTTAATTATATATCAAAAAACGGTCATGCATTTTTGTTGTATGATTTAATGTAAGAGTCGGATACTGAGTATCTTTTACGTTGTATTTGTCGATTAAATCAAAAAGTACTTCTACTTTTTTGTCTGTTTCTTTCTGATGAACATTTGTATCTAAAAGCTGCTTTTTAATTGTGTTGATCTCAGAAAAAACTTTCGCATTGTTTTGCAAAAAGTGTCGCATTGCGACAAAAGCACGCATAATCTGAATATTCACTTCTACTGCTGTAGGGCTCTTTAGGACCGATGAAAGCATGGCAACGCCCTGTTCTGTAAAAGCATAAGGCGTTACGGAGGAATGCTTCATTGTTTTAAACCGGTCACAATTTGTGACCAGTTCATCTTTTTCTGATTTGTCCAAAGCAAACATAAAGTCTTCTGGAAAACGCTCTATATTTCTTTTTACAACCTGATTCAGAACTTTTGTTTCTGTTCCGTAGAGTTCTGCCAGGTCTCGATCTATCATTACCTGCTGATTTCTGATTGTGAGAATTTTTGCTTCTATTGTTTTTGCTGTAATTTCATTGCTCATGCTATTAACCAAATATTAATATAGCATCATTCAGGGAAGAATTCGAGCCTTCCAAAATCTTGAAATCGCATATTGAAGAGTTGTATCATAATCCCATAAATTGTTAATTTCTGCAGGTGTTAAAATATTTCCTGTTTGTTCTAAGTTCTCAACGCTGCCCCCGTAACGCCCCTTGGGAAAGATTTTTATTTACAATTCACCCTCTTCCATTACTGAAACTTTTACATTTGGATACAGTTCCATCATTTTTTCATAGGTTAAAAGATTTGAATTATATTCTTCTTGTGTAACAAACAAATAAACTTCTTTATTATTTGAAAAATCCGGAATTTCTTTAATATCTATGCCTGAAAGAAAAGATAAAAATTTCTATTACACATTCAGAACATTCTTTTGGTAAAACAATTTATGCAGAAAGGAGTATTATTTTAAACCTTTAATCCGCTCTTAAACGGCCTGTAAGAATAAAAACCAGGGCACAAATTAAGCCCAAGATGACACCCGCCGCACAGGCTTCGTTAAACCTGTAAGCTCCAGCCAATCTATAGGTAAATAATGATAAAGTATCAAACCTGGGAATGGCTAAAACCAGCGGCAGGGTGGTATCTCCGGTGCTAATGGCAAAACAAAAGCCAAAAGCACTTATCAAACTTTTTTTACTAACTGGTAACAAAACTCTCCAAATAATGTCCAGCTTACTTTTTGATAATATAAGGGACGCATCCATTGTATCCCTGTTTATTTTTGACAAATGAGGATAAATCACCCTGAAAGCTAGCGGCCAGTTCAAAAGCGACTGGGCCAAAATCAGGCAGATTACATTCCCTTTGTGAACAATCATTGTAATTAAAACTCCAACAACAACACTAGAAATTGCCATTGGAATCATTGGAAGAACCTTAAAGATGATGTTTACAGGCCGTCCGTTTTTTCCTTCCAAAAATTGCAGTAAAAGTGAATAGGCAAATCCTAGCAGAGTGCACAAAAAACCTGTACAGCAGCCTATTTTTACAGTAGAAGCAACAGAAGGCCAGAAACTCCTCATCTTAATAATTCTGCGAAAGGTTGCTAGTGTAATTCCTGCAGGACCCGCAGTTACTCCCGTCTGACTTGAAGTAAAGGCATTAAAAACAATTCCCAAAAGAGGAGCCAGAAAAAATAAACAAATTACAAGAATTACCAGACTGAATACAGATATTTCTTTAAATCCAGTCATCTTTATCCTTGTATTCCAAATCTCCGAAGCAAGTCCTTTCAGTTTAGAAGTCTTTTGCTCCAGCATAGTATAGAAAACTGTTATAACAATTAAAATTGAAGTTTCAATTATGGCTAAAAGTCCAACCTGTTTATAGTCCAGGGTGGCACGGGCAGCCTTGTAAATTTCAACTTCGAGCGTAGAATTCCCAATCCCACCAAAAAGCAAAACCAGAATAAAACTCAAAAAACAATAAATAAAAACCAGCAGACTTGAAGAAGCTATAGAAGGCATAAGTTGATGTAGTGTAAGAGTCCTAAAAATACGTCCTTCACTAGCCCCAAGAAGTCTGGCGGATTCAGCAGGTTCCACAGGAAGTCTTTCCCAAGCGTCCGAAAGATTTTTCATTATCAGCGGGAAGTTGTAAAAACCATGTGCAATTATAAGACCTGCAAAGGAATATAAAAGTCTAAGAGGAGGTTTTTCAAGTCCAAAAATGAACATTAAAAAGCGATTAAGTCCCCCATTCATTCCCAAAAATGTCACATAGCCCAAAGCAATTAAAAGTGATGGGAGACAAAAGGGAATTGCAGATAATGAAAGTAAGAATCTTCTACCAGGAAACTTCCTTCGACCGCAAAAAAAAGCGGCTGGAATTCCTATAAGAAGAGCCATTAAAGTCGAAAGGGTCGCCTGGAAAAAAGTAAACCAGGCAACTCTTATAACATGAGAAAAATCCAAGTGCAAGCCTCAGATTATTCTGCAAGAACCTTCATAATTTCTTCTACAGCCTTTTCAGTTTTAGCTGGATCGGCATTAAGAGTTTTAGAAGGAATTGGAGCGGCAATTTTGTAGCTTTCTGGAAGTTCTACATTTTTGTTTGCAGGATTCATCCACTGTGTTAAAGGAATAAGTGATTGTGCTTCATCAGAAATAAGGAAGTCTAAGAAGGCTTTAGCACCAGCCTTGTTTGGAGCACCCTTCAAAATACCAGCACCTTCAACCTGCATTGTATGACCCTGTTCAAATACAGGAGCAATGTAACGATCTGTATTATCATATTCAACATGACTTGCAGGACTTGTTGTGTAAGAAATAACTAAAGGAGCTTCTCCCTTCTTAAAAAGACCATAACCAGAAGACCAACCAGGAGCCATTGTCAAAATATTTGGTTTAAGAGCCTTCCAGTAGTCCAAAACTTTATCACCATAAATTGCAACTGTCCAAGCAACAAATCCAAGTCCTGGTGTTGAAGTACGTGGATCCATCAAAATAATTTTCTTTTCATAAACAGGATTTGTAAGATCTTCAAGGCTTTCTGGACATGGCACATTAGATTGGGTATCGTAAATCATTGCAAAGTGACTGTAATCAAATGGAGTAAGAGTCCATTTTTTTCCAAGAACTTCTATAACATCTTCTGGAATAAGTTTATCAGCATTTTCTGGCTTATAAGGATCAAGAATTCCAGCTGCATTTGCTTTATCTGCAATATTATTATCAAGACCAAGAATGATATCGGCCTGAACATTATCCTTTTCAAGAAGAGCACGGCTTAATACCTGAACTCCATCACCACAATCTACCCAAGTAATTGTATAATCTGAAGAAGCTTCAAACTTTTCACCAATTTCGCGGCCAGCTCCCCATTCAGAAATAAAAGAATCGTAAGTGTAAATTACAACTTCCTTTAAACGTGGATCATTAGATTTAGTAGATTTTTTTGAACAGCCAGAAAGAACTGTCAAACCAATAATTGAACATGTAAAGATTTTAAAAAGCGAAGATTTGTTCATTATCTTCCTCCGCCGGCATTATCCGGATCAGGTTGGGTCCTCATACGAAGACCTACGGGTGTATTCTCAGCCTGGAATTTCCAAGCACCCCGGTTTCTTTTTAGCATTGCACTAAAAGTAGAAACAATTTATCACAATTGAAAAGGTCTTGCAATCAGGTTAAATAATTTTAAAAACAAAAAAAGCCAGCCCCTTATGTAAAGTGCCCTTTACTTGCAGGAACTGGCTTCCAAATTAGATTACTTCATTAAGCTGCTGTAATTGCAATTTTGCGAGCTGCTGCAATTGCTTTACGTGGCATATCAATATGCAATACGCCATTTTCAACTTTAGCAGTAATGTTTTCGGCATCTACATCATCAGGAAGAGTAAAGCTTCTTGAGAACTTAGAGTAAGTACGCTCTTTAATCAAATATTTTGGAGCTTCTTTTGCTTCGGCTTTTTCTTCTTTCTTTTCATCTTTTTCAGATTTAGATTCAGAAGAAATTGTCAAAACATTATTCTTGAATTCGATGTTAATATCTTTTTCTGTTTTTCCAGGAAGATCCATCTCCATTGTATATTCATCTTTTTCTTCTTTTACATCAACCTTTGGTGCAAAAACCTTCTTGTAATTGAAAGATGGCATTAAGAATCCGTCATCTCCAAATCCATCAAACAAGTCATTAAAAAGAGCTAATTCGTTCATAAATTCCTCCTAGCCAGGCGTTAGTCGCAAGGCCTTGTAATTTGAATATGTCGGAAGCTTGTTGGGTTTCCTTGTAGCTGGGAACTAAACTTGTTCTTGCTACACTAAATATATAGCAAATATCGTGCCAACCTTGTAAAAAGCTTACAAACAAAATAATTTCCCCAGTTTTCCTTTTTTTATGATAAAGAAAAGCCTTCCCATATCACTTTTTATGATGATGAAAGGACAATTTTACTCAAATGCTTTAGTTTCAATTTTTAATTTGAGACCTTTTGACCCATGAATTTAAAATAAATAAAAAAGATTTGAGTAAAATTGTCCTTTAATTTTGTAAACCGCAAGTTGTTTCAACAACTGAGGATTTACAAAACGTTCGCGTAAGCGAACATGTAAATAAACAGAGTTTTGTGAAAAAACTCGAGACTTAAAATGAATAGTGCCATCTGCACTATTCATTTTAAACCTTCCATTTTTCGCTTTTCCATTACATATCTACAGATATATATCTACAGACAGAAATTTATTCGCTTGACACTTTACCTACCGTTCGGTATATTAAATCTCATGGAAGACGAATCAACATTTTTAAATATCCAATCAATCGCTATTAATCTTTTTGCAACAAGAGGCTACGAGGCAGTTGGCGTTCAGGAAATCTGTAATAAAGCAGGAATTAAAAAACCTACTCTTTATTATCACTTTGGAAGCAAGTCGGGACTTCTTAGTCAAATTGCTCAAAGCAAGGGGCAGGAACTTCTAAATACTATTACAGAGGCTGCCAGCTACGAACACGACTTTATAAAAAGCCTGACCAAACTTTTAAAAGCCGAAATTAATTTTGCTCAGGAAAATCCAGATTTTTACCGCCTTCACTCTGTCCTTTACAATGCCCCAAGTCAAAGTGAATCTAAGCAACTTTATCAACCTTTACTGGACAAAATTCGAGACTGCTACCAGAACTTTTTTCTGCAATCAACAAAAGAAATTGGAAACATGAAAGATAAAGAAGCCCTTTACAGCCTGCTCTTCCAGAACAATGTAATTTCTGTGGTAACAAATCTCTTAAACAATAATCTACAGGCAACTGACCAGACTATTCACCAGATAATCCACAGTTTTATTTATGGTGTTGTTGCATAGCGTCATAGGAGTACAGAAAAATGGAAAACTTTTTATTTTCAGATAAAATTACCTATCATATATATCCACTCGGACTCTTTAATTGTCCCCAAAACAACAACTTTACATGTCCGGCTGGAAATGGTTTTGACCTTCTGCAAGGGGAACTGGAACGCATAAAAGATTTAGGGGTAAACCTTCTTTACATTGGACCAATTTGTGAATCTTCAAAACATGGCTACGACACCCTGGATTATTACCACGTAGATCGCCGCCTTGGAAATAACGAAAAATTCGCAAGTTTTTGTAACAGGGCTCACGAAATGGGCTTTTCAATTGTGCTTGATGCTGTCTTTAATCACACTGGCCGCGACTTTTTTGCCTTTAAGGACCTTTTACAAAACGGACAAAATTCCCCATACAAGGACTGGTATCTTAATCTTCATTTTGACCGCCAGAGTAACTACGGAGACCCTTTTGATTATGATGGTTGGGCTGGTTGCAAGGACCTGGTAAAACTCAACGTAGATAATCCACAAGTTCAGGAGCACTTGTTTGGTGCAGTAGAAATGTGGATGAAGGATTTTAAAATCGACGGCCTCCGCCTGGATGCGGCAGACGTACTTTCTAAAAACTTTATGGATAATTTGAACCGGTTTTGTAAATCGCGTAAACAGGATTTTTGGCTTATGGGCGAAGTTGTTCATGGCGATTATAACGACTGGGTTCGTCCAGGCCGGCTAGACAGTGTTACAAACTATCAAATTTATACAGCCCTTTATTCAGGCTTTAACGACGCAAACTTTTTTGACCCAGCTTTTAATTTAAACCGTGAATTTGGAGATCCTGGAATCTATAATCATTCTCCACTCTACACATTCCTAGATAACCACGATGTAAACCGAATTGCGAGTACTGTAAAAAAATCGGAGTTTCTTTATCCTCTTTATGGACTTGCTTTTACAATTCCAGGAATTCCGTCAATTTATTACGGTTCCGAATTCGGCATACAAGGTAAACGCGGCCAGTACGATGACTTCCAGCTCCGCCCTAGCCTGCCTCCATTTGCCCCAATGCCTGATTTTGCTAAACCTCAAACTGACCCGAACGTGCTGGTAGATGTAATAAAACGATTTGCAAAAATCAGACAAAATGAAGTTGCCCTGCAAAAAGGAAGCTACAAACAAATTGCCGTTACAAACACCCAGTTTATGTTTGAACGTAAGTATTATAATGACCAGATTGTTATTGCAGTAAACAGTGAAGATTCAGAAAAATCCATTTACAACAATTTGGACGGAACTTACGAGGACTTGTTAAATGGCGGAACTTTTTCTGGTAAAGAACTGCAGGAATTAAAAATTCCTGCAATTTGGATTAGGATTTTAAAAAAGAAATAACAGCAGATAATGAATTGTTTGCAACCTTTCGACCCTGATCATAAACTCTTTGCAGTTCATCAGGATTATGTTCAGTTCTACTAATTCCTAAATCTGTATCTGGGCAAATTACAAAAGCGGAACCTTCTCTTTCGCGTGCAAAAACATATTCTTTTTCCTGGTTGTAAACTTCGGAACGCTTTGCCATTGCATCTACAATCGCAGGGTACTTTTTTAGAGCCATCCGCATAAGACCTATAAGCTTGTTTGGACCTTTTACAAAGTTTCTTGGCTGAGTCAAAATTACAATATTTTTGTCGTAACCAATTGACTCAAAATATTGAAGAGGAATTGAATCTGTCATCCCTCCATCCAAAAGTTTATATCCATCTACTTCCACAATTTTACTTGCCAAAGGCATACTAGCACTTGCACGCATCCAAGTTAAATCATGAGCATCGCAGGTTTTGAGTTCCTTATAAACTGGTTTTCCGGTTACACAGTCAGAAGCTACAATGTAAAAAGGCATTGGGTTTTCGCGGTAGGTTTTTACATCGTAAATATCAAGTTCATTTGGAATTTTGTTATAACAGAAATCGGCACCATAAAGGTCGCCTGTCTTAATCAAGCTTGATAAAGAACAATAACGTTTATCTCGGGCAAAACGTTTATTATAACGGATGGCACGTCCAGGTTGTTTAGATTTAAAATTACAGCCAAAAGTTGCTCCGGCAGAAACTCCAATTGCTCCATCAAAGTTCACACCATTTTCCATAAAAACATCAATTACTCCGGCAGTAAACATTCCTCTCATTGCACCGCCTTCCATAACCAATCCGTACTTTGACATATTTTCCTCTATCAGTTTAGTTTCATTTTAGACTAATTGCTATTTTTAAGCTTTTCAATAAAATCAATTTCAGGAATAGGCTTAGAATAAAAGAACCCCTGAATAATTTCACAACCAATATCACGCAAAAAATCGGCCTGCGATTCTGTTTCTACACCTTCAGCAATAATTGCCATTTGCAGTTTAGCACTCATTCCAACTACAGAACTTAAAATTATAGAACCGCGTTCGTTCTTTTCCTTGTTGGACATAAAACGCATATCAAGCTTTATAATATCAAAATTAATATCTTTCAATACATTTAAAGAAGAATATCCAGAACCAAAGTCATCCATTTCAACAACATAACCATGCTCCTGTAATTTTTTAACTACAGAATTGATGTAGGAACTTCCTTCAATAACGGCGGTTTCTGTAATTTCTATGCGAATCTTTTCAACTGGAACATTATACAGTCCACGACATTCTTCCAGCTTTTCTACAAACTCTGGTTCAATAACATCATATCTTGAAAAGTTTGTTGATATAGGAACCACAGGAATTCCCTGATTCATACAATTTCGAATGAACTTACAGGCCTGCTCAAAAACGTACATATCCAAAGTAGTGATAAAGTTGTTCTTTTCAAAAACTGGAATAAACTGATTTGGCGAAATAAAACCTAAATCTGGATGTGCCCAACGAACCAAAGCCTCGGCACCTACAATCTTACCGGTAATATGACTGTATTGTGGCTGATAGTACAAAACAAACTGATTATTATCCAGGGCCGACAACATATCAGAAGTAAGGCTCTGTTCATTTACCAAATTTTCTGTAAGTTTTTCGGTATAGTAATTAAAGGTTTTTGTATAACTTCCCTTAATAATTTCTTGAGCAGTTAAAGCCCTGTCGACTTTAGCATTTGCAGATAGATTTTTTTCTGGTTCATTTAAATAAATACCTACATTACAAACAATGTTGAAATTTAAATCATAATCTTTAATTTCTTTTACAAGATTCATTGTAAATTGTTCAATGTAAACCTTGTCTGTATAAACAAGAACCGCAAAACGATCTGCAACAATACGTTCTGCAAATCCATTACTTTCATTATGTAAATGAAGTTTCAGAACATCCGAAATGTGAACTAAAAGTAAATCTCCACCCGCACTTCCGTATGTATCGTTTATTGCCTTAAAGTGCCATATATCAAAATAAAGAATTGCATAAGGCTGGGTAACGCTATCAACCTTGTGTTTAAAAGCAGAACGAGTATAAAGTCCTGTCAATTCATCATAATCCAAAAGCTTTGATAAATGATTAAAATACTGGATTTTTTCACTAATATTATTAAAAGTTACTATAAGTCGTTTTTTAGGATCTGAGAGCAAAAAATCCAAACGGAACCAACAAGGATTCCCCTGGCGGTTTTTAACTTGAATTTCGCGAGATATGGATTTTACTTCTTTTGATTGAATAATTTCTTTGTAAGCCTGATAAACAATTACAGCAGTTTCTTTATCTACATATCCTTTTTCAAGCAATTCTTTAGCAAATGAAATATCATAACTTGTCTTTAAACCTTCAGGAAAAAAAGCTTCAGCATCCTTAGAAAAAGTAAAAGTCTTCTTCTTTAGATTAAAGATAATGAAAAAATTAGAAACTGAAGATTGCTGTATATATTCCATCTATTTTTTAGTATACCTCTGTTGCTTATATAAAACTACTATATTTTTTTTACAAAATTATTAGATTATCTGCTTATTATCTGCTTGCCATATAAATTTTTAAGCCACTTTGCAAATCTGAAAGTCTATTTTTCTTTTCCTGCAAATCTTTTTCCATTATTTCTCTTTCTTCCAATGAATCAGTTAATTCTAATGTATGTTCAAGTTCAGGAATTTCTGTTTCGAGTTCCCTAATCATTTTTTTTGCTTCCGAAACGGCCTTTGGAGGGCGACCTCCCTTTTTTCCATTTTCTTTACTGGCATTCTTTTTAGCAAGACTTGTAGATTTTCCGTTGAAGGAATATAAAGAATCTATCCAAAACTTAAGCTTTTTAAGTTCCTGTTCCATTTTAAAGCCCATGTCTTCAAGCTTGCGATCTTGCAAATTCTTGTTATAATCTTCCAATTCCTTTTGCAAATTATTAAGATTATTTATTGACTGGTATATTTCTTGGGTCTTCTTACTCATATTTTTATGATAACCCAATGCTTTAGGATAATCAATAAAGTCTTATATAAAACTTTATTAAAAATATAAATTTTAATTATTACTTAAGAATATATTGATTTTATTTTGATTTATACTTATATTATAAGAGGCTTATAAATAAGCTGATAAACTCTCTCCGATGTTCAGCACAGCTGAACAACAAGGCTTCTAAATAGTGTTACTGTTTGGGAGCCTTGTTTTTTTTTAACACAAAAGTTCTTTATCTATAATTTCTATTCCAAGGTTTTAATGTTTGCCTTGATTACATTCAAAAGAGCTCCTCTTTCCACATTTTCAGGAAAGTTTCTCCATACAACATATTTTGCATTTGGAGCAACTTCTGCCAAAGGAGCCCCCTGAGGATTATGAACATTGTCAATTATAAAGTCATAATTTCCTGTTTTAGCATCTGCAATTTGATCACTTGTAACTGGACCTGGACCAAATACAGCTGCAATTTCAAGACCTAAATCTTTTGCCAAATAAGTCTGATTTTTATTACAAAGAACTCTAGCCCCTGCAAGTCCTCTTTTTTCCAAATCAGCCTTAGCATTCGTAATTTCACTTACATATTCCAAAAGACGTTTTTCGCATTTCTCCTGGCTTCCCCAGATTTCAGCAATTTTTCGGCTTTCTTTTGACACAGTTTCTATTGAATTATCACATGTAATTTTTACCATTTGTGTTTGTCCAACTGCATCGCCCAAAGTCTTCATCATTCTTTCAAAACCTGCATAAATGAAATACTGACTTTTTTCGATAGTTTGAATATCGCTTACTGTAATTTCATACTCAGGTGGATGCTGTAAACTTGCTGGGGCAATAATTTTTACCTGATCTGCACCTGCAATATCTGCAAATGCTGCTGTCCATGAAGTTGATGCAACAATTTTTCCTTCATCGGAACTAGCTGTAATTTTTTTTGTTTGACGACAACCTGTTAAAACTAGACCACCAATCAAAACTAACAAAAAAATAATTTTTCTCATTTTCGACCTACTCCTGTTGAAAATTTCCTAAATATACAAAATATAAGAAAGGCAAAACCCGAAAGCATGGAAATTGTTGCTGCAGGAGGCCAATTTATTCCTACAGCCAGCAAAAATCCAAATGCCGACAGAACCAATCCTATAATTGAACTAATGATAAAGAGCTTTTTCATGCCCAAAAACTTTTTTCCAGAAACAACGCTTGCACTCAAAACCGGAAGAATCAAAAGGGCATCTACCAGAAAAGCCCCTAAAAGTTTCATAGCAAGTGCTACAACAAGAGCAATAATTAAAACCATAATATTTCTATGTAATCCAACCTTTACTCCAAGAGAAATGGCTATTTCTGAATTAAAGAAGATGGTAACAATGTTCCTAAAATTTAAAATTATATAAAGCACAAGCAGTACTGCCAAAGCAGCCAGTACAACAAGATCAGTACTTGTAAGTGCAAAAGGACTTCCCCACATCAAACTAAGGGTATCCTTTGCAGGAACGTCATTTACATGCATGATGATGGAAGCAAGGGCCATACTAAAAACCATAGCTCCAGCAGAAGCCCCGCTAAAACCAAAACTTTGACTCCTGGTAAAAAATATCATTGCAAAAATTAATAGCAAATTTATAAGCAGAGTAACTGGAAGTATTGGTAAATTTAAAGCTAAAGAAATTGCACCACCCAAAATTACTCCATGCATAAGCATATAACGCATAGGAACCAGATCCAGACGCAAAAGCATAACTCCACACAGAGGAAACGAAAAACCACTTATAAGCATGGCAATAAAACCACGAGTAACAGGTGCAAGACTAAACAAAAGGACAAATCTATCAATCATCTATTTCCACCTGTACATCTTTTACAGAATTCTGCCCAAGATAGAGTTTGTCCCATCCAGGCATTTTTTCAAGTTCTTTATCATGCGTAACTACAATAATTGTAGGAATTTCTGAAATAGTAAGAGAAAGCAAAATTTTAATAACCATTTCTTTATTTTCTGCATCCAAACTGGCAGTTGGTTCATCAAGCAGCAAGACCTTTGCATTTTGGGCAAGACAACGCGAAAGCTGAACCTTCTGTTTTTCGCCACCAGAAAGACTATTAAAACTTCGTTTTGCCAGATTACTAGAACAAGTTCGTCGCAAACTATTAGAAATTATCTTTTCTTTATCATTTTTTTTTGCCTTTATCCCCAATCCTACAACTTCTTCCACTGAAAGACTTAAAGTTGCCTTATCGGTAAATTGAGGAATATAGCCAATTGTGTATTTTTCCAGTTCCTTAGGCGACTTTCCATCAATCAGAATCTGACCTTGTTCAATTTTATATACCCCTGCAATAAGACGCAAAAGTGTTGTTTTACCAGCTCCATTTTCTCCGCAAATCATAAGGTGGCCACCAGCCTTTAGCTCAAAAGAAAGATTGTTTATGTGGCCAAAGGAATGAGTAAGATTCTGAACAGAAATATCTAAGCCCTGAACTTTTTTTGCCCTCTGCCGAAGAAGAAAATACATCTGATCGCTGTCGTGCAAATCTTCCAGCTGGTTTTCGGTCTGACACAAAAGTTTTGGAATTAAATTTGTCCATATAAGTTCAATTTTTTGAGAATCTTCTGCTTTCTGATTTACTTCTTCAATATAGTTTTTGGCATTTTGGCTTAAAAGCTCTGCATTAATTTTTTTTATTCCGCAACGAATTGATAAAAGAGCAGCTGCTTTTCCTATTGCAGAATCATGCGATTTTAAATCATCTTTAGGGCCATCATAAGTTTTTAAAAAATCCTCGAATTCAAAAAGAGGATGCAACCATTTTCCAGAACTTTGAAAAATTAAAGAATCTCCATTAAAAACCTGTAAAGAAATCCCTTGTGGTAATTTATCCGTATAAGCCATTAGGCAAGTATTATAACACGAGAAGGATACTTTTCCATAGAACAAAACTTTTGTAATTTTGAACGAATCCTATTATATTAGATGTTAAAAGAGGTACTTATGCAAAGAGCTATGGTTTATGATTCCGAAGAAAATATCTGGAAACCTGCAAATGGCCAGGGAATTGGAATTATTGAAGAGCAAATAATTCCCGAAAAACAAAAACTTGTCCTCCACTTCGGTAATGATGCTAAATACATTCGCTTTGATCTTATAAACCACTGCAGAAACTTTGCCAAAAAACTTCACGCAAAACCAAACTTTCTCTATGGGTCAACCCATGCTTTAATGAAGGCAAGTGGCCTAGATGTTGAAGAAATATACAATCTAATAAAAAAAGAAAACGCCTGGCATATTGCAGAATTTGCACTCTTTCTTAAACTTGCAGATAAAAACACAGACCGAGAACGTCTTGAACTTCTATATGATATAGAAAAAGACAATAATCCCTATAATTACTAAAATAGGTTTATAATATAAACATTATGAATGTACACATTTTAGAAATGCCCCTAGATTTTGGGGCCAGTCGTCATGGCTCAGATATGGGGCCTTCTGCAATTCGTCTTGCAGGTATAAAGGAAAGACTCGAATCTCTTAATCATAAAACTTTTGAACATGCCGATATTTTTCAGCCTCAGCCACAGGAATATGAGCAGGTAGGAAATCCAAAGGCAAAGTACTTAAAACCAATTGTTAATGCATGTACAAAACTTGCTGCCAGTGTAGAAGAAATTTCTAGCAAAGGAGACTTCCCTCTTGTTCTTGGAGGAGACCACTCAATTGTACTTGGTACTCTTGCAGGACTTGCAGCATCTGCCAAAAAAGAAAATAAAAAAATTGGTGTTTTGTATGTAGATGCCCACGGAGATTTTAACGACACAAACACAAGTCCAACTGGAAATATTCACGGGGAATGTCTTGCCGCATCTGCAGGAATTGGTTTACCTGATCTTACAAACCTTTATTTTGAAGGGCAGAAAGTCGATCCACACAATATCTGTTTTGTTGGATGTAGGGACCTGGATCCAGGAGAAAAAGTTTTAATGAAGAAAGCAGGCGTTACCGTTTTTACCATGAGTGATATAGACCGCCAGGGCTTTTCTGAAATTGTAAAAAAAGTTTTGAAATTCTTTGAAACTCACGCAGACTGGATTCACGTAAGTTTTGATATGGATGTCTTAGATCCAATGTACGCACCAGGAACCGGTATTCCTCTTCCTGGAGGATTAACAAACAGAGAGGCCCTTCTCCTCATGGAAGAAATGGCCTCTATTGGTAAAGTAAAATCTGCAGAAATTGTAGAAGTTAATCCAATTCTGGATGTTAGAAATCAGACCGCAATTTTGGCAGTTAGCCTTGCAGCCCGACTTCTTGGAGAAACTCTCTACTAGAGCTGGAAAGCACCTATCTGTTTTGACAGCTCATCAATTCCTATCTGATTATCTTGTGAAGATTCTGAAACTTTCTGTACAGCATTTGAAATGCCTGTAATACTTGTACTCATATCTCCCATCTGTGCATTAATCTTATGGGTAAGTTCGTTAAGATTCTTCATTTCAATAAGAACCTGTTCAGCTCCAGCAACCATTTCCTGAGAACCATCTGTAACCTGTGAAGTTGAGTTACGGATGTGTTCCATTGCCTCAAGAACCTGCTTGTTACCTTCTGACTGTTCTGTCATGGCATTCATTACGACATTTTCCTGAGATCTAACAGTACTTGCTAAATCATAAATTGCATCGAACTTCTTCTGAACCTCTTTTGTATTATCTGCAACAGCCTGAATAGAACCAGAAAGATTCTTAAGACTTTCATTAATTGTTTTACCCTGCAAACTAGACTGTTCAGCAAGCTTACGAATTTCATCAGCAACAACAGAGAATCCCTTTCCTGCTTCACCTGCATGAGCAGACTCAATTGCGGCGTTCATAGCAAGTAAGTTTGTCTGAGAAGCGATTGCCTGAATAATTGATGAAGCTTCCAACAAACTTGCAGACTGTTCAATAATCTGCTGAGAAGTCTGAACGGCAATATCAACAGAACGACGTCCATCATCAGAAGCCTGAGTAAGTGCATTTACAGATTCACTATTCTTTCCAAGAACCTGTGTAACAGAATTGATATTGGCAACCATTTCTTCTACAGCGGCAGAAGACTGAGTTACGGCAGAAACCTGCGATTCAATATTATCATTCAAAGCACGAGTGCGGCCCATAATCTGATTTACAGAAGCAGAAGCTTCTTCTACACCAGCAGACTGATTTGACATCTGTTCCTGTACAAGACCAATACCATCGCTAATAGATGAAACTTCGTTCTTTACAAGACCCATTTGTCTCTCCAGTTCCTGAGCATTTTGTGTAGTAGTATCAATTGAACTCTTAAAATCAATCAAAAGATCCTGTGTAGAATAATGTAACTGGTTTAATGAATTTGCCAATTCTCCCAATTCACAACGAATTAAAACAGGAATTGTAGGAGTCAAATAATTTTTGTTACAAAGATCTTCAGAAAATTTATTTGTAAGTTTGATAACATTTTTTACATCACTTAAAAGAATGTACATATCAACCAAACCAAATAAAGCTATAGAAATACCCATTGGAAACATTTTTTTTGCAAACAAAGCATTTCTAGTAAGTTCATCATTTGCAGGAACATCAACAATAGATGCCAAAAGCAAAATCATACCAACCATTACAAAGAAGATAATCAAAAGGTTTCTCTGCATAAATGAAAAACCCTGATATTCTTTTTTATATGGTAACCAATCTACATTTTTTTCCATTGAAAAAATTGAAAGAATGTAACAAAAAACGGCAACAACACAAATTCCGCCGCCAAACATTATTGCAAAAGAATAGAAAATATAAGAAGTTCCATTGAAAGCTTCTGGTACAATTCCCTTTTTCATATTGTAAATACCAATAATAAGACCATATATAAGGGTATTTGAAATTGGCAATGCAAAAGTAAGGGTTTCTGTAATATTCAAAAACTTATTTGTTCGCTTAATAGCCTCATCTGTACCATCATAACTCTTTACTACATTGTTAAATGCTACATAAGTAACAATTGGAAGTACGACAGCCATAATCTGACTAATAATACACAATGGATTCATGCATAATGTCATACATTCTGCAAAAGTAAAACCGCCTGTAAATAATGCAAATAAGGGAAATGATAATAGAGGTAGAACATAAGTTAGAAACATAATCAAGAAGATTTTCTTTGATACTCTGTACTTCGAGCTTAAGTCTGCTTCATTAATAGAAATTTCAGCCATTTTATAAACACTCCGTTTTTATAAATATTGTACTATTTTAGCACAGGTATATTATAATTGCGATTTTTAAATGAAAATTTATTAAATTATTTTACAAAATTCATTATCAGTGATGATATAACTCATTTTTTCATCATGTTTTTCTATCGGAATTTTATCTGAAATCTGAATTGAAAAACAAACTCCTGCTAAATGAATCAATTCCAAATTGGATTGGGAAATGCAGGATTTTAACTTTGAAATATATGTATCATAATAGCCTTTTCCCCTTCCAAGTCTGGCTCCTTCCAAAGAAAACGCACGTCCCGGTATAAGAAACAATATTTCTTCATCATCATTTTTTATTTGGAATTTTGGTGCAGATTCAAGAGGTTCTTTAATACCGTAATAGTTTAATTCTGAATCATAAGTCTTTTCATAAAAATCCATTTGTGAAGAGTTAGGAATTATTCTTGGAACATAGACCTTTTTTCCATCTTTTAGAGCCTGTTCCATAAAACTGTCCAAATTAACTTCATCTGCAAGAGCCATATACGAAAGGATGATGGAGGATTTTTTATAAATTTCCGAATTTAGAATACGCTGACAAATTAATTCCGATGCCTTTGGAAAAGTTTCCACAGAATCATTTAAAAGAGCTTTTATTTTTTTTCTCAATTCAACTTTAGTCATAATTTTGTTTGTGTAAATAATAATTTAAATATGCTTTTTTTTCAAAATTTGATGACCCTTTCCATTTATTTTGATATATTGATTATAAAATTATAGTTAGTCTTGCCTAACTTTATCATTTTATATGGGGTAATTAATATATGGATTTGGCTGAAATAGACGATGAAGGAAAAGGTCTTCTATATTATGGAGATGCACTTGTAGAAATTTGCAAATTGGTCGAAGGTCAAGCAAATGTGTATCTTTTGCAAACAACTTTTGAACTTGAAAGACAAACCCAAGTAACTCCACAAGCGGGACAATTCTATTTAATAAAAAGTAAAAAATCCAATGTAAATTACAATCGTCCTATAAGCGTATATCACGCTGAAGAAAGAATTAACAAAAATGGAAAAAAAGAAATTACCGTTCAATTTATGATTTTGGAAAAAGGTGAAGGAACAAAAGAACTTTGCCACATGAACACAGGTGAGCCAATAGTTGTAATTGGCCCTTTGGGAACTCCATGGCCTCGCCCAGAAAATAAAATAATTTCGGTTCAAAAACCAAAAATTGCTATTGTGGGAGGAGGAATTGGAGTTGCCCCTGTTGCAAATCTTGCATCTTCCCTTCCAGACGGCTCTTACGATTTTTATGCAAGTTTTAAGTCGGGTTCTTATGGACTTGAAAATGTAAATCCCGCTCATCTCTTTATCACTACTGATGATGGATCGGTTGGTATTCATGGAATGCTCCCTGCAGCCTTTTCGGAAGAAGCTGTAAAAAAAGCTGGTTACGAACTTATTTACGCCTGTGGTCCAACGCCTGCTCTTGCTTATGTAAAAAATCTTGCAGAAAAACTTGGAATTAAATGCTGGATTAGTATGGAACACCGTATGCTTTGTGGCCTTGGTGCATGTTTGGGCTGTATGGTCGAAACAAGCGAAGGTCTTAAACGATGTTGTAAAGATGGACCTGTTTTCGATTCAAAAATTCTTGAGTTTCCAAAACCTCCTGCCCGTCGCAAACCTTTAGATAAAGATGAAGAACCTGATATTTCTACTGAAATTGCAGGAATAAAATTCAAAAATCCAACAATTGCTTCTGCAGGAACATTCGCCTATGGTCACAATTTCCGCGGCCTTAGCGATGTAGCAGCATGGGGCGGCATCTGTTCAAAGGGGGTTACATTAGAACCAAGAACCGGTAACAGGGGAGAACGAAGCCTGGAAGTTGCAGGTGGAAACATGAACTCCATCGGGCTCCAAAATCCTGGGGTACCTTATTTTATAGAACATTTGCTTCCCGGAATGATTGGCCTGGGACCTGTAGTAATTGCCAACCTTGCCGGAAGTGATATTGAATCTTACGTTGAAGGTGCAAAACTTTTAGATAAAACCGACTGCAACATGATTGAGCTGAACATTTCCTGTCCAAACATTAAAGCAGCCGGTCTTGCATGGGGTATGAGTGCCGAAACTGCCTATTACTGTGTAAGTTCCGTCCGAGTAGCTACAAGTAAACCTCTTATGGTAAAACTCAGCCCAAACGCCCCTGACAACCGTCCTATTGCCCTGGCATGTATTAAAGCCGGTGCCGATGCAATCAGTCTTATTAATATGATTCATGGTGTAGCAATTGATATTGATAAAGGAAAACCTTTTTTTAATAACGTTCATGCCGGTTACTCTGGACCAGGCCTTAAACCGCTGGCTCTTAGAATTTGTTACGATGTAATAGAAGAAATTAACAAACTTCCTCCAGAGGAACGTGTGCCTGTAGTAGGAATTGGAGGAATTCAGAACTGGAAAGATGCAGTTGAATTTATTATGGCCGGATGCAGTGCTATCGAAATTGGTCAGGCTAAATTTACAAATCCAAATGTTGCAATTGATATTCAAACAGGACTAAAAGAATTTATGAAGAGTCACGGCTACCATAATATTGAAGAAATGAGGGGAATTGCTCAGGTAAAACATATAAATGAATTAGGTGATGGAAACGAAAAAGCCCACTACAAGGAATTAAAGGACATGGTTTTGTCTTACCTGCCAGTGCTTCCAAATACCTCAAAAAAATTAAAGTAGGCCTTAAAGGTTAATAACCTCCATAGTTATAGCTTTTCCCGACTTCTGTTTAATGCTTCCAGGAGTCGGGATTTTTTATTTCCCCTTCATGCAGATGAATAAGCCTCTGATTTTCAGAACCACGGAATTCCAGCATAAGATTTTTCTGCTCTAAAATAAATGGGCCATCAACCAGAACATCAATACATTTAAGCATGCGATCAGTATATTCGGTATACTTTCTACCACCTGCAACCAAGTCTCGATCCCAAACATAACCAGTCCAAGCCCAAATATCCTTTTTAGGGTAGATTTCCTTTAAACGCTCAAGAAAAGGAGCTAAAACTTCCTGATTTTCTTCCTCAAAAGGTTCCCCCCCTAACAAAGAAAATCCTTGAATATGAGAAGGCTTTAGATATTCTATAATTTTATCTTCAGTTTCTTTTGTAAATTCCTGACCATATTTAAAGTCCCATGTAGCTTCATTAAAACAGCCTGGACAACAGTTTCTACATCCACTTACAAACAGAGAAACTCTAACACCAAGTCCATCCGCTACATCAAAATTTTTTATATTTCCATAGTACATTTACATCTCCAAAAAAAATCCCGTGCCTTAAAACACGGGACCGTAAGATTATTTCACAAAATTAAAGATGAAGAACTCTTTCCTTAATTTCCTGAGTTCTACCCTGATTCCAGTACTGAGTTCCAATGTAGCCACAAGTACGGCGTGCAACATTCATCTTGTTCTGGTCTGTATTTCCACACTGTGGACATTTCCAGATTAATTTTCCATCTTCATCTTCAACTACCTGAATTTCGCCTGTATAACCACAGCACTGGCAGCAATCTGATTTAGTATTTAACTCTGCATACATGATATTTTCATAAATATGTTTGAGCAAAGCCATAACAGCTGGAATGTTGTTTTCCATATTTGGAACTTCTACATAAGAAATTGCTCCACCTGGACTAAGTTCCTGGAACTGAGATTCAAATGTCAATTTTGTAAAGGCATCAACAGGTTCTGTTACATGAACATGATATGAATTTGTGATGTAGTTTTTATCTGTTACGCCTGGAATAATTCCGAAACGACGTTTAAGACATTTTGCAAACTTATAAGTTGTTGATTCAAGCGGAGTTCCATACAAACTGAATGCAATTGTAGTTTCAGCCTTCCACTTTGCACAGGCATCATTCAAACGCTTCATAATCTCTAAAGCAAAAGGTGTTACTTCAGGATCTGTATGAGGTTTTCCTGTCATATAGCGGACACATTCGCAAAGACCTGCATATCCCAGAGAAATGGTTGAATATCCGTTAAAAAGCAGTTTGTCTATTTTTTCACCCTTTTCAAGACGGGCAAGAGCACCATTCTGCCATAAAATTGGAGCAACATCTGATGGTGTACCCAAAAGTCTCTTATGACGTGCCATTAAAGCTCTATAACAAATATCAAGACGATCATTAAGAATTGTCCAGAATTTTTCCTTATCACCACCAGAAGAACATGCAACATCAACCAGATTCAAAGTTACAACACCCTGATTAAAACGACCATAGAACTTTGGACGGCCTGTTTCATCACGATAAACTGTAAGGAAAGAACGACATCCCATACATGGGTAGCAGTTTCCTTCTTTAAGTTCAAACATTTTCTTTTCAGAAATATAATCTGGTACAAGGCGTTTTGCTGTACATTTTGCAGCAAGTTCTGTCAAATAATAATATTTTGAGCCTTCTTCTATATTATCTGGTTCAAGTACATAAATAAGTTTTGGGAAAGCAGGAGTAACCCAATATCCGGCTTCATTTCGAACCCCCTTATAACGCTGCTTCAAAACTTCTTCAATGATAAGAGCCAGGTCTGCCTTTTCCTGTTCATTTCTTGCTTCATTAAGATACATAAATACTGTTACAAAAGGAGACTGACCATTTGTAGTCATAAGTGTTACAACCTGATACTGAATTGTCTGAACACCACGAGTAATTTCATCTGCAAGACGACGTTCTACAATTGTATCAAACTGTTCTTTTGTAAAAGTAACTCCTGTTTCTTCAACAGTCTGATTAAGTTCCTTTATCAGCTTTTTGCGGCTTACATCAACAAATGGAGCAAGATGAGTCAAAGAAATAGACTGTCCACCATACTGAGAAGATGCTACCTGAGCAATAATCTGTGTAGCAATATTACATGCTGTTGAGAAGGAATGAGGTGTATCAATTTTTGTTCCAGAAATGACTGTTCCGTTCTGAAGCATATCTTCAAGATTTACAAGGTCACAATTGTGCATGTGCTGAGCAAAGTAGTCGGCATCGTGGAAATGAATAATTCCTTCATTGTGAGCGTCTACAATGTCTTCATCAAGAAGGAAACGGCGTGTGATATCTTTTGAAACTTCACCAGCCATATAGTCACGCTGAACAGAAACAACAGTTGCATTCTTATTAGAATTTTCCTGCTTTACTTCTTCATTTGCACATTCAAGTAAAGAAAGAATCTGCTGGTCTGTAGAATTCTGTTTACGCATTAAAGCATGACGATAACGATATGTGATATAAGCACGGGCAATATGAAAAGCTCCGATACGCATCAACTCAGTTTCAACAAGGTCCTGAATTGCTTCTACGTTCATTTCTACCTTACTTGCATAACACGCATCTTTTACCTTTGCTGAAACTGCCTGAATATAAGCTTCTGAAATACGGTCTGTTTCTGGTACAGCTGCGTTTGCCTTTTCAATAGCATTAATGATTTTCTGTACATCAAAAATTGCTTCTTCACCGTTTCGCTTGATAATCTTCATCTTTCCCCACCCTTTTAAATATAAAAGTTTTTTATTTTTGGAGCACACAAAATCACATTTGTCAATAGTGTTTTTAAAGTTTTTTCATAAATAAAAAACGCTATATCTAGTGTACTACGTGGATATGACTTTACTCCCAATTACCAAGAATTTCAATATAAAATCACTGCAAATTCCAGATTTTTAATAATTTTTCTTTTTTCCTCATTTTATTTTTATCTGACCTTTGGAAGGTTAAAAATATCCGTCGTCCAGTTCTTACTTAAAAATTCTCTTTTCATTTGCCAGCCGTCTATGGCTAACCCTTTTGCAAGAGTAACCGTCTGTCGACCATACTTTTGAGACAGTTTATCTAAAACTCCCATAAAAGCTCTCTTTTTAATATCTTCCATTGGGTCTACCCATAAGTCCCCCTGGTATGCAGCAGGTAACAGTTTAAATAAAGTAACCATCAAAGTTTTATACCCAAAGCCCTGCCTGTAAATTTCATATAAAATAGTCTGAGCTGCCTTCACTATATCCGGGGTATACGAAGTCATACGATTTAGCAAAAGCTCTCCAGGTAAATTCGAGCCTTTAAATCGCGGCCAATTTCTTCATATTCTTTAAGAGTCCAGTTACATTTGTCAAAAAACAAAAACGACTCATCTATGGAATATTCTTCAATGTCTGGAGCGAACTCTCTATATATGGAAGTAATTCTTTTGGAAATATCTGCATACAAGGTGTAATTACTGGAAAAAACAGAAATTCCACGAAGGTAACAGAACTCCTTAACTTTAAAATATGGCTTTCCCCTTAAATCCGGCCTGAAAATCTGCTCACACGATGCATAAAAACTATTCGAATCTGCATGCAGAATCATGATTCCCGAACCTTATGAATTACATAAACAATACTTCCGGTAATAACCACTTCAGAATGAATGTTAAACACTCTACCCAACACAAATTCTCCATCAGACTCATAAACAACAAGACTATTTGGAGTAACTTTCTTTGCCCTGTCCACAATCAGAATATCTCCATTATAGATGCCCATGCCAACATAACGGCTTGATGCAACTTCCATAAAGTAAGTAGCAGACGGATGCTGAATCAAAATAGAGTTTAAATTTATACTTTTCTGCTCATACCCCTGGGCAGGACTTGGAAAACCAGTTATCATACTTTTATTATACACATTTATAGTATTTTTACAATACTTTTTACAAGTATTTTTATAAAGAGTTATCACTACTAATATGTATGATAAAGATAACGGTTTTCTTCTATAAATTACCTTTTTCTCAATTCCCAAAAGATAATGGCCGCGGCAGCTGCAACATTCAAAGAATCAACTCCATCCTTCATAGGAATTTTTGCAACATAATCACAGGCATTTATAGTTTGAGGCAAAAGCCCCTCCCCTTCCGTTCCAAGCAGAACCGCCAGTTTCTTTTCTTCGCACAAAACCGGATTATCAATATCCACAGAATTATTGCGTAAAGCCATAGCAAGCGTTTTAAAACCAAGTTGGCCAAGTTCCTTCATCCCCTTTTCAGGCCAATCTTCGCGACTCTCCCCTAGCCTTGCCCACTGAATCTGAAAAACATTGCCCATACTAACTCGAATACACCGGCGACTCAGTGGATCTGCACATTCTGGAGTCAGTAAAACTGCATCAATTCCTAAAGCTGCTGCAGAGCGGAAAATTGCCCCTACATTTGTAGAATCTGCTATATTTTCCAAAACGGCTATTCTACAAGCCTTAGAACAAATTTCTTTAAATGATGGAGGATCCTTCCTCTTAAAAGCACACAAAACGCCTCTTGTAAGCTTAAAACCTGTCAAACTTTCAAGAAGACTCCTTGAAGCCGTATAAACAGGAAGATCGGGACATCTTTTAATAAGAAATGCGGCGTCTCCATCAATATGCTTTTCTTCCATAAGAAATGAAATTGGCTCATAACCCGCATCAAGTGCCCTCTCAATCACCTTAGGACTTTCGGCAATAAAGATTCCTCCCTTCTTTTCATAAGAAAAACGAAGTTCCCTTTCCGTCAAATTTGCAAATACATCAACACCCGGCTGATTCAAATCGCTTACAGTAATAATCATAGGCGGCATTATAGCACAAATTATCTCTAGTACCTTAAAAAAGAAAATGATAAAATCGCAAATAGAGGTGACTAACATGCCAATGATTAATTCTAAAATTACCGTTTCCCTTCCACAGGAAAAACGTGATGTTTTAAAGTCTGAACTTGGAAAAGCAATTTCTATTTTGGGTAAACCAGAATCCTACCTTATGCTGGGCTTTGAAGATAACTACGACCTTTATTTTGGAGGTAACAAACTTACTAAAGGTGCCTTCGTTTCTGTTGAACTCTTTGGTGGAGAAAATCCAGAAGCCTGCAATAAAATGACTGCTAAAATCTGCGAAATTTTTGAAAAGGAATTAGGAATTCCTGGTGATGGAGTTTACATTACTTACGCCGGTTACAAAAACTGGGGTTGGAATGGAAGAAACTTCTAACGGATGCAAAAAATGACTGATGAAGAATTAGACCAATTTCTTGTTGAAACCTTAAAAAATATTCTGGCAGATACAAAGGAATGTGCAGATTATGTAAAGGATATTCATACAGAAGAATACAAGGAAATCCAGGAAGATTATGAATACGTTATTGAGGACGTAACAGATCTCCTAAAAAAAGTAAAAGGCCTGGATGACCTTGCTGATATGGATGATGACAGAATCGGCGAAGTGTTTAATTATTTGGAATCTTATGCAGACAATTTCGTTGTTTCACATGACCCTAAAAAATATAAACAGGACATGGCTGACTACGAAAAAATCGAATGCCTCTTAAATCTTTTTTATGACGAAGATGACGAGGAATATGATGATGAAGAATCAGATGAGGACTAAAAAAAACTCCTGACCACTTAAAAATTTTAAGAAATTCAAAAATTCGAAAAAGGCCCGTTTTAGGGTCTTTTTTTGTTTAATCGATAAATTACTCAAAAAATTTATTTCGACGCGTCTACGCAAAGATATGAGCGATTTTTAATAACATATATTTTTTATATGTTTTCATACTATTTTTATATGTTTACATATATATTTTAATACTTTTTACATATATTCTTACATATGTATTTTACATGTTTTCATATTTTCTATCATAGAAATCATATTTTACATATATTTTCCCATTGATTTTTCCATATATAATAGCATATAATGTATTTAACATAAATTTATGGGTGGGACTAAAATGAAAAGAATTACTTTTGCCATTCAAAAAGGCGGCGTTGGAAAAACCACAGCCAGTGTAAACCTTGCAGCTGAACTGGCAAGATCAAACAAAAAAGTTGTATTAATTGACGCCGATCCACAGGGTAACTCAACAAGCACTCTGCTGGAAAATATTGAACACGAACTTGCAGATATTCTTTATGGAAACGTAGCAGTTGATCAGGCTGTATGTAAAACAGATGTAGAAAATCTTTATATAATTCCAACCGCTGCAATTGATGAAAAAGGTAACAATCAACTTAAAAAATACCGTGCAAATGAAGCTTCTGGAAATCCTTTTGCATTTGCAGATATTACAGATGCCCTCGCCGAAATGGGATTTGATTACTGTATCTTTGATACATCTCCAAACTTTGATGATTTTGAAGAAAACATTATGGCTGCAACTGATGAAACTATAGCTGTTGTTATGCCTGATATTTTCTCGCAAGACGGACTTCAAATTTTCGAAAACAATTTACAGAACTTCAAAAAACGCAAACGTGTGAATAATCCTGTTTTCAAAACATTTGTTTTTAATGCTGTAAACATGTCTACAAAAATGGCAAAGGACATTCTTGCTCAATTAAGCAATTCAGAACTTAACTATGTGACAGTGCCTCAAGACCAGAACTTTAGAAAAGCCCAGGGAGTAAGACAAACAATTCAGCAATATGGTGCAAAAAAAGAAACTTTAGACGCATTTACAAAACTAGCCGAATTAATTAAATAGGGGAGGAACAAATGGCAATTGCAATAAAAAAATCATCAGTTGTGGTAACAGAAACTCCATCAACATCACTTCCAACAGAAGTACTTTCACAAATCGAAAACAATACAAAATTAGATACAACTGATTACACAAATCAAATAAAAGAAGAACCCGTTGAAAAAGGTAAAAGAACCGATGACTTAGTTCAGTTAAAATTTTCAAAAGGAAAAAGAGCTGAAGCTAAATCATTCTTTTCATCTTACGACCTAAAAATGAACCAGGGCTTTGAAATGGCATATGAATTCCTTAAAGAAGAAGTAAATGCAGGAAATGTAAAAATTTCAAAGAGTGGCTACCAGAGATTAAGAAAAGCGGGGGAGTAGTAATAGTTTAAGAGAACTGTTACCTAATTAATAATGGGAAGAAAAAAAATAGACGAATCTAACGAATTGCTCCCAATCGATGATACAATTTCGGAACTCTTCGCACTAGATGCAACCAGAGAAAATAAAAAACAAATTGGATACATTCCAAGTTTCTTTACAACAGCATCTCTGCCTTTTAAAAACATGCATAAAACCTCTTTTGTTAGAAAAGGCTCTCAGGGACTTACATTAACTCTTACTTCTCCAAAAAACGTTCCTTTTGGAAAATACGGACGCTTACTTTTAAGTGTATTTACAACTCATGCTGTTATTTCTGCAAATAAAGATGATGGCGGCCCAATTATGATTCAGTATGCATCTTTAGCAGATTTGTTACGTGAACTCCAACTTCCAAAACAACGTGGTAAAGATATTAAAGAACAGATTGAATGTTTTGCAGGTGCAGCATTTAACTTTGAATCAAAAATAGAAGAATTAAAAGCCGGATACCTTTTTAAAGAAATGTATGATGGAAACTACCCAAAAACGGATGTACAGGTAAGAACTGTTACTACAGGTACTATTCTCTTTACAGATGGTGTTCAGTTTAAGGAAGTTACAGACGAAACAAAGGATACAAAAACCGGAGACTTCAAAATCATTCTTTCTGATAAGTTTGTGGCCTTCTGTCAAAAACATGCAGTTCCAATCGATTATACTGTTTACAAAGATATAAAATCACCAATAGGTAAAGATTTGTATGCCTGGTTAGTATACAGAAATAATTCAATAAAAGAACCTGTATTTATTCCTAGACACAAGCTGGTAGAACAGTTTATTCCTGTAGATGACAGTAAAGACTCAAATTTAGTAAATGTAAATTATGCAAGAATTGTAGAATTACTAAAAGAAATTAAAGAGAAGTATTATAAAGAAGTAAAATTTGAAATTGATTCTTCAGGTTCAGGAATTACTTTATATAAGAGTCCTACTCCAGTAATTAAAGACGATCCAAGATATGCTTTAATTACTACAAATTTATAAATTGTGAGGTAACAAAATTACTAAATAAATGAAGGTAACAGAATTCTTAAACAATTTTTATTTATCCACAATTTTAACTGTGTTATTACTAGTGTTAAATATATTAATAGTTGTTAATTGATATAATAGAAGATTTAAGAGCATTGTTACTTTTTTTAGTAGTTTTGTTACAAAGGAATTTATACAGAATAAGTTTCTTCTATATACAAACATAAAATTTAAGAATTTAGTTTTTTAGTAACTTTGTTACTTAGATTAAGGATGTCCACAGTCATTTTGTGGACAATTTTAGTCCTTTTGTTACTTATTGTGGCATTATTTTTTAGTAAAACTGTTACCTTCATTACAATAAGTTTGAGTTTCTCTATAAATTATCAAAATAAAAGTAAAAAAATGCTTAGAAATAGGGATTAATAAAAAAAGGTAACAAATCTCTTAAAATTTAATGTTTAGGAGTTTTGTTACCTTTTAAAGTCTTTATCTTAAAATTAAATTACCCTTGTCATCAAAACATTCTGCTATTTCAAAATCAACAAGAGAAAGAGAAGAAAAAATGAGAATAGCTTGAAGAGAGCATATAAGCAGGTTTAAGATAAGTTTGTATTTTACACATGAACCTAAAAAATGATTGCAAAGTATTGAAAGGAAAAATAAGGTTATTCCCAGAACTATTAGTAAAATACCGCAACGTTTTTGTGCGAAAATCCAGGTTTTGTCACTTAATCTTGCAAGTGGTGTTTTAAATGCAAAAAATGAGTTTTTATTCTTTGGTGGGTATTTTAATAAATAACCCCCGCATGTAGCAGCTAAAAGCGGAAGAATATAATTTAGTAAAGGCATGATCCCTCCTTTTTTTATATATATTCGGCAGAAATTACTCTTAAGTTTAAAAAAAAAGTGCTTTATAAGCATAAATGGAGGCATATATAGCTTTTAATGTTGGACTTACAACCTGTTATAATTTATAATTTTTGTAGGTTGTGGGAAAATTTAGGGAGTTATTATGTCGGATAGAGTGAGAAAGTCATTTTTTAAAAAACATTTTTCCGTAGCTCAACTGGGCTCGTTATTTTTATCAGCAATTGTCTTTTTAGGTCTTGAAGTATTTGTTTTTCGTCTTATGAGGGACTATCAATTAAAAGAAGAAATGTCTGAGGTTGCCATATTTGGTGAAAATCTTTCTGCTGGAATTAATATTTATCTTCAGCAAATAATAAATAAAAGTCAGGAGATAGAGAATCTTTATCTTGAATATGGAGATAAATTTGTTTCGGATTTTAGTAAAGTTGTTTCCCACTATAAGGAAAATGATGATTTATTAAGAGGCTTTTTTCTTGCTCCTGATGGAATTGTCCAGGCCTACTATCCTCCATCACTTTATGACAGCTTGGGCTTTGATATTTTTGCAGATACGTTTCAGAGTAAAAAAGCAATTCAGGCAAGAGATACAGGTGAAATTACTTTTGAAGGCCCTGTTTATTTGAAAGAAGGAGTGATTGGGCTGGCAATTAGAAATCCAATTTATAAGGATGGAGTTTTCAAAGGATTTTCTGTAATTACAATTGATTGGAATGGTTTAACAAATAAAATAGTCGAATATTTTAATTTGAGTTCTAAATCTGATTATATTTTTTCAATTTGGAAAAATGATAGTTCAGATACTATTACAATGGAAAATGGAAGTCTTTTTTCAAATACCGAAGAAAATGTTTCTGATTTATTTAAGGTAAAATTAAGCATTCCAAATGATGAATGGTATTTATCTGTAGAACCAAGGAGCCATTGGGGACATAAAAAAGATTTTTATACTAATTTTTTAGTTTTTACCCTTGCTCTTTCTATTATGATTTTGTTTTTCTGGTACAAACAGTTTGAAGCTATAAATAAAGCTTACAATATTGAGCACGATTTTCTAACAGGTTTATACACACGTTCAGCTTTTTATAGATATGCGACAAAATGGTTGAAGGAGTGTCCAGATATACCTTTTGATTTACTTATGATTGATATTGAAGCTTTTAAAGTTATAAATTCAATTCATGGAACCAAAAAGTGTGATGAATTTCTTGTGTACCTTGCCAATATCATACTTGAAGAAAACCCAATTTCTATTTGTGGTCGATATGGTGGGGATCAGTTTGTTTATATACTTCCAAGTTCAGAAGTAAAGGGCAAACTTTATTTAGAGAGTCGCGTTTCTGCAGTTTTGGAAGATGCTCCAATTAAGAATGTAAATATAAAATTCGGGTATATCCAAGATGTTGATAGAGACTTGCCAATGAATTTGATTTGTGATAGAGCTCTTTTGGCAGCAAGGTCAATTCTTCATAATTTTGATGTTGTTGTTGCTTCTTATAATGGAGAATTCAGTATAAAACAACTTAATAAACAAATGATTGAGTCTTCTTTTGATGAAGCATTAAAAAATGGCGATTTTAAGGTTTGGTATCAGCCTAAATTTGATGCTATAACAGAAAAACTTGTTGGTGCAGAAGCTTTAGTTAGGTGGATAAAGAAAGACGGTACAATTGTTTCGCCTACAGATTTTATCTACATTTTTGAAGAAGATGGTTTGATTGTAAACTTGGACGAATATGTATTTAGAACAGTTTGTGAAACAATAAAAAACTGGCTTTCGAAAGGGGTAAAAGTACTTCCTATATCAGTAAATCTTTCTAGAACAAGTTTGCACCATAAAGGAATTGTAAAAAAGTATAAGACAATTGTGGAAAGGGTAGGTATTCCTATTGAATATGTACCACTTGAAATTACTGAATCTCTGACCTTTGGAAATGAACAGATTAAGAATCTTGCAAAAGAACTTAAGAAAGAAGGTTTTAGAATTGATATGGATGATTTTGGAACCGGTTCTTCATCACTTGCCAGCTTAAATATTCTGCCTTTTGATGTTATTAAACTTGATAAGAGTCTTATTGATTATATTGGAACTCCATATGGCGAAGAATTACTCCGTCATTCAATTGAACTAGCTCATTTTAAAAACATTAAAGTTGTTGCAGAAGGCGTAGAGTCAGAAAAACAGCTTAAGGTTCTTAGGAATTTAGGTTGTGATACAATTCAGGGTTACTATTACAAGCCACCAATGAGTTACGAAGAAGGTGTTGAATATTTGAGCATGCTTTATGTTCAAAATAGGGTTTAGAGATTTTAGGTGGCAAAAATCCAAAAATACGTTATAAAGTAGGTAGAGTTAGAAGTTCTTTTTTCCGGTGATTTGAGAATCAGGAACTTTTTGACTCTATTTTAAAAAGATTTTAGGTGTGTAGAATGGCTTATGGTTTTATTAAGACTGCCTGTGTCAGTCCTGAATTAAAAGTTGCAGATTGTAAGTATAATGCAGAAAAAATTATTGAGGCAGCAAAGGAAGCTTCAAAAAAAGGTGCTTCAATAATTGTATTTCCAGAACTCTCTATTACAGCTTATACTTGTGGTGATTTATTTTTTCAGAAAAGCCTTTTAAGAGCGGCTCAGGAACAGCTTATAACAATTATTGAAAAAACAGAAAAACTGAATTCTCTTATTTTTGTGGGACTTCCAGTTAACAGAATTGAAGGAATTTATAATTGTGCTGCGGCAATTTACAGCGGAAAACTTCTTGCTTTATATGCAAAATCTTATCTTCCAAATTATGGTGAATTTTACGAACGTCGTCACTTTACACCTTTCCAGCTTAATATGAAGACTCAGTTTGTTACTTTTGCAGGTTTTGAAAACGTTCCCTTTGGAACAGATATTTTACTGCAAGATGAAACAAATTCTTCTTTAACTATAGCCTGTGAATTGTGTGAAGATCTTTGGGTGCCTGTTCCACCATCAAGTCGTCATGTTATGGCAGGAGCAACTGTTATAGCAAATCTTTCTGCAGGAAACGAAATTGTTGGAAAGGCTGATTATAGAAAAAGTCTTGTAAAAGCCCAGTCTGCTCGTTCAATTTGTGCTTACATTTATGCAAATGCAGGAAAGGACGAATCTACCCAGGACATGGTTTTTGCGGGTCATAATCTTATTGCAGAAAATGGAACTTTGCTTGCTGAATCTGAATTATTTTCTGGTCAAACAATTTATGCAGATATTGATGTTGAACGCATATGCCAGGAACGCCGAAAAACAACCAGCTATGGATATTCTGTAAACAATAATCCTTTTAATTTGGAGTATACGAAAGTTGTATTTGACATGAATACAGAACAGAATAAAGGTGGCTTTACCCGATACATTGATCCTCATCCTTTTGTTCCTTCAGATAAAGAAAAACGCAGTCAACGTTGTCTGGAAGTAATTACACTTCAGTCTCAGGGGCTTGCAAAACGTCTGCGTCATATAAACTGCCAGTCTGCTGTTGTAGGCCTTTCTGGTGGTCTTGATTCCACTCTAGCTCTTTTAATTACTTGCCGTGCTTTTGATAGTGTGGGTATAGACCGAAAAAAAATTACCGCCATTACTATGCCTTGTTTTGGTACTACAGACAGAACCTATAAAAATGCCTGCTCCCTTGCCAGAGAATGTGGAGTTACTCTTAAGGAAGTAAGAATTGCAGATTCTGTAAAACAGCATTTTAAAGATATTGGACAGGATGAAGAAGTTCACGATGTAACTTATGAAAATGGACAGGCCCGTGAACGTACCCAAGTTCTTATGGATTATGCTAACAAAACAAATGGTATTGTAATTGGAACAGGCGATTTGTCTGAACTGGCACTAGGCTGGTGTACTTACAATGGTGACCACATGTCCATGTATGGGGTAAATTCTTCAATTCCAAAAACTCTTGTACGTTATCTTGTTCAGTGGTTTGCAGATGAAGAAGATTCGGCAGTTCTTCGCGATATTCTAGAAACTCCTGTTTCGCCAGAACTTTTGCCTCCAAAGGACGGAGTGATTTCTCAGGTTACAGAAGATTTAGTTGGTCCGTACGAATTACACGATTTTTACCTTTACTATTTACTCAGATTTGGTTTTTCTCCTGCAAAAATACTCTTCCTTGCCCAGCATTCAGATTTAACTTACAGTCGTGATGATATGATTAAGTGGCTTAAGATTTTTTACAGACGTTTCTTTAGTCAGCAGTTTAAGCGTTCCTGCATGCCAGATGGAGCTAAAGTTGGAACAATTAATCTTTCTCCAAGAGGGGACTGGCGTATGCCTAGTGATGCAATGGCAACTGCCTGGCTGGATGAAATTGAAAATCTTTAGTCTATAACTGTAATTTCAGAAAAGTTGGCCAAAATCTGGAGTTTGCCTTGCAGGCCTGGAGAATAAATCAGTTCTTCATCATTAGTGATTAAGAGCAGATCAAAGTTTTGGTCAGGTTCTGAGTGATGTTTTTTCCAGTAGTTTACAGCTTGGTCTTTTCCCATAACAAAAAGAGCTGTGCTCAGAGAGTCGCCATAAATGCCTTTTTGAGTAACAATTGTAACGCTGGCTAAATCATTATTAACAGGGCGGCCAGTTTTACCGTCAAAAATGTGGATGTAATCTTTGCCATCATCTGCAGTAAAATAACGCTCGTAACCTCCGCTGGTAATTACTGCCATATCGTTTACAGTAAGTCCTGCAACTACATTTTTGCCCCAGGGATTTTTTATACCAATTGCCCAGGACTTTCCATCCGGTTTTTTGCCAAGAGTTTGAATGTTGCCGCCTAAATCTAAAATTGCCGACTTAATTCCATGTTTTTTAAGAATTTCTATTGCAAGGTCGCCGGCATACCCTTTGCCAAGAGAGCCTAAATCCAGCATCATTCCTTGTTCTAAATTAATTTCATTTTGATTTTCCGTAGAAAAAGAAATTTTTTTATAATCGGTTAGGGGAAGCAGATTTGCAATTTCCTTATCTTCTGGAACTCTGTAATTTCCTGTAGTAAAGCCCCAGGTTTGGGTAATAGGATAAAGGGCAGGGTTGAGTGCTCCATCAGTTTTTTGGGCCATGTCCAGGGCGTAGTGAATTATCTGTGAGCTATGAGGAGAAAGCAAAAGCTTTGGGTTTTCTAAATGATTAAGCTGGTAGATTTGACTTTCTTCGTTTGTGGTGGAAATAATTTTTTCAAGATTGAGGATTTCTTTTTCTACTTCCAGATTGGCCTGTTCTGAATTTTTGCCGTAGGACTGAATTACCATAAAAGTATTCATTGCTTCGAAAGAGAGTTTGTTGCTTTTAGGTTTACACGAAATTAGCAGCTCCATCATCATAGGAAAGGCTACAAAACAAATAATTTTAAATGATAAAGACGAAATCCTTTTTTTAAGCATAGTTCTAGGTTAGCATTTTGGGGCTGTTTGTAAAAGCAAGTTATTTGGGAGGAGGGGTAATTCCGAGAGATAATTTAAAAAATGAATATTTAGGTAAAATCCCTATAGAATTTTATTGTAGTTAGGGTAAACTAACATATATAAGTTAGGAAAGGCTAACTACAAAATAAAGGAGGCTCAAAAGTGAGCGAGTTTTTTAAGAACATTCCTCAGATTAAATATGAGGGAAAAGATAGTAAAAATCCATGGGCATTCAAGTATTACAATCCTGAATTGACAATCATGGGTAAAAAGATGTCTGAACATCTCCCATTTGCTATGGCCTGGTGGCACAATTTAGGTGCTAATGGTGTTGATATGTTTGGACAGGGAACTGCCGATAAGTCATTTGGTCAGGTTCCTGGTACTATGGAGCATGCTAAGGCTAAGGTTGATGCTGGTATTGAGTTTATGCAGAAGCTTGGAATTAAATACTACTGCTGGCACGATGTTGACCTTGTTCCAGAAGATCCAAACGACATTAACGTAACAAATAAACGCCTTGATGAAATTTCTGACTATATTCTTGAAAAGACAAAGGGAACTGACATTAAGTGTCTTTGGGGAACTGCAAATATGTTTGGAAATCCACGCTTTATGAATGGTGCGGGTTCTACAAACTCTGCCGATGTTTACTGTTTTGCGGCTGCCCAGGTAAAAAAAGCTCTTGAAATTACAGTAAAACTTGGTGGTCGTGGTTATGTATTCTGGGGTGGACGCGAAGGTTACGAAACCCTTTTGAACACTGATGTTAAACTTGAACAGGAAAACATTGCAAACTTGATGCATATGGCTGTTGATTATGGGCGTTCAATTGGTTTTAAGGGAGATTTCTATATTGAACCTAAGCCAAAGGAGCCTATGACTCATCAGTATGATTTTGATGCGGCAACGGCAATCGGTTTTCTCCGTCAGTATGGTTTGGATAAAGATTTTAAGATGAATATTGAGGCAAACCATGCATCTTTAGCAAATCATACATTCCAGCATGAACTTTGCATAAGTCGTATTAATGGAATGCTTGGGTCTATAGATGCCAACCAGGGAAATCCAATTCTTGGATGGGATACAGACAACTTCCCTTGGAATGTTTACGATGCAACTATGGCTATGTACGAAGTTCTTAAAGCTGGCGGTTTAACTGGAGGATTCAACTTTGACTCAAAGAATCGTCGTCCTTCAAATACTTTGGAAGATATGTTCCACGCTTACATTATGGGTATGGATACTTTTGCCCTTGGTTTGATTAAGGCTGCGGCAATAATTGAAGATGGTAGAATTGACAACTTTATCAAAGAAAAGTATTCAAGCTATGAAATTGGAATTGGTAAGAAGATTCGAGAAAAGAAAACTACTTTGGAAGAACTTGCTAAACTTGCAGGTGAGATGAAGAAACCTGAAAATCCTGGTTCTGGCCGCGAAGAATACCTTGAAGGCGTTGTAAACAACATCTTGTTTAATTGAGGGTTTATTACAAAACCCTCAAAACGGCGAAGTCAAGGCTTTAAGCGTAAGCGTGCCTTGACTCGACGTATTAGCTTCTAAAATAAAATATAACTCATAATTGGGCTGGTCTGGTATGTCTAGATCAGCCTTTTTGATTTCCTAGTGACATACTAGGTAATTTGTGCTATAATAATTTTATGTTAAAGATTTCAACAAAAGGCCAGTATGCACTTTTAATAATGACTGACCTTGCAGAACAAGATCCCGAAAAATATGTTCCTCTTAAACTTCTTTCTCACCGACATAATCTTTCGGTAAAGTATCTTGAACAGATTTTAATCCAACTTAGTAAGTCTGGACTTGTAACAGGTTTGCGTGGTAACAATGGTGGTTATAAACTGTTAAAAAAACCAGAAGAATATACTATTGGAGAAATTCTTAGAGCCCTTGAAGGAGATCTTTCTCCACGTGGTAATACCGAAAGTAATGCTGTTTCTTCTGTTGGAAATGATGTGTTCTGGAAGGACTTTGAAGATGTAATTAACAAATTTGTTGATTCTGTTACTTTGGAAGAAGTTGCTCAGCGTAACAGAGAATTTAACGGATATGATTATTGTATCTAACTCTGCCCATCTTTTTTAATCTAATTACTGAATAAGCGTGCCTTGAAATAGTTTTTTTACCTGATGAACTAATTTAGGCAGCTGATAATTCCTCTTTTTTAAAAGCCGGCTTTCTTCCGGTGTGTACATTGTTTTATCTTCGGTGTACAGCACTTCGGTTGTGTTGTTAACGGCAATGTGTTGCCCGAGAATTTCTATATAAGAATAGGTCCAGCCTGGTTTTTCCTGCATAGTTTTAATGTAACATAATTATAAAGTTTTGTGTATTATAACGAAAAAAGTTGATAAACAAGAGATTTTAAATGAATATTCCTCGATAAACAAAAGAAAGTTATATTAAAATGTCTTAAAATAACACAAAATTATAACAATATTGCTATAAAATCATAAAAATATGATATAAATCAATTTTAAATTTGACAAATGAATAGATTGGGTCCTACAATTAAGTTGACTGACTTATAGGAGGATGAAAGTCTATGAAAAAGTTTGTTAAAAATGTTATGGCTGCTGCTGGATTAACAGCCATGATTTTCGCTGCATTTACTGGATGTAGCAAAAAAGAAAGTGGTTCGGCTGCACCTGCAGCAGAAGGAAAAACTGAAGAAATAAAGGCAGATGCTATTTCGACTGTTGGACCAGCAAATGGTACACATCTTGAATTGTGGACATTCGTTGATCTTCACAGTCAACATTATGCTGCTATGCTTGAATCTTGGAACAAAGAACATCCTGATAAACAGATTCAGATTACATTCACAACTTATCCATATGGTGATATGCACAATAAGATGATTATGGCTAATCAGACTGGAAGTGGTGCTCCTGATATTTGTGATATTGAAATTGGACAGTTCCCTAACTTTATGAAGGGTAAGGTTCAGTTCGTAGAAATGAACAAATATATTTCTCAGTATCAGTCAACAGTTGTAAAGTCTCGTCTTGATATTTACGGAAAGAATGGAACTTATTACGGTATTCCATTCCATGTAGGTGCAACTGTTATGTACTACAACGATGAATTACTCTCAAGCTACGGAATTGACTATAGAACTATTAAAACTTGGGATGATTTCGAAGCTGCTGGTAAAAAACTTAAGGAAGCATCTGGCGGAAAAGTTATGATGACTGGTGTTGATACAGGCGGAACTGACTGGCTCTGGGTTTCTATGGCAGAAAACAAAACAGACTGGACAGATGCTAACGGTCGTGCAGATGTAAGAATTAAGGCTGTTTCAGACATGATTAAAATGCAGCAGCGCTGGTTGAAAGAAGGAATTGCAATTTGTACACCAGGTGGACAGATTGATACAGAAGAAGGATTTGCTACTGTTGGTGATCAGAAAGTAGCAGCATTCCCAAAAGCAATGTGGTACATGAGCCGTTTCTTGAACTACATGCCAGAACAGGCAGGAAAATGGGCAATTGCTCCATGTCCTGTATATAAGGCAGGTCAGCCACGTTCTGTAGGTATTGGTGGTACAGGTACAGTTGTATCTTTACAGTCAAAACACCAGGAACTTGCAGCAGAATTCCTTGCTTATGCAAAACTTTCTCTTGAAGGTGAAAAACGTATTTGGGAAGTACTTGGATTCGATCCTGTAAATACTGCTTTGTGGACAGATAAGAGTATTACTCATGATCAGTCTAACAAGTTTATTAAGTTCTTCCGTACAAACCCATTCGATACTTTGAACGAAATTAAAGACGAAATCATGGGTATTAAGGTTGTAGAAATAAGCCCTGCAATCAATGAACAGATTAACCTTAACGTTCTTGTAAATTGTCTTGAAGAAGGTGCAGATGTTGATGCTGAACTTCAGACAGCACAGGATGAAATTGACCTGGATCAATAATAAGAGACTTTCTTAGATATTTATAGGGATGGATGGAGATTCCTTCATCCATCCTATTTACTAGTAAGAGGAAAAGTTAAAAAATGAAGCAAAATAAAATCACCAAATTTCTATATAACTGGAAAGTTGCTCCATATGTTTTCGTTCTTCCTTTTATTTTGAGCTTCTTAATTTTCTGGGTATATCCATTATTCAGTACAGTTAAGATGAGCTTTCAAGATATTGAACCTGGAAACGTAACATGGATAGGCCTTAGTAATTATACTAAGCTCTTTAAAGACAAAACTTTCTTAACAGCTGTAAAAAACAGTTTTATGTACATGGTAATTTCATGTGCACTTCTTATTCCTTTCCCTATGTTATTTGCCTGCATTATGAACAGTCAGTTTATGAGGGCAAAAAAAGCATATAAAGCAATTTTGTACATACCGGCCCTTACTTCAGTTGTTGTAGCTGGTACAATCTTCCGTCTTTTGTTCTCAGAGTTGGACGGAGCAACTATGAATAGAATTTTACACTACTTTGGATTTAATTCAATCAAGTGGCTTAAGATGAAGCCTACTGGATTTGTTGCAATGATTACTCTTTGTTGCTGGCGTTGGACTGGTGTAAATATGCTCTACTTCTTGTCTGGTTTGCAGGGAATTGATCCTGCTTTGTATGAATCGGCAGAAATTGATGGAGCTTCAACCTGGCAGAAATTTAAGAATATTACAATTCCAATGTTAAAACCTACATCAATCTTTGTACTTACAATTTCTATTTATGCAGGTTTGGCAATGTTCCTTGAAAGTTACATGTTGTGGAATGGTAACGCTTCTCCTAAAAATATAGGACTTACAATTGTTGGATATCTTTACCGTCGTGGTATTGAGAAAAATCAGATGGGATATGCTTCTGCAGTTGGTTTGGTTCTTCTCTTCATCGCATTGGCAATTAATATTGTTCAGCTTGTTCTGAATGGAACTCTTAAAAAGGAGGATAAATAATGGCTAAAAAAGAAAAAGCTGTAAAAGTTGTACAGCCTAAATACCATAGTATTTCGCAGCAGAATTCTTTTAGAACAATTGGTGCATTAACAATTTTTACAATTCTTGCAATTTTTGTTCTTTATCCTCTTATTGCAGCCTTTTTGGCTTCTTTTAGACCAGGACAGGAATTAATTCGTTATGGACTTAATCTTAAGTTGGATTTTAAGTCTATGAACTTTAATAACTATATTTATCTGTTTACTCAGAATGCATTCCAGGATGGTGAATGGGTAAAGGTACCACACAGATATTTTATGTGGTTTAAGAATAGTTTTCTTCTTACAGGAATTACAGTTGTTCTGACACTTTTCTGTTGTTACATAACTGCATACGGAATTGCAATGTACGATTTTAAGTGTAAAAATCTTCTTTTCTTCCTTGTAATTGCTACTATGATGGTTCCTGGAGAAATTCTTATTCTTCCACTTTATCAGGAAATTATTGGCCTGCATCTTATAAATAAGACAGCGGGTGTTGTTCTTCCGGGTGTTTGTGGAGCTTCTACAATCTTCTTCTTCAGACAATTTATGGTAGGTTTACCAAGAGAATTGCTTGATGCAGGTCGTATTGATGGAGCCAGTGAATATAGAATTTGTTTCAATATCATGCTGCCAATTACAAAACCTGCATTTGCGGCAATGGGTATTTTGTGTTCTATGGGTGCATGGAACAATATGCTCTGGCCTATGCTGGTTTACCGTGATGCAAGCAAGTTTACACTTCCAATTGGATTGAACACCTTACTTACACCTTATGGAAACAACTATGACTTGCTTATTGCAGGTTCATGTTTTTCTGTATTGCCTTTATTAATAGTATTCCTCTTGTTCCAAAAGTACTTCATTAGCGGTATGACCGCTGGAGCTGTAAAGGGATAATATTATAAAGATAAAAAAAGATTACTCCTAATCTTGCCTTCAAAAGAATAGCCCCTTTTGAAGGCTTTCCTTTTTTTATAAATTTATATAATCTTGAAATCCTATGATAAGACAATTATTCACCGACAAAGACTTTAATCAAAAGCTTATTAAACTTACTTTGCCAATTATGCTGCAAAGTCTTATGCTGGCCCTTGTTGCTGCTGCCGATGCCCTTATGCTTGGAAGTGTAGAACAAAATTCCATGGCGGCCGTTTCTTTAGCTACACAAGTTCAGTTTATTCAAAACATGATTATTTCTTCGGTTACTTCTGCTGCTGCAATTTTAGGTGCTCAGTACTGGGGTAAAGGTGATATAAAAACTCTAAAGGATATTTTTGCTATAACTTTGCGTGTTTGTGGAATTGCATCGGTTCTTTTTTGGATTGCCTGCGTTTTTTTTCCACGTTATTTGATGCTAATTTTTACAAATGATCCAATTTTAATTGATATTGGGATTTCATATTTAAAAATTGCAGGCTGGTCATATCTTTTAACAGGAATTTCGCAATGTTATTTAACAATGATGAAGATAAGTGAGCATGCCAGGGAAACTGCCATTATCAGCTCTACGGCTGTAATTTTGAACATCATCTTAAATGTTTTTTTTATTTATGGTCTTATAGGTATTTCAGCTATGGGAGTCCAGGGGGCCGCAATTGCAACTTTAATTTCAAGAATTGTTGAACTTTCTTTCTGCTTTTTTCTGTCTTTTAGGGCATCATTTATTCGTTTGGAAGTAAAAAGACTTTTTAAGCATAATCCAGTTTTGTCTGCAGACTTTGTTCGTACTCTATGGCCTTTATTGGGAGCCTTTCTTTTTTGGGGAGTTGGATTTACTTCCTACACCGCTTTTATGGGCCATCTTGGAGCAGATGCGGCTGCCTCGAATTCAATTGCTTCCGTGGTTAGAGATTTAGTCTGCTGTCTTTGTAACGGCCTTGCAAGTGGAGGAGGAATACTTGTTGGAAATGAACTTGGAGCTGGAAAACTAGAAAAGGGAAAACTTTATGGTGACCGACTTTTGTGGATTTCTATAATTGCAGGATTACTTTCAACTGGGGTAATGTTTTTGGTAACACCTTTGGTGATGAAGTTCGTAAAACTTACTCCAAACGCTCATGAACTTTTGTTAGGAATGATGATTATTATGGCCATTTATATGATTGGTCGCGTAATAAATTCTGTTTTGATAAATGGCATTTTTGCTGCAGGGGGAGACACCCTTTTTGATATGTACAGTCTGGCCATTTGTATGTGGGGACTTGCCGTTCCTCTAGCCGCCCTTGGCACTTTCCTTTTTAAGTGGCCAGTCCTTCTTGTATATGCTTGTACTTGTCTTGATGAAGTTGGAAAAATTCCTTGGGTAATTATTCATTACAAAAAGTATAAGTGGGTAAAGGATCTGACTAGAGATATTGAATAGCAATTTTTTAATTTGCTCAATCAAATATAAGAAGTTATAATTTTTTTTTAATAGAGAATAATACACCGATGAAGAATATAGCACTTTTAGCACCAGATTTTTCTGTAGAGCACAGCCAGGATTTTATAAAAGGCGTCCTGCAATATTACGAAAAATGTCCCGATATAAATGTATTCGTTACACAGACCCTTTTTGGTCATGATTCCAAGGGGATTTTTGATTATCAGTATTGGTCTGGCTTGGAAATTTTAAAATCTGCACAAATAGATGCTTATATTGTTATTTCAAGTGTTTATTGTTCGTTGTTTTCCCTGGAAAAGATAAAGGAATTTGTTTCTCAATTTGATAATAGACCTGTAATTTCTGCTTCAATTGATCTTGGATTAGAAAATTCTTATGCGGTAATAAATGATTGCAGACAGTCCTATTTTGATGTTATAAAGCACTTAAAAAAAGAACACGGTTGTAAAAAAATTGCTTTTATTTCAGCTAATTCTACGGGTTCACCAGAAGCTCTGGAACGTTTTGAATCTTTTAAGGAAGCCCTTAAAAAAAATAAACTTAAATTTTATGATGATTTAGTTTTTGAAGGTGGTTTTGTTTCGGAGAATGCCGAAGCTGATATCCTTAAAAAAATTAAATCTAAAAATGATTTGAATTTTGATGCCATTGTTTCTGCCAGCGATTTAATGCTTGTAGGAGCAAAAAGAGCTTTTGATAAACTTGGTATTTCTATTCCAGAAGATATACTGGCAGTAGGATTTGACGATGCCGTTTTTGCAAGCCTTTCAAGTCCTAAATTTTCTACAATAAATCAGAATATTGTTGGACAGGGCGAAAAGTGTGCTGAAATTGCCTTAAGGGTTTTAAATGGCGAAAAAGTTGAACATATAGTTACTTCTAAATTATATCCTGTATTCCGTCAGTCTTGTAAATGTATCAGTATGTCTGATACTTCTATGATTTATAAAGATGCAGATGGAAAGATTTGCAAAGAAGAAACTTTAAAAGGAAATCTTCTTGAACTTTATATGAATGAAATTTTGGAAAAGCATAAATACGCATCTCTCCTGGATTTAGTAAAAGCTGCAAATACTCTAAAACAGCTTTATTTTAATTTAAACTATTTGGTCGATGTTGCAATGCTGGAAGATTTAGCATTCTGTTTATACAATGAGCCTATCTATATGAATAAGCATGAAAGCCCTAACATTCCAAAAATGGTAGAATTACTCATGTATTCAACTAGAAAAAATGATTGCAAGGTATATAAACCAGAAATTGTATTTAACTACCATAGAAATATTTGTCCTATTAATTCAATTCGCGAGGAACACGGGGCTTATATTCTTTATCCTATTTTTTCGGGCGAAGCTAATTATGGCTATTTTATTTGTAAACCTAGAAAGAAAAATTTTGATGCATATACAGTAAACCTTAAAATTTTAATTTCTGTATTTTCTTCGGCGATTGAATATACAAATAATCTTGTTCAAAAAGAGCAGTTGTCGAATGCTAATTTACATTTAACTGAAACAAATAATAATCTTTATATGCAGTCCAAAACAGACGAACTTACAAAGCTCTTAAATCGTCGTGGATTTATGGAAATTGGACAGAGAACAATTGATATTGTGCAGGAAATGGGAAACACTTGTTTGGTTTTCTTTGCAGATTTAGACGGTTTAAAAGTTATAAACGATACTTATGGTCATGAGATGGGCGATAAGGCTCTTAAATTGCAGGCAGAGGTTTTGAAAAAGGTTTTTCGTGCAAGCGATATAGTAGGCCGTTTAAGTGGTGATGAATTTGGAATTGTTGCCTCAAGTATGACCTTAGAGCATGTTGATTTAGTTCGTGAAAAAGTTAGAAATATGAATCGGGAAATTTCCCTTCAGTATGAATTACCTTTTACTTTATCAATTAGTTTAGGTGCCGTAAATCTTCAAACTTCTTCTGTTTTAACAAAATTACTTACCGAAGCCGACAAGGTTCTTTACGAAGAAAAGCGAAAAAAACATGCTGGCCAAAATAATGCAAACTCTAATGCTTAAAAGAATTTTTTAAAGAATTGTCCACTGCCCAAAAATTACATATACTAATAATATGAACACTATTCAAACTCCGTCTTTTTTAAAAAAAGGCAGCAGAATTGGAATTACAGCCCCTTCTTTTGGGTGTACAATTGAGCCCTATATCACAAGATTTAAGGATGCTGTAAGACAATTTGAAGCCCTTGGTTATAATTTCAAAATTGGCCAGACCGTATACAAAAATGATGGGCTTGGCATTTCAACTGATCCAAAGGTTGCTGCTCAAGAACTTGTAGATTTTTACTGTGACCCTTCTTTAGATTTGGTAATTTCTGCTGGCGGCGGAGAATTAATGTGCGAAACTTTATCACACATAGATTTTGAAAGAATAAAGAAATCTCCTGCAAAATGGTTTATGGGCTATAGCGACAATACTAACTTTATCTTCCCATTGGTAACATCTTGTGGAGTAAAGGCAATTTATGGTTCAAATATTTCAGGCTTTGGAAAACCCTGGGAGGAGCCGGAAATTCAAACACTGGAGCTTCTGCAGGGCAAGTCAAAGACTGTTTGCGGTTACAAACTATTCCAGCGACCGGAAGACGGTACAGAAGCCAAGGCTGCAAATCCTCTAAGTCCTTATGTTTTGACTCAGGAGAAAATATTAAAAATTTATCCAGAGACTCTGGGAAATAAAGAGTCCCTTACTTTTGATGGAGTTATGGTCGGAGGCTGTCTAGATGTTCTGGCAGGTCTTTCTGGTACTCGTTTTGACAATGTAAAAGAATTTAATAAGCAGCATGATAAAGTTGTGTGGGTTTTAGAAGCCTGCGATTTAAGCCCAATGGGTATAAGACGTGCTCTCTGGCAGTTGAAAGAAGCTGGCTGGTTCCAAAAGGCCTCTGGCTTTATCATAGGGCGTCCTCTTGCCGCCTGGGGGCAGGATATGATGGGTGTTAATCAGTATAATGCGGTTACAGGCATACTTGGACCTTTAGGAATGCCTATTGTAATGGATGCAGATGTTGGACACATTTCTCCAGATATGCCTTTAGTTATGGGTGCTCAGGCTCTGGTAGAAATTAAAGACGGAAATATTTTTTGCAATTTTGACTTGTAGGAATGGCAAATTGGGAAAATAGGGTGGATTCAATGGCAAGTGTTTTAGATGAATTGAATGAGGAACAGAAGGAAGCCGTTTCTTCAACCGAAGGCTTTATCAGAGTAATTGCAGGAGCCGGTTCGGGAAAGACTCGGGCACTTACCCATAGATTTGCCTATTTGGTGAATGAAATTGGTGTACTCCCATCGAACATTCTTTGTGTAACCTTTACAAATAAGGCCGCCAACGAAATGCGTTCAAGGATTCGTAAACTTACCGGAGATAATGATACAGGTTATATTTCTACTTTCCACGGTTTTTGTGTAAGCGTTCTGCAGGAAGACTCTAATGCAGTTTCATATCCAAAAAGTTTTCTGGTTCTAGATAATTCTGATATAGACTCAATGCTGCAGATTATCTACGAGGAGAGGGGACTTACCCTTAGGCAAATGACCTTTTCCAATGCACGGGATATGATAGAAAACCAAAAGCTGTTTAAAAAGCCCGAATACTACAAAGACTTAATCTGCATGTCTCTGGACCAGATTCACAAGAAATATTTGCAGGCAAGAGAGACCGAAGAAATTATTTTTTATGGATACCTTTATCAGGAAAAAAAGTGCTTTGGTCTTGATTACAATGACCTTTTAAAATTTGTACTCTACATCTTCCAGGAAAACAAAGAGATTCGCCTTAAGTGGCAGGAACATCTGGAATACATAATGATAGACGAGTTCCAGGATATTGATTTTATTCAGTATGAACTGATGAAGGTCCTTTGCGATTTCCACAAAAACCTTTTTGTTGTTGGTGATCCTGACCAGACCATTTACACCTGGCGAGGAGCCGATATTCGATATCTATTGAATTTTGATAAAGAATTTCCAGATGTAAAAACTATAATGATGATGAAGAATTACCGTTCTTCTCCACAAATAATTTCTGTTGCAAATTCCCTTATCAGCAAAAATAAAAACCGAATTGAAAAGAACCTTTTGGCTACCAGGGAGCAGGGGCCAAAGGTCAGTTTTTACCATGCAAAGTCAGCTTTAGATGAGGCCAACTTTATTGCAGATAAGGTAACAGAACTCTTAAATAATGGTCATTCCGCCAGCGATATAGTTTTACTTTATAGAGCCCACTATATAAGCCGTACAATTGAAGAAGTTTTCCAGGAGAAAAAAATTAATTACACCCTTTTTAGCGGGCAACCATTTTTTGATCGCAAAGAGATAAAGGATTCGCTTTCATATTTAAGAATGATTGCCTATAAGGATGATCTGTCTTTTTTACGTGTAGTAAATACTCCAAAAAGGAATATAGGCGAACGCAGAATTAAGTTTTTGAAGGAATACCAGAATTTGAATGGTGGCAGTCTTTACAAGGCCTTGAAAATTTCTTTGGACCAGGAAATTTTTTCTAATACAAAGGCCCGTGACTTTATCAACCTGATTGAAGAATATTCCAGAACTTACTCTGGTATGCAGATTTCGGAACTTTTTAGCCATGTGATGAATGATTCGGGGTATGAACTTGAACTACGTACAGAGGGTAGCCAGGAGCGTTTGGATAATCTAGCCGAGCTTAAGCAGTCAATTTATGAGTTTGAAACTTCTTGTGGCGAAGAATGTAATCTGGAAAATTATCTGGCCCATGCTGCCCTTTATACAAATGCCGATTTGGGAACTAGTAAGGACGCAATCCGTTTTATGACAATTCATACTGCTAAGGGGCTGGAGTTTCCAATCGTTTTTATTGCCGGAATGAATGAAAATATGTTCCCAAGCAAAAAGGTAGATTCACCGGCCGCTATGGAGGAGGAACGTCGTCTTGCTTTTGTTGCTTATACCCGTGCAAAGGATCAGCTTTATTTTACAGAGGCAGAGGGAACCGTTCAGGGTTTTGGACACCGTTATCCTTCCCGTTTTATTTTTGATGTAGACCGTCCGCTTTTAAATTATCTGGTTGAATTGCCGGAAAGTCTGATTAAGAAGTCGACCATAGAGATTCAGGAGTCGGAAGAAAAACTTGCTAAACTTGCCAACTTGTCGGTTTTGAAAGTCGGTGATGAAGTGTCTCACAATATTCTAGGCAAGGGTAAAATAATCGAAATTGATGAAGGAAAGCACGTTTATACTGTTCTTTTTGAAAAAATAAGGACGCCAAGAAAAATGTCTTTCAAGGCGCCCCTAAATAAAATTTAGTTCTCTTTATCCGAAAGTTTAGAATTTATATTCTGCTTTTATGTAAATTGTACTCAAATCCTTGTAGTTTCCGTAAGTACCATTTTTTTCAGGTCCAGGGATAAAGGCAAAAAGGCCTGCAGAAAGTCCAATCTGATCAGAAAGACTGTAGGCTGCTTCAAAGGAAATTGCAGAGTCAAAGTAGTTCCAGCCGATTAATCCGCTCAAAGACAATTCCAAAGTTTCGTTTAAGAAGGACTTTGAAATGCTGAGGGTAGAGCCGTGCTGGTAGGCCTTTTCACGGTCAAGATTATCTGACTTATTAAAGATGTAGTCACAGTAGTACTGGGCTGTAATGGTCCATCCGTTTGGCATCCAGTCAATGCCCGCAAGTCCCATTATCTGATGCTGTTTGATGGAGGTCTCGCCGCCTGCAAGAATAGATGTTGCGGAGCTTTGCATTTGTCTTTCTGGGAAGTAAGCTCCTTCTGCTCTTATTACAAGCTCTCCAATTGGGAAGGCTGTATCAAGACCAATCATTGCCATTCTCTTGTAAGAACCGTTTACGGTGATTGATTGTGGGATTGAGTAGACATTTGGATTATTTCCTGTATAAGACAAAGTTGGAGTCTTTTCAAAACCATAAAAACCATAGAGAGAAATGTCAAAGGCAGAAAAATATCCGCTGGCCTTTAAGGCGTATTCCCCGTTTTCTATTTTAAGCTCAGGGTTGGTAATAGAGCCAATTGAAATTGCTACAGTTTGATTAATGTTGTAGGCAGGAATAGAAATTGTATAAGAGCTTGGTATAACGTATTTTTTCAAAGGATTTGAGTCATCCAAAGGAAGACTTGTTCCTCTGAAAAAAGGAATCCACATTGCATCTACTGTAAAAGAATTTCCGTAAAGGGAGAGTCTAAGGGCATCTACTCCAAGCGAAGAATCATCATTAAAGAGGGATGTAGAATCTTCAGGGAATACGCAGTTGGTAATATTTACTCCATCCGCTTTTCCCCAGGCCCACTTCTGGCGGCCAATTCTTAATCCCCAAAGGCTGTCGGAATAATCTATGTAGGCTTCGTTTATGGACCAGTCCAAATTAAACTGAGTAAAGTCGTAGCCGATAGAGGCTTCTACAAAGGCTGTAGATTTGTCCATATAAGCTTCTATTCCGCCTGTAAAGTCTATTTTTCCAAGGTCAAAGTCCCAGGCTTCGCTGGTCCAGGGAGCGGTCAGACCCCAGGCGGTGTTAAGGTCACCGGAGAAGGTAACTTCCTGGGCAAAAAGACCTGCAGCGAGCAGAATACTAGCAATGCTTAAAAGTAATTTTTTCATAAGCAATCTCTTATCTGATACGGCCTTTCTCAAGGGCTGCTACTGTAAAGAGGGAGTCGTCAATGTCATCTGCATTGTAAATAATTTCTTTACTTTCAATGAGAGACCAAGTGCCCGACTGAACGTTTTCCATCTTCATCTTCTGGGCTGTAGTAAAGCCGTCAATTGTTGTAAAGTCTGTGCAGGTAAGAACTCTATGCAGCTGGTCCTGGCGGTCAAAAAATTCACATTTTTGCATAATGTAGTTGGCCTTTGAAATGTAAGAAATGTAACGAGGATCTTTTTCTGTTCCTTTTTTACTCTTGCATTCAACCTTGTAGCAGTCAACTCCGTTTACAGCTTCTTCTCCAAGCAGGGTGTAGTCGTAATCATTAAGACTGCGCTCTCCCATATCCTGGTAAGTAAAATCTGTTCCCATAAAAGAACCTTCACTTTCAGAACCACTTGAAGCAATACGGCGGGTCTTTTTCATAGCAGGCATATAAAGCCAGTTGTCAGCATCTTTTTTATTTCCGCTGGCGTCTTCTGCGTATTCAAACATAAGGTAACCAACTCCAGCAACATCCTTTGGAGTGGTAAAAACGATTACTTCCTTAGAAACATCGCCGAAATCCTTAGACTTCATAATAACTTCGCGGATACGGTCTGAACCCTTTTTAGAATGAATTGTCAAAGTTGCCTTAGATGATGAAGTTTTAGGTTCTGGAACTTCCTGAGCCTTTTTCATAATGTCGTAGCCGGATTGTGCACTAAGTGCAGAAACCATAAGAATTGTAGAAATCATTGATAAAATCTTTTTCATATATTCACTCCTTTTTTATTAGGTTTTAGGTTCTAGGTTTTAGGGGCGTTGCGGGGATGTGCCCCGCTAGAGAGGGTGGAGAGCAACGAAGTGCGAACCAGGGGGAGACTTCCCCCTTCCATCCTATCACCTATCACCTAGAACCTAGCACCTTATTTCTCCTTGCCAAAAGGCTTAGTTATAAACAGCAAAACTGGTGTAATTGTGTAGTCGGCAATCAAGGCACTGCCCAAACCGATAATTGAAAGCCAGCCTAAACGAACCAGACAAGTCATTGAGCTTGTAAGGAAGATTAAGAACATGGCACAGAGGATAACCGTTGTCATAATCATAGTTTTTCCAATTTCGCGGTAAGAGGCTAAAACTGCGGTTCTGTAGTCTCCAGTTAATTCCCAGTGGTATTTGATATGGTTTGTAAAGTGGATAGTGTCGTCAACGGCAATACCAAGAATCATTGGCATAATCATTGCTGTAATCATATCCAGATTCCAGCCAAGATAGCCCATAAGACCACCAATCAGAATAATTGGAACAACGTTTGGAATCATTGCGATTAAGCCAGTACGGAAGGAAGTAAAGGCAATAATGAGCAGAACAAGGATGATGAGGAGGGAAACTCCAATTGAGCGGATTGAACCGCGAACAAGTTTTCCGTTCATCTGAGCGTACTGAACAACTTCTCCAACAACGCCGGCATTTGATGCATCTGGGAAGAGTTCTGCAATAAAGCTCTTTACAGAATCCAGAGTGCGGACAATTTCTTCTCCATCATAACCATTAAGTTCAATATGCAGGTATGCGGCCTTAAAGTCTTCGCTGATGTAATCGTAAAGGTCGCTTCCTCCAGAAATTTCGTAGAGGAACATAATCTGACTTACTAAATCCTGATCATCTGGAATTACATAGTAAGCAGGATCGTCGCCGTTTAAGGTACGGTTCATTTCTTTAATAACTTTTGTTACAGAAGAAATGCGAGGCTTACTGTTAGAAATCTTTGTAGTAGGAAGTGTACCAATCATTTCTGTAAGCTGATCCATTTTCTTAAGCTTTACAGGATCCTTCATAGCTTCTTCATCAGGATATTCAATAAGAACTTCGTAGCTGTATTGGCTTCCAAGCTGACTACGGGTAATTGCCATAAGACGTTTTACATAGTCGGTTCGTTCTCCCATCATCTCGGTATAGTTCATGTTTACATTGATTTTTAAGATTCCAGGGATACAGGCGGCAACCACAAGAACAGTAGCAATAACAGTAATCCATTTTTTATTGAGGATTGATTTACCCATTGCTTCAACCTTAAGGTCAGAGGCAGTTGAACCGTCAGTTTCGGCATGACTTGCATCCTTATCCTTTCCAAAGCTGTAGAGACAAGGAAGTAAAATCATAATGTAGATAAAGACAACCATTACGGCGGCAGCTGTTATTCCACCAACCCAGCGCATAGGTCTAATTCCTGCAGAAAGGTAAGAAAGCATACCGCCCATTGTTGTAATTACGGTAAAGAAAAGGGCCCAGCCAGAGTCACGGATACCCATAACAATAGATTCTTTACGCTGACCAGTTTTTCTAAAATGCATCTTAAAGCTGTTGATGTAGTGAACTGAATAACCAACGGCCAGGGCCATTGAAAGAAGAACGGTAACCAGAATCATAGTGTTGTTACCCTTAATGTTCATCCAGCCTGAAAAACCAAGAGTTGTTCCAAGAGCACCTATTGTTGCAATTGTTGGAACTACAACTCCTCTCAAGGAACGAATAAAGATGATAAGGAAGATAAGCATTACAATAAAGCCAATTCCAATACGGCTTATACACTGCTGATTTGTAACTTTTTCTTCTTCGTATTCTGTGTAAGAAAGACCAGTTTCTCTTAAAGTCCATTTATCATTTGAACGGTACTTTTCTGATTTAAAGATTTCCATGGCCGGTGGAGCAATTTTTTTCATGGCAGTTGAAAGATCTTCTGAATACTGCTCTAAGTTGACGATGATCCAGGTTTCGGTACAATCTTCGCTTACAAGATTGTTTACCAGAGATTCACGGCTCATAATAAAGGCCTTTTTTTCGGCGAGCACAGCTGGGTCGCTTGGAACTCCGTCTTCAAAAGGACTTGAAACTTCAAAGCCATCTTCGGTACCGACAGGAATTGAAAGTTCCATTAGTGAAGTTACAGAAGAAGCGTAGGGAACATTATTTAATAAATCCTGTCCCAGTTCATCAATCATCTGTAATATTTCAGGGTCAAAAACATCCTTTGCAGTAATGTGGGCAGCAAGGCTGTCAGTTGAACCAAAAATAGCTTCAAAGTGGTCCTGATTAAGTTTTGTTGTTTCCCAATCATCGAACCAGTCAGCTTCACCATTATCTAGCTCAAGGCGGCTAAGGCCTAAACAGCCGACTATGGTAAGAATAATTAAACCAATAATAAAAGCCCAGCGGTGTTTAACTTCAAAACGGCCGAACTTTTCGAACCAGTCATTAATTTTTTTGACTTGCATATATACTCCCAATATGTTAGATATAACTAACATATTTTTGATAACGATGTTATCTTAGCGATAACGCTGTTACCTAGTCAATAGGATTTTGAAAGTTTTTGATAACACAGTTATCATTTTTTAATTGACAGTTCCTATTTTTTATTTATACAATACGCGCAGGAGGATTCCATGGCCGAATCTTCATCAGAAACAAAAAGAAAAATTTTAGAAAGTGCAAAAAAAGAATTTCTCGAAAAGGGCTTTGTAAATGCATCGCTTAGACGAATTGCAGCGAATGCAGGTCTAACTACAGGTGCAATGTACCGTCATTTTAAAGATAAGGATGCTCTTTTTTGTGCCCTTGTAGACAATGCAATTGAAGTTACAACAAAAGTAGTAATGAATGCCGATGTTATGACCCATATGAAGGATTGTAATCCTATGGGTAAGGAACATGAAGATAAAGAAAACCAGATTCTTAGAGACTTTATAGATTATGTGTATAGTGATTTTGACGCCTTCATCCTCCTGGTGTCAAAGGCTTCTGGTTCTACTCATGAACATTTTGTTGAGGAAATAAGTGATTTATATACAAAAAACTGCATGAAAACCTTGAACTGGCTTTATGAAGAGAAGTTTGTAAAAAAGCAGCTGGACGAATTAACAATCCATGTAATTGCTTCAAGTTTTATAAATGCTTTTAGAGAAATGATAACCCACAAGGTTCCAAAATATGAAGCGTTAAACTTTGTTGCCAATATCAGAGACTTCTTCCATAATGGAACTATGTCTATTATGAATCCCGCAGATTAGACGTTTAATTTAATTTTTCACTTGAATATTTGTTCAAATGATAGTATATCTATGTGTAGGAATACTTGAATGAATGTTCAAGTGAGGAGTGATGTATGTACTGGATAATTGCAAAAGGATTACTGATTCCATTTTTAGGAACTGCTTTGGGTGCTGCCTGTGTATTCTTTATGAAAAAAGAAATGAGTGCAGAGGTTCAAAAAATGCTTTCTGGCTTTGCGGGGGGAGTAATGGTTGCGGCTTCGGTATGGAGTTTGCTTATTCCATCACTTAATCTTGCTGATGAAGCTGGAATGGGTCGTCTCAGCTTTGTTCCAGCCGTTGTTGGTTTTTGTATTGGCATGGTATTTCTTTTAATACTCGATCATGTTATTCCTCATATGCATATAGATGAAACTATGGAAGGTCCAAAAACTAACTTAAATAAGACTACAATGATGGTGCTTGCGGTGACCTTGCACAATATACCGGAAGGAATGGCCGTAGGTATTTTGTATGCCGGCTGGCTCAATGGAAATGCCAATATTACGGAAGCAGCGGCCATGGCTCTGGCTCTTGGAATTGCCATTCAGAACTTTCCAGAAGGGGCAATTATTTCTATGCCGCTGCATTCGAAAGGATTAAGTAAGAGTAAGGCTTGCTGGATGGGAGTTCTTTCCGGTATTGTAGAACCACTTTTTGGCTTTATTACAGTTTTACTTTCAAGCTTGATTTTGCCAGTTCTTCCATATCTTTTAAGCTTTGCTGCAGGTGCCATGATTTACGTTGTAGTTGAAGAATTAGTTCCAGAAATGGCAGAAGGAAAGCATTCAAATATTGGAACAGTCATGTTTATGCTCGGCTTTTCTTTGATGATGGTGCTGGATGTAGCACTGGGCTAGAGGGTTTAGCTTTCTTTGCAATGGCATGATAAAAAAAGGCACTTCATTACGACAAGTAAGAAGTGCCTTTTATAACTCTATCCGATGATTAAGCAATAGCTGATTTAGCCCATGCCTTACACTTTTCGATGCCTTCATCATCTGGAGTAAGGTTAATCATAAGGTTTTCAGCTGCAATTGTAGCACCTGCACCCTTTACTCTTTCTTCCCAGTCACGGAGCCACTGTCCGTCACCCCAGTCGTATGAACCGAACAGGGCAACTTTCTTTCCAGAAAGAGCTGATTCAATACCATTGTAGAATTCTTCCATTGTGTCTTCCAGAACTTCATCACCCATAGCTGGGCTTCCCAAAAGAACTACATCACTTGCTGTAACTGCTGCTGAGTCTGCGGAATCAGCTGTTCCAAATGTTACTTCTGCACCTGCTGCTGCAACTGCTTCTTTAATTGCATTTGCCATAGCTTCAGTATTTCCAGTTGTACTTGCGTATACGATTGCAACTTTCATTAAATAACCTCACTTATGCGACTATTTCAGTCTGTTTTTTATATTTTGTGATTATCTGAGGAACTGACAGTCCTTCATCAAACCATTTTTTACACATTTGACTACAATTGTTGTATTTACAACAGCAGACCTTTGCTTCTTCCGGATTCGAATATGATTTCCAGTATCCGCAATATTTACAGTCCTTGCCTTGCATTCTTTCAAAACAAATTACATCTTCCAGAGGGTAACCCAAAAAGATTCCCACTTCATGTGGAAAACCCCGACTATTTTTTAGGTTTTTAAAAAGTCTGTTCAGAACGGCAAAACTTCCTTTATCAACAGGATAGTCTTTGCCCCTTAAATAGGCTTTTACAAATGGATCATCCAAAATTTGGCGTATCCATATAAGATTGTAGGAAAAAATCATTACAAGATTGTTTGAAGTTTTAAAAGCTTTTAATAATATGCCCTGTTTGAAATATATTTTTTTCCAAAACCTGATTCGAGAGGCAGAATAACGTTTTTGGGAAACTGTAAACATGTTTCCTGGTTTTATGCCACACAAGGAAGGTGCTCCACACTGTATCATAATCTGGTCTAGGGTCATTACGTTAGCTACTCCTAACAAAATTTACCACTAAATTACTATAATCATGAAAGTTAGTCAATCCTAACTAGAAATATGAGATATTGGGAATTGAGTAGATTTGTGAAAAGTTTTATATTTTCCCTTAATACCATTAAAAAAGGAGAATAAAAAATGGAACAGTCATTTAACACAAAATGTGTCCAGGGCGGATACACTCCAAAAAATGGCGAACCTCGTCAGATCCCAATTGTTCAGTCTACAACTTTTAAGTACGACACTAGCGAAGATATGGGAAAACTTTTTGATCTTGAAGCAAGCGGATATTTTTATACACGATTGCAGAACCCAACAAATGATTATGTAGCAGCTAAAATTGCCGAGCTTGAAGGTGGAACTGCAGCAATGCTTACATCATCTGGTCAGGCTGCAAACTTTTTTGCTCTTTTTAATATTTGTGAAGCAGGAAGTCATATTGTTGCATCTTCTTCAATTTATGGTGGAACCTTTAATCTTATAAATGTGACAATGCGTAAAATGGGCATTGATGTTACTTTTGTAGATCCAGATGCAAGTGAAGAAGAATTGGACAAGGCTTTCCAGAGAAATACACGTGCCATGTTTGGTGAAACTATTGCAAATCCTGCTCTTACAGTTTTGGATATTGAAAAGTTCGCCCGTGTTGCTCACAAACATAATGTTCCATTAATTGTAGATAATACTTTCCCAACTCCTGTAAATTGTCGTCCAATTGAATGGGGTGCAGATATTGTAACTCACGCTACTACAAAATATATGGACGGTCACGGAGCCTGCGTAGGTGGTTGTATCGTAGACAGCGGTAAGTTTGACTGGATGGCTCACAAAGATTTGTTCCCAGGTCTTACAAGTCCAGATGAAAGTTACCACGGAATTACATATGCTGAAAAATTTGGAAATGCCGGTGCCTTTATCACTAAGGCTACAGCCCAGCTTATGAGAGACTTTGGTTGTATCCAATCTCCACAGCATGCATTTATTTTGAACTTAGGTTTGGAAAGTCTTCATGTTCGTATGCCACGCCATGTTGAAAATGCACAGGCCGTTGCAGAATTTTTGAACAATCATCCAAAGGTTGCAAAGGTTAATTACTCTGGACTTCCAACAGATAAATATTACAAACTTGGTCAGAAATATTTGCCAAATGGTGGATGTGGTGTAGTTTCTTTTGAAATTAAGGGTGGACGTTCTGAAGCAGAAAAGTTTATGAAGGCTCTTAAAGTTTTTGCAATTGAAACTCATGTTGCAGATGCCCGTTCCTGCTGTCTTAATCCAGCTACTGCTACTCACCGTCAGCTTACAGAAGAACAGCTTAAGGCTGCAGGAATTCCTGCTGGTTTAGTTCGTTTGAGCTGTGGTCTTGAAGACAAAAATGACCTTGTAAATGATTTGAAACAGGCTTTGGATTTGGTTTAATTCAAGTCAGAAAAATCGGATAAGGTCAGTCAAAATTAGATAAAGACTAAAACATTCATAAAAGCAGTTTGGTTTGAAGTGCCCCCAATTATTGGACACTTTAACTAGGCTGCTTTTTTTGTTTTTGGGTACTTTTTGTCTGGCAAGAATTACTAACCTATTTATAAAAAAAGGAATTTGTTATACTCTCAACACCTATGAAAAGACTTTGTAAGATTTTAATTTTGCTTATTTGTAATTTATTTATTTTAAATCCAGTTTTTTCTGAAAATAAGGATTTATTAACAAGGGTTTTAGATGCAAAACTTCATACCAGAGTTTGCGAAAGTCCTGAAGCTGCTCTGGTTTATTTGAAAGATTTTAAAGCAAGTCTTGAAGCTGAAAATGCTTTTGCAGATAAGGATAGTATTGATTGTATAACTTTGAGTAATCTTTTAAACAACGAAATCTATATCTATATGTATGAAACTGATGCAAGCATTCAGGAACTGAAGGATTTTATTCTTGCGCAGTATAACGAAATTGAAGAGTGGAAGTCGAACCATGGTGAAGACGAATATACACAATGGTTTATTCTTTCTACTTGGGATGTTGTAAATCAGACTATGCAGTTTATTCCGCAGACTACTGCAATTCGTCTTGGGTTGAAAGAAAAGCAGGAGTACGATTCTCTTGTTCAAAAGTATCCAGATTTTTCTTTTGGCTATATGAATGCGGCTTTGTGGTATTATTTTGCACCTGCAATTGGTGGGGGTAGTAAGACAGTTGCCCTTAATTACTTGCTTAAAGCGGTGGAAACTGCTTCTTATGATTATGAAAAATTTTATTCTAGAATTTTCTGTTCCCAGGCTTTATATGATAAGGGTGATAAAGAGACTTGCAAGAAACTTTTGGAAGAATGTGATTCGGTTCTTCCAAATAATGTCTATATACCATTTATTCGTTTCTTGAATGATAATGGATTTTCTCTTTTGTACTATACCAATAATCGTGACAAAGTTGAAAAGAAAATTGGTAAGTACAAAAAGAATTAAATTTTAGGAATTAGATTTCTTTTACCATCATAAGTGAACCGCCTGGATAATGCTTTGTAACTTTAAATCCGAGCTTGCTGTAAAAAGCATATCCAACAGTTTTTTTGTTTTCAGTAACAAGATACATGTACTTTTTTCCAGCTTTAGCCATTAATTCAGCCATAGCAGCCATTAATCTTGTACCAATTTTTTTACCCTGATAGTTCTGGTCGATGTTGATGTGGAAAGCAACTCCACCTTTTTTATCCTGCTTTTTATTTACGGCTACACAAATCTTATGAAAGAGACCCCAGATTTTTGAATTTTTCAAAATCTTAGGAACATAAATTTCTTTCATTTTGGAAACAAACAGCTTATAGTCTGTACTTCCTAATATGAATCCACAAGGGGTACCTTTGTGCACAGCTACTAAAACATTCTGTGGTTCATAATCAAAATAATAGTCACTGTACATATAGCAGAGACATTCCTTCTTCTTTTCGGAACCGCCTCCATTATGTTTAACAGTATATGATGCTTCTTTTTTTAATACATTCTGCAAGGTCTTTCTGTCTGATTCTTCGAAAGGTCTTATAATAATTTCATTATTATTCATAATGTATCCTCGGGCGATAATTTTAGCATATTTTGGGGGTTATTCGCAATAAAGAAGACTGGCAAAAAACTTATAAAAAAAGAGATACTTGAAGAAAGGGAAAATAAACTTCATACTTTAGGAAATTTACTAGAAGATATTGGAGTTTATTGATTTATGAATATGTTATTTACTTTTTTGAAGGGAATTATTGTTGGAATGTGTAATGTAATTCCTGGCGTTTCTGGTGGAACTGTAATTGTAATTTTTGATATTTATGATGAATTTTTAAGCATTTTAAGCTTTAATCTAAAGAAAACTTTTAAGAACTGGCGTTTTGTTTTACCAATTTTCCTTGGTATTGTTTTTGGTATTTTGCTATTTTCTAAACTTATTGATTTTCTTTATGGAAATTTTCCTACACAGACAAACTACTGCTTTTCTGGTTTGATTATTGGAAGTATTCCTTTGCTTTTTGGCTATACATTTGGAAAAAATAAAAAACAATCTGAAAATCAGAAGAAGAGAGATGGAGATTCTGAAAATCCTTCAAAGCTGGGAAGACTTTCTTCGATTATTTGTGTGCTTGTTGGTTTTGCAGTTATTTTTTCTTTCTACATCTTAAAACAAAAGTTTGATGTTAAGCCCGAAAACTTTGCTACCTTGCCAACTTTTACTTTTAAACTGGCAATTTTACTTTTTGTAGCAGGCATTTTGGGTTCTGTTGCAATGATTGTTCCAGGCATTTCAGGTTCACTTATACTTTTGATTATGGGCGTTTATCCAATCATTATGACCGCTATAAGTTCAATTTTTGTTCCAGAAGAATTTGTACATGCCTTAATCCTTCTGCTTCCTTGTGGACTTGGAATAATTGTAGGCTTATTTGGTGGAGCTTACTTAATCAAACTTTTGCTAAGAAAATTCCAGAATCAGACTTATGCCTTTATTTTAGGATTGATTGTAGGTTCTGTTGTAAACGTTTTCCCAGGTTTTAACGAAATTGATTCTTTTGGAAAAGGTCTTGGCAGTGTAATTTCCTTGCTTGCAGGTATTGCCCTTGCTTATTTTGGAAGTAAGACCCCTAAAAATGATGATAAAGTTGCTGCCAAAACCAACTAGTCGTTTACACTGATTGAGGGTTTATTACAAAACCCTCAAAACGGCGAAGTCAAGGCTTTAAGCGTGAGCGTGCCTTGACTAGATGTATTATTTTACAATAATTCCTCCGCCCAGAATCACGTTATCTTTGTATATAACAACCGACTGACCAGGAGTTACAGCTGTTTGAACCTGATCAAAAGTGAATTTCCAAGGCTGGCCAATGTATTGGTGAGTGTCATCTGGGCCTGGAGTATAGCGTTCAATTGTGGCCATAATAGAATTACTACGCAGGCGAATCTTAATCATTCCTTCAAAAACCTCGTTTGGTTCTACATTGCCCGGCCATACAAAATCATCTGCTATAAGTGATTTAGAAGACAGGTCTGTTTTTTCGGCAAGTACAACCTGGTTCTTTTCTGCATCAATTTTTAATACATACAAAGGATTTTTTGCAGAAACACCAAGGCCACGGCGCTGACCAATGGTGTAATGTTCAATTCCTTTATGGCGGCCCAAAACCTTTCCGTTTACATCAACAAAATCACCAGGGATTGAAGGCTTATCTGAGAACAAAATATCAAAGTATTCAGCATCAATAAAATCCTGACTTTCTTTACGGTTGGCAGCTTCCAGGTTTGCCTTTCGTGCCAGCTCAAATACTTCTGTTTTGTGAACATGTGCAAGAGGGAATCGAACTTTTTCCAAAATTTCAGAAGGAAGCCGGCAGAGAAAGTAAGTCTGATCCTTGGAAACGTCATCGGCACAGGCAATCATGCAAGGCCTTTTGTCAGTGCCCCAAATACCTTCCTTAGGGCGGACAATCATTGCATAATGGCCAGTACAGAAGTAATCAAAATCGATATTAAGTTTTTTAATGCCTTCTATAAGGGCTCCAAATTTTATAAAACGATTACAACGGATACATGGATTTGGAGTTTTTCCAGACCTGTATTCAGATTTAAAATATTCCAGAACCTGCTCATTATATTCTTTGCTTAAATCAATAACATGGTATTCGATATCATGAGCCTGACAGAACTTGCTGCATTCTTCAAAATTTTCTTCTTCTCCAGGACTATAGCATGCTTCGTGAAAGGCTTTTTCTGCTACTACTTGTGGAAAGTGACCATCCCAAAGACCCATAGTAACGCCAATTACCTTACATCCTTTTTCTTTTAAGAGAAGTGCTGTTAGTGTTGAATCAACTCCGCCAGACATTCCTACTACAACTGTAGAGCCGGCTGGAGGCAAGTTTAATGGTTCGTAAATCATAGAATATATTTATACTGATTACGGAGGGTTTAGAAAAGCCTATTAAACCATTTTTTTGAGCTTATAGTTATTGTATTTTCTTATATCCATTTAAAAAACTATAAGTTTTTCTTATAAGTACGCATAAAAAACTTGTATTAGTGACGATTTATTTTTTTTTGTATAAACAAAACATCTTAATTAATTAGGCCTAAGCAGGGCTGTGGAGGTTTATATGAAAAAAATATTTTTAGGGATGATGGTTTGTCTTCTTTTTATAAGTGGAGTTTGTGCAAAACCAAAGAAAAACGTTAAAGCTGATTTAGAAAAAACAAAGTTCACAATCGGACATTTAAATTCTACTGCACATCTTTTGGCCTTTGTTGCTCAGGAAGAAGGCTTTTTTAAGGAAGAAGGACTTTCTGCAACTTTATTGCAGTTTGCTTCTGCTTCGGAGCTTGCAGCTGGACTTGAATCGGGAAAGCTTGATGTTGCATTCATCGGTTCGGTTCCTTCTATTACATTCCAAAGTAACGGCCGCGACCTTACAATTTTTGGCGGTGCAATGACCAACGGACATGGATATGTAATCAAAAAGCAGTTTACAGGCGGAAAGGACAATCTTGGAGTAGAGATTCTAAAAGGCCGCAATGTTGCATCTGTAAAAAACAGTGTTCAGGATGCAGAGCTTTTGCTTCTTTTACGAAATGCAGGAATTAAAGTTGGTAAAGGAGCAGATGAAGTAAACATCGTTTATTTTGACAGTCAGAAAGATGCTTATGCTGCCCTTCAGAACAGTTCAATTGATGCCGCATCAGCTTATTCACCATATACTTCTCTTGCAAAGGGACAGGGCTACAATGTTGTTTACTACTGCTCTGACGTTCCTGCGCTTGAAAATCAGCCATGCTGCCGTCAGGTTGCTTATACACCGGCTTTGAATGCAAGTCCAAAATCATACAAGGCTTTTGAACGTGCTCTTATAAAGGCATATAAGTTCAGTCAGGAAAACCGTGCCAAGACAATCAAGGATGTAAAAAAATATATTGATATTGATCCAGACTATATTAATACAGAGGTTTACGGCGGATTCAGTTCTTCTGTTCCTGATCCAGACAAACAGGGAACAATAAACCTTAAGAACACTATTGTAGAACTTGGTTACACAAAGGATTATGACATAGAAAAGGGCTTTAATACTTCGGTATACAAAGAAGCACTGGAATCTTTGATTGCAGAAAATCCTAAAGATAAGATTTATGCAGAGCTTAAAGCACACTTTGATAAATACGAATAAAAAAAGTTGATTAAAAATAAAAAAGGGGAGTCAGACAAAGCTCTTGAAGAGTGTTTCAGTTTGACTTCTCTATTTTTGTTTTCTACAAGGAGAATCCCATGGGGAAGATAATAGTTGATAATGTTTCTGTAGTTTACAAGGAAAAGAAAAAATCCTATCAGGCTTTAAAAGATGTTTCTTTCACAATCCAAGATGGCGAATTTGTCAGCATTATTGGTCCGTCTGGCTGTGGAAAAAGCACACTTTTAAGCGTTTTGGAGGGAATCCTGCATCAGAGCTCGGGCCATGTTTATATAAATGATAGTGAAGTTTTAGGAACAGGAACTGACAGAGGGGTTGTTTTTCAAAGCTATTCGCTTTTTCCATGGCTTTCTGCAAAAAATAATATTGTGTTTGGCGTTCACCAAAAAAACAAAAAGCTTTCTAAGGATGAGCTTTATGCTATTGCTGATGAATATCTTGAAAAAGTGAATCTTAGGGAATTTGCAGATAAGTATCCAAGTCAGCTTTCGGGTGGTCAGCAGCAGCGTGTTGCAATAGCCCGTGCCCTTGCAATGGATACGGAAATCCTTTTGATGGATGAACCTTTTGGTGCAATAGACCCAAAAAACAGAACTGAACTACAGGAGCTTCTGCTTAAACTTTGGGAAGGCGAAAAAAAGAACGGAGAAGGCAAAAAAAAGAAAACAGTTGTTTTTGTAACCCACGATATTGATGAAGCAATTTTTCTTTCTGACAGGATTGTTATGATGGCGTCTAATCCAGGTCATGTTTTTAAAGAAATTTCGGTTCCTTCTATCCGTCCAAGAAACCGTTCAGACTTGTTCCAAACTTCATCTTATGTACAGCTTAGAAACGAGCTTGTTTCATTATTTTACAAGGATGTTGCAGAAAAAATTGATGAGGAGGTTGTTCTATGATTTCATTTAAGAAAAATACTAAAAAAGAAAATGCCTTATCGGTAGAAGATCAAAGTCTTTCTTTTAAAGACAGATTTTTAAGGGTGGTAAATATCCTCTTTGTTCTTCTTCTTTTAATCCAGCTTTTACCAAATCATAATTCTGTAGATCCAAAAACTGCCTATCTTATTGGCTTTGCTGTAATTTTAGAAACTGTAGTCATTATTGTTTCTGCATCAATTAAAAATAAGGCTGGGCATACGCTTTTTGTGGATATTGTTTCCTTTGTATATGGACTATTGATTTTGTGGACGCTTGCAACTGCAAAATTCAACTTGCTCAAAGAATCTCTTTTTCCACCAGCTGGAAGAATTTTTTATCAATTTGTGGATGATGGAGTAAAGCTTTTGGTACATGCCGGCAGTTCCCTTGCAATTGTTTTGGAAGGTTATGCCCTTGGTTTGGGGCTTGCTATTCCACTGGGACTTTTTTTAGGATGGAGTGCTCGTCTTGGAAGCTCTGCAACATATATTTCTAAATTTTTCGGTTCTATTCCTCCAATTGTATATATTCCCTATGGAATTGCCCTTTTGCCGACATTCCGCTCCGTTTCAGTTTTTGTAATTTTTCTGGCGGCTTTCTGGCCTGCATTTGCTGGAACTATGAGTGGAGTTCTTCATGTAGAAAAGAAAATTATAGATTCAGCAAAAGTTTTAAATGTTAAAAAATTTACAATGCTTTTTAAAATTATTTTGCCGGCTGCATTACCAGAAATCTTTTTGGGCTGTAACCAGGGATTAGGAGTTTCCTTTATCCTCTTAACTTCAGCAGAAATGATTGGTGCCAGCAGGGGAATTGGTTTTTATGTTAAGCAGTATTCAGATTTTGGCGATTACACGCGCACGATTGTAGGTCTTATTGTAATAGGAATTGTAGTTGTGGTTATTACAATGCTGTTTAATAAGCTTCAAGGCTATTTATTAAGATGGAAAAAATAAAAATAGGAGTTTTAAAAATGAAAAGAATTTTAATTGCTTTACTTTCACTTGGCTTGCTTCTTACTTACTATGCAGGATGTGCAAGTACAAAAAATCATGGTGAGGATTGCTGCCATAAAGAATCTTGTTGTGAAGAAAAAAAAGATTGCTGCGATGAAAATCAGCAAAAGGCAGATGCTTTAGGCGAAGGTTGCTGCGGCTGATAACAGATTTTTAGAGGAAAACTATGAAAGAAATATTATGGCATGGTCGTGGAGGACAGGGAGCTTTTACGGCCGCTAAAATTCTTGGAGCAGCATACTCTCTGCAGGGAAATTATGCTTTGGCTTTTCCTTCCTTTGGACCAGAGAGGCGTGGTGCTCCAATTCTTTCTTTTACAAAACTGGATTCAAAAGCTATTGGAGACCGTAGTCAGATAAAGAAAGCGGATTATGTAATCTACCTGGATGATACGCTTTTTTCTTCAAAGGCATTTGATGAACTAAAAGATAAGGGAAAGATTTTTCTTAATACAAAAAAGTCTCTTTCGCAACTTGCTCAGGATTTTACAAATTTTGATGAAGAAGCTGTAGTTCCTTTTGATGCAGAAAAAATAGCTTATGAAGTTTTGGGACTTCCTGTAACAAATACGGTTATGCTTTCTCTGCTAGTAAAAGAAACATCTTTATTGTCTGAAAAAAGCCTACTCCAGGCTATAAAAGAATACTTACCAGCCAAAATTTCCGAAAAAAATCTTCGTTTGGTTGAAAGGATTTTTTCTACAAAAGGAGGAAGTGTATGAAACCTTATCTGAGAGAGAAAAATCCCGTTTCTTTTGAAGAAGTTCCAGAAGCAACTGTTTATGAAGCGGGCTTTCTTGTAAGTAAAAATGCCGGCTGGAGAAACTTTAGACCTGTAGTGGAAACAGAAAAATGTAAAAACTGTCTCCAGTGTTATCTTTACTGTCCAGATGGAGTTATAAGCCGGGATAAAGAAAACAACTCAATAAAAATTGATTATGACTTTTGTAAGGGTTGTGGTATTTGCGTAAAAATTTGCAAGTTTGATGCAATAAAAATGGAGGCAGAAAAGTAATGGCAAATAAATTTCTTTCTGGAGATGAGGCATTTGCTTATGGGGTAAGGCTTGCCCGTCCGGCAGTAATTTCTGCTTATCCTATTACTCCTCAAACAGTGGTTGTTGAAAAACTTTCTGAATTTGTAGAAGACGGTAGCTTAAAAAGTAATTTTATTCATGTTGAATCGGAACATTCCGCCCTTTCTTGTGCAATGGGAGTTAGTGCATCTGGAGCCAGAGCTTTTACTGCTACAAGTTCCCAGGGACTTTTGTACATGGCAGAATGTCTTGTTTATGCAAGCGGAGGAAGATTCCCCATTGTGATGATGAATGCGAATCGTTCTACAGCACTTCCATGGAATATTTATGGCGACCAGAGGGATTCTCTTGCCCTGTTGGACAGTGGCTGGATTCAGGCCTATGCAAAAGATGGTCAGGAGGCTCTGGACCTTGCACTTTTGTCTTACTATATTGCCGAACACAAAAAAGTTCAGACACCATTTATGGTAAATCTGGACGGTTTTGCCCTTACCCATACTTTTGAAAAGGTAGAAGTTCCAGACCAGAAGGATGCAGATGAATTTCTTCCTCCATTTGAAACCGACAATTGTTTTGATTTTGAAAAACCAAAGAATATAGCCTTTTCTGCAGGGCCCGAAACTAATACTTATTTTAAGTTTAAGGAACACAGGGCCATGCTGGAAGTAAGGGGCGTTGTTGAAGAAGCTGAAAAAAGATTTGAAAAAATTTTTGGGCGTCATTATACGGGCTTGGTAGAAAAGTACAAAACTGAAGATGCTGTCTTTGTAATTATTACTTTGGGAAGTATTTCGGGCCTGGTTGAACAGGTAGTAGATGATTTACGTAAAGACGGTAAAAAAGTGGGCTTACTCAGGCTCAGGTATATGAGGCCTTTTCCAGATGTAGAAATTGTTGAGGCTTTGTCTAAGGTAAAAGCGGCAGCTGTTTTAGAAAAGGATATTTCCTTTGGTGCAGAAGGTACCGTTTTTACAAATGTAAATTCCGTTTTAAAGAAAAATGGTCTTACTCTTGCTTGCAGCAATTATATTGGTGGGCTTGGTGGTAAAGATATTTCGTATGATGAAGTAAAAGATATTTTTTCTGAGTTAGAAGGCCTTGGGGGCGTTACGGGAGCTAGAAGTCATTTTTTAGGAATTCCAAAGGAGGTCCAGAATGTTGAACGCTAAGACTTTGTGCGAAGAAGAATTTTTTTACGGACATAAAGCCTGTGCTGGCTGTGGCGGAAGTCTTGCAGTAAGAATTGCCCTTAAAGTTTTGGGAGAAAAAGCTGTTGCGGTTCTTCCGGCCGGATGTATGAGTGCGGTTGGGTTTAATTATCCTCAGTTGTGTTTTTCGAATAATGCAATAATTTCGACTTTTGCGGGAACGGCCAGTATGATGACGGGAATTCTTGCAGGCTTGGAAGCCAGGGGGATTAAGGATGCGACGGTGGTTGGATTTGCCGGCGATGGAGGAACTGCTGATATTGGAATTCAAGCTTTGAGTGGGGCAATAGACCGTAATGATAATGTACTTTACATCTGTTACGACAATGAAGCCTACATGAATACAGGAATTCAAAAAAGTTCTCTTACTCCTTTTGGAGCCAGTACTACGACTACTCCTGCTGGAAAAAATGTAAGGGGAAATTTAAGGCAGAAAAAAAATCTGTTTGAAATAATTGCGGCACATGATATTCCTTATGCGGCAACAGCTTCGATTGGCTATATCCAGGATTTTATTAATAAAGTTGAAAAAGCAAGTCACATTCAGGGTACTAAGTTTATTCACGTAATTGCTCCTTGTCCTACGGGCTGGGGGGTAAAGGTTGATGAAACTGTAGAAGTGGCAAAGGAAATTGTTGATACGGGTCTTTTGTATCTTGCTGAGTATGAGAATGGAAAGTTCAGATTGACTCATAAACCTAAGGATTTTTCGGATGTTGGGCATTATATAAAAAGGCAGGCTCGTTTTCGTCATCTTACTGATGAGGATATTTCTTTGATTGTAGAAGGGCGTGATAAAAAGTGGGAAAAAATTCTTAAAGAGTGGGATTAAGGATTTGGATTAAGAATACTGGGACTGGGCATTGGAGAGATTGTTTTGAATGAGAAAGGGGGGAGAGAACGACTTTGTGAGAAAGACTTTGAGTTAGAAAGTTATAAATAAATCTTATAACTAAACATAAAAAACTTGTATTAGGCAAATTAAAGGATTTTTCTTAATCTACAAACCATCAGGGAATGCAGTTGAAGGTTTTCCTTCGGTGCACAAACGGCACTCCCACTAAATATATGCCTGTTTTGCAGGCGAAATTAAAGTGAGGACATAAAAATGGCAGATTGGGGAAAAGCAAATCCAGATGGAAAATATTGGAATAAGGAACTTGAAACACTTCCACGTGAGCAGTTGGAAGCAAAGCAGCTTGAAGATCTTAAGGAGATTGTAAAGTTTGCTTATGAAAATGCGCCATACTATAAACGCAGTTTTGACGAAGCTGGTGTAAAACCTGAGGATATTAAAACTCTTAAGGACATTCAGAAGTTTCCTTATATCAACAAAAAAACACAGCGCGATACACAGGGCGTAGGTTCATTTTTAGGCGAACTTGCTGCTGTTCCAGAAGAGGATGTAGTTTTTGTTTCGACTTCTTCGGGTTCAACTGGCGTTCCAACAATGTCGCCTTTTACAAAAAAGGATTTTGATGAATTCCAGGATACAGAAAGCCGCTGGTTCTATCAGATTGGAATGAGAAAAAATGACCGCTATGTTCATGCCTTGAACTTTTCTTTGTACGTTGGCGGCCCTGATGTAATTGGTGCTCAGAATCTTGGTGCACTTTGTATTTGGGGAGGAACACTTCCTAGCGAGCGACTTTTATTTATCTTAAAAACTTACAAGCCTACAATTATTTGGACAAGTCCAAGTTATGCCTGGCAGTTGGGTGAAAAGGCAATAAAGGCTGGTTATGATCCTAAAAAGGATTTCAACATTAAAAAGATTATTGTAGCTGGTGAAGGCGGTGGTTCTATTGCTTCTACTCGTAAGGCTATTGAGGACCTTTGGGGAGCTGAACTTTATGACTTCTACGGTCTTTCAGATATTTTTGGAGCATGTGCGGCAATGTGTGAAGCAAAAGACGGTCTTCATATTGCAGAAAACCACATCCTTGTAGAAACACGCGATATTCATACTGGAGAGATTTTACCACCTGGTCAGGTTGGAGAGCTGGTATTTACAACTTTGAGAAAGCATGCACGTCCACTTATCCGCTTTAGAACTGGTGATATTGGATGGATTGATTACACTCCTTGTAAGTGTGGACGTACTCATGGACGTATTCATATTCAGGGTCGTCTGGATGATATGTTTATTGTTAGTGCGGTAAATGTTTTCCCAAGTGATATTGAAGCAGTTATTCATGAACTTAAAGATGTAACTGGCGAATACTTAATCCGTATTTTTGAAAAGGATTTCACTTGCAAGTACTCTGTTGAAGTTGAAAAGGCTTCTTCTAACACAGATCCAGATGAAAAAGTTGCAGAAAAAGTTTCGGCAGCACTTAAAGCTAGAATTGGAGTTAAGCCTGCTTCTGTTATTGTTCATCCAGATGGAGGTCTTGGAACTCGCAGTGAACATAAATCGAAGAGAGTAATTGACGAAAGACATATTGATTTTAGTATTTAAACTGCTAACAATATGTTCATAAGGAGTAATTATGCCTCAACTTTCAGATAGAACTGCAAATTTTACAGATAGTGTAATTCGACGAATGACACGTATTTCAAATCAATACGGAGCGGTAAATCTTTCTCAGGGTTTTCCAGATTTCGAACCTCCAAAAGAGATTTTGAACAGACTTGCCGAAGTTACAAAAGAGGACTTTCACCAGTATTCAATTACCTGGGGAGCCCAGAACTTTCGCGAGGCACTTGCCCGTAAAATTCAGCATTTTTCTGGAGTTGAGGTAAATCCTAATGAAGAACTGGTTGTAACATGCGGTTCAACAGAAGCAATGATGGCTGCAATGATGAGCGTTACAAATCCAGGTGATAAAGTAATTGTGTTTTCCCCATTTTACGAAAACTATGGGGCCGACACAATTTTAAGTGGTGCCCAGCCAATCTATGTTCCACTTAATCCTCCAGAATTCAATTTTGATCCAAACGTTCTGGAAGAAGCCTTCCGCCAAAAACCTAAGGCAATTATTGTTTGTAATCCTTCAAACCCATGTGGAAAGGTTTTTACCCGCTCTGAACTGGAAATTATAGCCGGCCTTGCCAAAAAGTATGACAGTTTTGTAATTACAGATGAAGTTTACGAGCATATCCTTTACAAGCCTAATGTTCATACTTATATGGCTAGTCTACCAGGAATGAAAGAAAGGACAATTACCTGCAATTCTTTATCAAAAACTTACTCAATTACCGGCTGGCGTTTAGGCTATGTTCAGGCAAATGCAGAAATTATAGAGCGAGTAAAAAAGGTTCATGACTTTTTGACAGTTGGAGCTGCAGCCCCTTTGCAAGAAGCAGCAGTTACCGGTTTGAACTTTGGCGACGATTACTATAAAGATTTACAAGAAAAATACACCCATAAGCGAAATCTGTTTCTTAAGGGGTTAGATGATATAGGACTCAGGCATACAAATCCTCAGGGGGCCTACTATATCCTGATTGATATTAGTGAATTTGGTTATAAAAGTGATATGGAATTTGCAGAAGATCTGGCCCGCAAGGTTGGTGTTGGTGCAGTTCCAGGTTCATCCTTCTTTAAGGAGGCAGAAAACAGGTATGTTCGTCTTCATTTTGCAAAAAAAGATGAAACTCTGAACGAGGCCTTGAACCGTCTTTCTCAAATTAGAAATAAGATAAAAGAGCTTTAATTAATTTATAAAAAAATATTTTAGAAAAATTAATCTTGGAAACATACAAAACCTATTGACATGGTAGGTAATAAAAGATATTATGAAACCATGATTAATAATTTTGAACTCTATTTACAGAAAAAACTCTCATGTTGTTGTCTTCCTTGTTGTAAGCGAGGCGGATTTGATATGTGTAAATAGTGTTTTATAGATTCTAATTCTATTAAAATCCGCCGGTTTGCATTTTGTAAATTGGCGGTTTTTTTTTTCAGGTGGAAAAATGGTAAACAACAGAGAAAGCATTACGGCAAAACTTTGCTCATTTGCAAGGGCCTATCATTCAAATTATAGCGAAAACAAGATTTACGATGACTATCTTGCCTTTGATTTGATGGGTAAAAAACAATACGAGGAAATGGGCCAGCTTATACAAAACGATTTTGATCTTTCAAGATTTGATTCCAGTAAATGGTTTAATCAAAAAAAGATAAAGGATGCTGTATACAAGTACATGCTTCCCATCCCACTGGCCAGAATTTCTTTTGCAAAAAAGGAGCTGAAGGCTTTTGAAAAAAAGTATTCGGCAGATGGTGAAAAAATACAGTATTTAATTTGTGGAGCTGGAATGGATTCTTATGCTTTCCGTAATACAAACGAGAATCTGCATATTTTTGAAGTTGATCATCCAGATAGCCAGAAATATAAAAAAAACAGGATTAAGGAGTTGGACTGGATGCTTCCTCGTAATCTGACTTTTGTACCTGTAGATTTTACAAAGGACAGTTTGAAGGAAAAGCTTTTGGAAAATGGTTTTAATCCAGATTTACCAACTTTTACGGCAATACTTGGAGTTACATATTATCTGAAACTGGAGATTTTTGAGGAAACTTTAAAAGTAATTGCAGATATTACGAATGAAAAGAGTCAGATAATTTTTGACTTTCCTGATGAAACAACTTTGAGTGGTCAGGCAGCAGAAAGGGTTAGCAGGCTTGCAAATATTACTGCAAGGCTTGGAGAACCAATGCTAAAGGGATTTTCAATTAAAGAGATAGATGAAGCTTTAGAAAGGCATTCTCTGAAAATTGAAAATCATGAAAGTCCGCAGGATATCCAAAACAGATATTTTTCTGGTCGGAAGGATAACCTGCAGGCTTATGAAAACGTGCATTTTATTAAAGCAATAAAAAGATAAAGAAACGAGATATGGAGGCTAATATGGCAAAATTTAATTACAAAACAATTGAAACAGGATTAATTCATGGTGGTATTTATGGAGACCAGTACACTGGTGCTGTAAATGTTCCAATTTATCAGACTTCTACTTATGAACAGCAGGGCTTGGGTCAGAACAAGGGGTGGGAATATTCCAGAACAGGAAATCCAACCAGAGCGGCACTTGAAGCATTAATTGCAGAACTTGAAGGTGGTAGCCATGGTTTTGCCTTTGCTTCTGGAATGGCCGCTCTTACAGCAGTCCTTTCACTTTTTAAAAGCGGTGACAAAATCATTATTTCCAGCAATGTATATGGTGGAACCTTCCGCGTTTTGGATAAAATTTTCAAAAACTTCAATATCAGCTATTCAATTGAAGACACAACAGATTTGGAAGGTCTGGATAAAAAAATTACAGATGAGGTAAAGGCTATTCTTGTAGAAACTCCAGCAAATCCACTTTTGACAATTACAGATTTGGAAGGAATTGCAAAAATTGCTAAAAAGCACGGAATTCTTTCTATTGTAGATAATACTTTTATGACTCCTTATCTTCAGCGTCCTATAGAGCAGGGCATAGACATTGTAGTTCACAGTGCAACAAAGTATTTAGGTGGTCATAGTGATGTAGTTGCAGGTCTTGCTGTTGTGCACAACAAAGAACTTGCCGAACGACTTGCTTTTATTCAGAACGCAACCGGTGGAGTTTTAGGACCATTCGATTCCTTCCTCCTTATCCGCGGTATTAAAACATTGGGTGTAAGACTTGACCGCCATACAGAAAACGCCCTCAAAATTGCAAAATGGCTTACAGACCAGAGTGCTGTAAAAAAGGTTTATTATCCAGGTCTCGAAAGTGCCCAGGGCTACGAAATAAACAAAAAACAGGCAAAAAACGGTGGTGCAATGATTAGCTTTGAACTTAAAGAAAACTATGACCACAAAACATTCTTTTCGTCACTTGGCCTTATTTCTTTGGCAGAAAGTCTTGGTGGTGTAGAAAGTCTTGCCTGCCATCCTGCAAGTATGACACATGCAAGTATTCCTCGCGAGATTAGAGAAAAGGTTGGAATTACAGATGGACTTATTCGTCTTTCGGTAGGAATTGAGGGAGTTGAAGATTTAATTGCAGATTTGCAACAGGCAATCGCAAAGTCAGAAAAATAAAGCAGGCGTTGCGGGCGGCGATTGAGCTCGCAGGGTGGGTAGCGGAAAAGACCGCAGTCTGCCTAAAAAGATTTTTTAGGCAGGCGAGGACTTTGGAGCGAGGGCGGTTCTCCGCCCCTTAAAATAAGGAGATTTTTATGAAATATTATGAATCCATGCAGGATTTGATTGGAAATACACCACTGGTAAAACTTGGAAATATGGGAATTCCTGAAGGAATTAATCTTTTTGCTAAATTGGAACTTTGGAATCCGGCAGGAAGCGTAAAGGACAGAGTTGGTCGCGAAATGATTGCAGATGCAGAGGCCCGCGGTTTGTTAAAAGAGGGTGGGACAATTGTAGAAGGAACAGCTGGAAATACAGGACTTGGAATTGCTTTTGCGGCATTAAAAAAAGGCTACAAGGTAATCTTTGTCGTTCCTACTAAATTCAGCCAGGAAAAACAAATTTTGATGAAGGCTCTGGGGGCAGAAATAGTAAATACACCAAGGGAAGAAGGAATGCTGGGAGCCGAAAAAAAAACAGAAGAAATTAGAGCTTCTATTGAAGGGGCAGTTACACTTGGTCAGTTCCGCAATCCCACAAATCCTCTTGCTCATTACAAAACAACAGGTCCTGAAATCTTTAATCAGCTTGATGGCCATATAGATTACTTTGTAGCAGGAGCAGGAAGCGGGGGAACCTACAGCGGAATAATGCGTTACTTGAAGGAAAGAGATTCTGCCATTCAGGGAATTTTGGCAGATCCTATTGGTTCAACTATGGGGGGCGGAGAACACGGCGATTATAACATAGAAGGAATTGGTAACGATTTTATTCCTGATACCATGGATATAAAGCTGGTAGATAAGGTGATAAAGGTGACCGATGCCCAGGCTTTTGTTTCTTCACGTGAACTTGCACGCAAAGAAGGAATTTTAGCTGGTTCTTCAAGTGGAGCCGCCTTTGCCGCTGCAAAATTACTTGCCCAGGAATTAGCACAGAGTGGAGCTATTGAAAAGGCTGGTAGAAGTATTAATATTGTTACATTATTTCCTGATCGTGGAGACAGGTATTTTTCTAAAAAACTATACGAGTAGTCTTAAGTGTACTCCAAAAGTTTGAGGAATAGTTATATTTTGTAAAAAAAAATTGATGGAGGTGTAGAAATGTCATTGGTGAATCTTGAATACCTTTTTGAAGAACCTACTAACTTGAATGAAGAATCTCTTCCTGATTATGCTAGTTTAGATTTTCTTTCAAATGGCAGTCATATTTATGGCGAGATTATGTGGCCTCATAACCTGAAAGAAAAAAGGCATCCTTGTGTAATTATGCTGCATGGTTTTCCAGGTTCCGCAAGAAATGATGATATTTCTCACGCTCTATGTAGAATTGGATGTGTGGTAATTGTTCCTCATCATAGAGGGGCCTGGGGAAGTCAGGGAAAGTATCTTATAACTCATTGTGTTGAAGATGCTGTAAATCTTGCAAATTATGCACATTCAAAGGAATTTCTGGAAAAATATAATGTTCAGGAAAATCAGATTTATTTGCTTGGTCATAGTATGGGTGGAAATTCCGCTTTGAATGCCGGAAAAAATCTGGATTTTATACGGGGTATTATAATGCTGGCCCCTTATGATCCAACATGTTTTTTACGCCTTGGAAAAGATGCCTATATGAAGGCCCTACTGAACGAAGGAAAAATTCTAAACTCAGATGGAATAGATTCGATTTATGAAGATATAGTCGAAAACTCAGAAAAACTTGCTTTTCCAAACGCTTTTGATTCAGTTAAAGAAAAAAATATTTTGATATTTGAAGCAAAATATGACACAGTATCTTCCAACGAAGAAATGATTCATCCCCTTTGGAAAAAGCTTATACAATACAGAGAGGAAAATCAGAATCATAAAAAAGATGATGAAGAATTGCCTTTACAAAAGCTGGTGGAATATCCGGTAGAACATGGATTACTAGGACGAAGAATTTCAATAATTCGCGAAATTGCAAACTTTATAAAAATAACAGGAGATGCAAAATGACTATTCAACAAATTAAATACGTAATTGGAATTACAGAAACCGGTTCATTTAATAAAGCAGCTGAAAAAATGTTTGTATCTCAGCCTTCTCTTACAAGTACAATACATGATCTGGAAGACGAACTTGGAATTACCATTTTCAATAGAAGTGGGCGAGGGGTTACTTTAACAAATGATGGTCAGGAATTTGTTTCTAGTGCACGACAGGTTTATTTAAGCTTTCAAAATCTGAGCGAAAAATATAATGAAAATTCCAATATCAAAAAGAAATTCGGAGTTTCTACCCAGCATTATTCCTTTGCCGTAAAAAGTTTTGTGGAAATGGTAAAAGGCTTTAATACAAACGAGTATGAATTTGCAATCAGGGAAACAAAAACAAAAGATGTGATAGAGGATGTTGCTTCTTTAAAAAGCGAAATAGGCATTCTGTATTTGAGCGATTTCAACCGAAAGCCAATAGAAAACCTTCTTAAGGCACGCGATTTGGAATTCCATCATCTTATTGACTGTAAGGCTTATGTTTACATATGGAAAGGAAATCCTTTAGCAAAGAAAAAGGAAATTACTTTCAGCGATTTAAAAGATTATCCTTGTTTAAGTTTTGAACAGACAGATGGAGAAAGTTTCTACTTTGCAGAGGAAATTTTAAGTACCGAAGAATACAACAGAACCATAAAAGCAAATGACCGGGCTTCTATGTTAAATCTAATGATTGGTTTGAATGGATATACCTTATGTTCAGGCATAATTTGTGAAGAATTGAATGGCTCTGACTATTGTGCAATTCCTTTTAGAGACGAAGACGATAAAATTAATCGTGTTATGGAAATAGGTTATATAGTAAAAAAGAACTTCAATTTAAGCAGCATTGGCGAGTGCTATATAAACGAAATTAAAAAGTACTTGGGAAAAAATTGATGGAGTACTAATTTCTGGTAATGCTATCAGTCTTTATAAAGTTCAGCTAAAAGACTTGTTTCTTTTTTGATTCTTTCTATTAATTCAGGTGGATTTAGAACTTTAACCTTGGAACCGAGTGATAAAATCCAGTAGAAAGTTTCCTGCATCTGGTTTGTCATATAGCTCAGGTAAACACTTCCATCATCATTTTGGCGACATTCCTGGTTCACGTGCCAGGTTCTTTCCAAAATATAGGTGTTAATATCCTTTGAAAAAAGCAGTTCAATTTTTTTTGCTTCCTGCTCGTTCTGCCATATTCCAAACTCCGGGTCTATGTGCTTGTTCAAATCAAAATCTTGCTTTATCTGAAAGCTTTCACCTGTAATTTTGAGGTCCTTCATTCTGGAAAGGCTGTATACTATAAAATCCTTGTGGGAATGACACCAGCCGATTATGTACCAGTTTCCCTTTTGGCAGAGCACCTTGTATGGATCAAAAAAACGATAGGAATAATCCTGTTTACTAATTGAGCGGTAGGCAAACTCAATGGTTTTATTAGATCTGATAGCCTTAAAAACATTGTTAAAGATTTCTTCATCAATTTTTGGCAGGTGGTCTTTAATAAACTGAACGTTTTGGGCAGAAAATGCGGAATCAACCTCTACCTTGTTAGGCATCATCTCAATCATTTTTGTCATAATTGATTTAAAGGTTGATTCCAGCGGAGTGTTTTTGTACTGCTCCATAAGTGGAAGAAGGGTAGACACGGTTAGCAGTTCACCTTCCGAAAGCATTACACTTTTTACCACAAAGGTTGGGTCGGTGTAGTAGTAACCGCGTTTATCTTCATCATATTCTATTGGCATATTATAGCGGTCCTTTAAAAAATCTAAGTCTCGCATAATAGTGCTTCTTGAACATTCAAATGCCTTCATTAAAGCAGGTACATTTGGATAGTTGTGAGTTTTTATATAATCAGCAATTTGGAATATTCTATAAGTTCTAACTTTATCTTCTCTAGCTTTATTCATACTCCTATTTTAACTTAAAAAATACGAAATCACCAGGGATCATTCTGGTATGAAAAACGCTTTCGAATTCAGTCTCCTTATAGTCCAGTGCTTTTGTATATAGAGCTTTTATTTCCCTTGTTTTCCATGCAGGAGGATTTTCTTCATCAGCAAGCGGGATAAGGGATTCGTGTTTTCCTTTTACGTGGATGTTGAAGTCTACCGGAGCACAACCATCATTTGTGTAGCAGTAAAGACCGAACGTGTCATTATCATAAGTAAAGAGGGAAACTCCATAGCCTGCATCAATCCAGAATTTTCCCTGTCCCAAAAGTTCGTAGCGTAGAGCAGTAAGAACTTCAACAGGCAGGTCTCTGATTTTGGAAGGCATATCTGGCAGGTTTATAACTTCAAAAATACCCTGGCCATAGGTATCGAACATAACCAAGCTTTCGTGGTATTCACCGTGACCGGCGTTGAGTTTTGACCAGGTTGCGTTATTTCTGTGTTCTAGTAGAGGGAATGATATTGGAGCAGCAGATTTGATGTAGTTTCTTCCGTATAAACCGCTTACAGTTACCTTGAATTCGTCGGCATCTAAACGGCGGCCTCTATAGCGGATAGAGGTAAGTTCAGAGATTTTTTCACTACCCTTATCTTCATTCTCCAAGGCCCCAATCATAAATCCACTTGTGGCAAAAACATTTCCGCCCTTGCAGACAAAGTCCCGGATTTTAGAAACAATCTGAGGGTCTTTCAGAGATGCGGCAGTTACGAGTACACTTCCAGACTTTGGAAAATAAGGGCTTGGCTCACAAGGAATTCCTACCATTCCAAGATAGTCTTCCAGGTGGTCTTCTCCCTGAGAATTAAATGGAATGTAAACAGGAAGTCCTACTGGATTGCCGCACTGGCTCATCAATTGGTCGATTTTCTGGTACTGGTACCCCAGAGGAGTTGCACGTTTGTTGTTGTAAATTGCAGGCCAGCAGAACATCATAATTTCTTTACATTTTGAAAAAGCGGTCAGGTAGGCCTGCTCAAGGTAGGAGTCAATTCTGTCGCATTCGAATGGATCAAACCAACCACCTCCGTTTCGGTTTGGAGAGGCATTTTCCATATAACGTGGGAGAGAATAACTTAAATAGCGAGGAAGATGTTGATCCTGCTGGGCTCCATGACGGGTTTCTGTTCCACTGTAAATTCCGTCAAAAATATCTTTTTGTTCAGCCGGATTATAACCTGTTTCCTGGTAGCTTTCACGCCAGTTTGGATATTTAATAATAATCTTGATATTAGGATTTACCTTTTTAGCAGGTTTGATGATGAGGTTTTCGGAAACTTCCTTCATCTTGGCAAGGCGGAATTCTTCCCATGAGCGATTTCCCTTTTCTTTCTGGCAGTCTTCACACATACACTGGGTAAAGAAAAAGTCATCGATTATGAATTCGTCAAAAAATTCTGCTGTATATTCAGAAACTTCCTTAAGTCGCTGTCTCATTGGTTCGTTGCAGTAACAGAAGGTTTCAAAAAGTCTGTGTCTTTTTTTGTCGCTTTCGTTCAAATCTGGAGTTACAGTTGTAATTCCTCCGCTAACTTCAATGCCATATTCCGCCAGAACTTTCTTTATCATAAGAATTTGTTCTCTGCGGGCAAAAGTCCCACGGAAGGTTTCCAAATAAACTTTGTCGATTCCAACATATTTTTGCAGCCAGTCAGCTTCTTTTCTTAATTCTTCTTCCGATATTCGATCTGCCCACTGGGCAACACAATAAGTTACAGATTTAAAACTCTTAAACAATGACATAATAAAACTCCTGCCTTTAGGTTTCTAGGTTATTTAAAGTATAGCATGGCAAAAATTTTATTATCTCTAAGATAATTGTACAAAAATATATATCTTAAAAAACTTCGTTTATTCCAGAATCTGGTAGAGTCTTTTAAGCAGCTCTTCCAATTCCTTCTTCTCCTGCTCAGTAAACGATGTCTCAAACATTTTTTCGTCATGGATTCGGTTGTCTTTCATGTTTTTTAGAGCCATATTTCCCTGGGTTGTCAAAAAAATATATTTTTGTTGTTTACCGGCTTCTATTACTACTTTTGTAAAAATACAGTTTTTGCTTTCAAGTCTGCTTAAAATTCCATTTATTGTTGGGTGAGAAACCTTAAAAACTGTTTCCAATTCTTTTTGTGTAACATCAGAATCCGGGTGGTCTTCAAGATAAAGGAGAACCCTGAACTGAGCGATTGTAAGGCCTGCTGTCTGGCAATCGGCATTGGCTCTGGAATCGAATTTGTCGTGAATGTTTTTGATTAATAAAAATACGTCTTTTGCTTCCATAAAATAGCTATTTTACTCCAATTCTTAGAAAACTCTAATCGAAATAACAGGATGTTATGTGTAACATGCTACACCTGAGCCGTTTTTACTAGTATAGTATGTGTTGCATGCTATGTATAGCACATTTACCAATAAGGAGGCATGATAAAAATTACATCCATGTAATTTTTATCATAGCAGATTTTGCTTTCAGCAAAACTGCGATTCGCTGCTTCCATGCAG
>OCTW011611888.1_pt1 | contig 77028 bp, 67 predicted proteins | sample 1539671 | NCBI WGS metagenome assembly OCTW01 (sample SAMN02144230, study PRJEB22623) | gut metagenome | biome: sheep rumen | host: Ovis aries | place: New Zealand | reverse complement strand
TGATCCATCAGCAAAGCCTGCTGCAGTGTAATTTTTATTACTAGAAAATGCTGTAATAGGCATAATTCCTTCGTATGTCCAGTCTATTTGTCCGTCATCTTTACATTTTGAAAAAGAATTTCCACCTGGAAGCATAAGAAAAATCAAATCATCTATAAAATAAGGATAACCTTCGTGCTCAATTGTTCCGGCAAGTTCTCCGTTTGCAAAATAAAATGGCGTATTTTTACAAGAGGAATTATAGGTTGTATAATAAACATCTGAAATAGAAGTTTTTGAAGGAAAGCTTTTAAAATTGGTTATAGTACCATCTTCTGTAAAATAACCCAAAGTTTGTCCAAGATGAAAGTACATTTGTTCTTTATCAGAAGTACTTATTACAGGATTTGAAATAGAAATTTTCCATTCTGGTGTAATCTGATATTCCTTGGCCAAAGGCTTTGCTGCAAAAATTACATATAAAAGAATGAATATTAATGAAATGATAATTGGCAGGCCAAACTTCTTTTTATTCATAAAATAATTTTATAGTATTAATAAGTAAATTTCAATGAAACATGTCTTTATATGTCTTTCTAAAAAGATAAGAAAAAGATGAACTTGACAAAGCAACGTAAAGGATGCAAAATATTCTAAAGTTTTCAAATAAAAAGTAATTAAAAAAGACCTAAGAGGAAAAAAAATGGAAGATGATATTCTGACAATTGAAGAAGTTGCAAAATATTTGCGCGTTTCAGATAGAACTGTATATGATTGGGCCCAGAAAGGCGAAATTCCAGCCGGTAAAATTGGTACTGTATGGCGATTTAAAAAATCAGAAGTTGAAAATTGGGTAAATGCGAGACTTTCCTCTACATCAAACAAACCTGCTGAAATGCAGATTCAAATTCGTAATATTCTTTCTCCAGAACGAGTTGTTTTTATAAATCATACTACAAAGCATGATGCCCTTGTACAACTTGCTGATATTTTGTCTTCTGCTCCTCAGGTAAAAAATGCAACAGAATTGACTCAGGAAATTCTTAAGCGTGAAGAACTTATGTCTACAGCTATTGGAAAGGGTATTGCTATTCCTCACGTAAGACTTTCATCTGTTACAGATTTAGTAATGGCAGTTGGTGTTTGTAAAAAGCCTATTACCGATTACCAGACAATTGATGATGAACCTGTAAATCTTCTTCTTATGATTGCTGCTGCATATAATCAGCATTCCTACTACTTAAAAACAATTTCGCACTTCAGTGCAAAGTTTAAGGATAAAACAATCAGAGAGGCAATTGCTTCTTCTGCATCTGAACAGGAAGTCTACAATCTTCTTGCTCGTTCATAAGATTTATAAATCTAATCTTGGAAAAAAGTGACAGGAATCCATTTGCTTCTGTCACTTTGATCCTGTGCAATCATTCCCCAAGTAACCTTAGCTGTTGTTTCCCCAAATATATATTCCTTTTGATTTTCTTCCAATTTATATGTCTGACCAGGTGCTTTAATATTAGTTGCTGCCATAGCGTGTGAATAATCTCTTGAAATTAGTAAAATACTTTCAATATCAATAGAATTAAGCAAGATAGAAAGTAACATACTTCTTGAATCACAATCATTTCCCTGACCGCAAATTGCAGCAAGAGGAGAGGTAAAATCTGAATCATTTTTATTACCCGCTCTTTGATAGTTAAAAGTCTGTACCCAGGAAAGAAGATATTGAGCATAAGTAATATCAGGATTTGAAGGATTTTCTTTTTCTGCTAATGGATAAAGTGCTTCAAAAGTTTTTTCAGAAAAATCTTCCAGACGACCAAAAGCATCTCTGTAAATCATTTTATAATAACGCTGCCAGGCTTCCTTCCATAATGCGTGTTTTGCATAAAGTTTTAAAACAGAATATTCTAGTTCAATTACAAAGTTAGAAGCTTCAATATCAGCTTTATCTATTTGACTTATAATAGTTTTATTATTAATTGTAACCTTGTTTTGAGTTTTTCCTTGTGATGGAAAAGCGTAGCTTGTTATGATTCCGGGTACATTGTAATAGTCAGGATTTATACAAAGGCCATTTAAAGTTGACATAATAAACTGTTCACATGCTGCTTCTTTATCTGAAGGTGCATAACACATAAGATTGATATAAGAACCTTCGATTAAAGATGGAGCACAAATAGCCCAGCCTTTATAATTTTGATCAATGGTCATAGAAAAGGATGATATGGCACAAGTTTTTTTTGACCAGTAAAAAGAATCTATATCAGATTTTGCAGATAATTTGGAAAGTGTATTTTTTAAAACGGATGCTGAATCAGTTTTGTCTAAATTATTATAAATACGCAAAACCAAAGTAACCGGAATATTTGGGTGCGAAAAGATATAGGACATTCCATCTTCCGTGTAAGAATCAATCTGAAAGCCCTCTGGTATATCTAGAGAAAATTTAAAATCCTTATCTGAAATACTTTCTGCGTTTAGAGAAAAAATGCTGCTTAATAATAAAAAAACAAATAAAAATCTGAATTTTGAAAGTCTTGTCATTTTAAATTACCTCTATTAATATGTTTCGGATGAATCCTATTCCTATTTTATACGAGAATGACGAAATAATTGTAATAAATAAACCTTCGGGACTTGCTGTTCAGGGTGGTCAGGGAATTACACATTCTTTAGATGTAGATTTTTCAAAAGAGCTTGGCTATAAAATTTTTTTGGTTCACAGACTTGATAAAGATACTGCAGGTCTTATGATTGTTGCAAAATCAGCTCAGGCCGCAAATAAGTGGACAAAAATGATTGGGGCTAAAGATGCTAAAAAGGAATATATTGCAATTTGTGCCGGCAGTCTAAAAAATAAGGAAGGTTGGATAAAGGAATCGCTGGTGCAGCATGGAATCGAAAAAGCTGCATCTACATTTTACCGTGTTGAAAAGGAATGGGATCTGCTTGTTGAAAACCCTCAGGAAGGACAGAGTGAGTCTATAAAAATGTCTCAAATTCGCTTAAAACTCGATACAGGTCGTATGCATCAAATTCGTATACATCTTTCTAAGCAAGGTTGCCCAATTGCAGGTGATGATCAGCACGGAAATTTTAAGATAAACAAAATTTTAAAAAAACAGATGAAGATAAAGAAACTTCTTTTAGCTTCTGTAAAACTAAGTCTTCCAGTTAATAACAAAGAAATGGTATTTGAAATTCCTCTTCCTGATTATATGCAGTTTTAGCTTATTTAATAATTCTTCTATTTATGTTACAATATAAGAATGAGTAGAAAATTACATAACATCCTTATTACAGGTGGAGCCGGATTTATCGGTTCAAACTTTATTCATTATTTATTTGGAATGTCATCGGCAGAAGGGAACCTTTTTGACGATGCTAATTTTGACGGAACAGTTGTAAACGTAGACTGTTTGACTTATGCAGGAAACCTTGAATCTTTGAAAGACATTGAAGAGAAGTTTGGTGGAAAACGCTACTTCTTTGAAAAAGTTGATATCTGTGACCGCGAAAATATTGAACGCATTTTTAAGCAGTATGATATAGATACAGTAATTCACTTTGCTGCAGAAAGTCACGTAGACCGTTCAATTCTTGGTCCAGAAGCATTTATGAAAACAAACGTAATGGGAACTTTTACATTACTTGATGTTGCAAGAAACTACTGGAAAAAAGAAGATGGAAGCATTCGTGATGACGTACTTTTCCATCACATTTCAACAGACGAAGTTTATGGTTCACTTGGAGAAACAGGTTACTTCCGCGAGGATACTCCTTATGACCCAAGAAGTCCTTACTCTTCATCAAAAGCATCTTCTGACCACATTGTAATGGCTTACTTCCACACATATGGTTTGCCAATTACTTTATCAAACTGTACAAACAACTATGGTCCATACCAGTTCCCAGAAAAACTTCTTCCACTTATGATTTCAAACATCCGCGACGGAAAGAATCTTCCTGTTTACGGAAAGGGAGACAATATCCGCGACTGGATTTATGTAGAAGACCACAACCGTGCTGTCTGGCTGATTGTAAACAAGGGTGTGACTGGTGAAAAGTACAACATCGGCGGTGAAAATGAATGGCAGAACATTAAGCTGCTTCATAAGGTAATTGAACTTACTGCAAAAGAAACTGGTAAAAAAGTAGAAGATGTAGAAAAGACAATTACATATGTAAAAGACCGTCCTGGTCACGACAAACGCTACGCAATTGACTGTACAAAAATCAAGACAAAGCTCGGTTGGGAAAGAAAGATGACTTTCGAAGAAGGTTTGCAGGAAACTGTAAAGTGGTACCTCAAGAACTCAGACTGGATTAACCACATTTTGTCTGGAGACTATAAGAACTGGATTTCTAAGAACTATACAGAACAGGGTAGATAATGTGTAAGGCCGCTGGCGGCCGGTGTTCTATAGCAAAGCGTTAAAAAAATTGCGAAAGCAATTTTTAGCTTTACCACATACAAGGAGTTTATTTTGAAAGGTATTATTTTAGCAGGCGGATCTGGAACCCGTCTTTATCCAATTACAAAGGCTGTTTCAAAGCAGATTTTGCCTTTGTATGACAAACCAATGATTTATTATCCATTATCATGCCTTATGCTGGCTGGAATTCGTGAAGTTTTAATTATTTCAACACCACGTGATATTTCCTGCTTTAAGGAACTTTTTGGTGATGGTGCCTGGCTTGGAATGAAATTTGAATATGCAGTTCAGGAAAAACCAAGAGGTCTTGCCGATGCCTTTATTATTGGTAAAGACTTTATTGGAAATGATTCTGTTGCTCTTGTTCTTGGCGATAACATTTTCTATGGCCAGAGCTTTACAGCAACACTTAAACGTGCAAAGGAAACTGTAGAAAGCGGCAAGGGTAGCGTAATTTTTGGTTATCTTGTAAAAGATCCTACTGCTTATGGCGTAGTTGAATTTGACAAGAGCGGAAAGGTTCTGGAAATTGAAGAAAAACCTGCAAAACCAAAATCAAATTATGCAGTTCCTGGCCTTTATTTCTACTCAAATGAAGTTGTAAATATTGCTGCAAATGTAAAACCTTCTGCTCGTGGTGAAATTGAAATTACTTCAATCAATAATGAATACTTGAATCGCGGAGAACTTTCTGTAGAACTACTTGGTCGTGGAATGGCATGGCTTGATACAGGAACTTATGACGGACTTTTGGAAGCAAGTAACTTTATTGCAACAATTCAGAAACGTCAGGGAATGTATGTTTCTTGTATCGAAGAAATTGCATATCGTAACGGCTGGTTGACTAAGGACCAGGTTCTTGAAATGGCAAAGGGCTACAAGACTGATTATGGTCGTTACTTGGAATATATTGCAAATAACTAAAACTGTGTTTAGAGGAAAATTATGGCTTTCGAATTTAAGAAGTGTTTGATCGATGGTAAAGAATGTAAAGGTTTATATGAAATCCAACCAAAGATTTTTGGCGATGCTAGAGGATACTTTTTGGAAACATATAGTGAAAGAGATTTTTTTGCTGCTGGACTTACAATGAAATTTGTTCAGGACAATCAGTCTAAATCTTCAAAGGGGGTTCTTCGTGGCCTTCATTTTCAGACACAGCATCCTCAGGGAAAACTTGTTCGTGCCCTTGAAGGAAAAGTTTATGATGTTGCAGTAGATCTTAGAAAGGGAAGTGAAACTTTTGGTAAATATTATGGAGTTATTCTGGACAGTGAAAAACAGAACATGTTCTATATTCCAGAAGGATTTGCCCATGGTTTTTATGTTTTGACCGATTTAGCAATTTTTACATATAAATGCACAGACTTCTATGATCCAAAAGGTGAAGGTGGTCTTATGTGGAATGACCCTGCAATTGGAATTGACTGGAAATCTATTGCACCAGATGTAAATCCATTATTATCAGATAAAGATGGAAAGCACCCTGCTTTTGATACTAATAAAAATTATTTTGATATTAATGGAAAATGGATAAATTAATCCGAGATTGAAAAATTGTTAATTAAAGGATAAATTGATAGCATATGTTTGACGTAAAAGATACCGACTTTTTTGATTTGGAAGATGACGCTTTTGATACTATCGTAGAAGATGATATTTCTTTTACAGGAAACATTAAGATTAAAAAAACTTTTATGATTAGAGGAAAGGTCAATGGCAATATTGATTCTGAAGGGGATCTTGTTATTGATACAGATGCTATCGTAAATGCCAATATTACTGCAGAAAGAGTCTTGATAAGAGGACAGGTAAAGGGAAATGTAATTGGTAATAAATTAATTTTTGTTACCGCATCAGGAACCCTTGATGGCGATATTACAACTGGAAAGGTTGTTCTTGAACCTGGCTGTACTTTTACAGGCAAATGTACAATGGTTAAAAACGAAAATGAAAAATAAAAAAATTGTAATTTTACTAACTTTGTTATCAATTTCTTATTTATTTGCACAAAATCAAAAACAGGATGCCCTTGTTCTTTATCATAATGGTAAATACAGGGAGTCGGTTCAGGTTTGTGAAGAAGAAATTAAAGAAAATCCAAACCGTGTTGAATCTTATGTAGTAATGTGTTGGGCACTTGTAAAAAATAGACAATATGCAGAGGCTGAGGAAAGAGCTTTGGAAGGTCTTAACGTTAGTCCATATGATTTAAGATTAATTGAAGTTCTTGGAGAAGCAAAATATTTTCTTGGAAAAAACTCTGGAGCTATGGAACAGTTCCAAAAATATGTAAACAGTGCTTCCGAAAGTGGTGCTCGTGTTGGTATTGCTTATTACTATATGGGTGAAATCTTCATTAGACAAGCTCGTTATCAACATGCTGATATTGCATTATCTTCTGCAGTAAAAAAAGAACCTTTGCTGGATACATGGTGGGTTAGACTTGGTTATGCAAGAGAAATGGCTGGCAATTACTATGAGGCAATGAATGCCTATGACGAAGCTTTAAGACTCAATTCTTCGTCTGTTGATGCTTCTAGAGGCCGCGAAAGAGTAAGTGCAAAATTACAATAAAGTGGATCAGATTCGAATTGAAACCCTAGGCTGTAGATTGAACCAAATTGAAAGTGAATCTGCAGCTAAATTTTTTATTGATAAAGGATTCTCAGTTACCATGAAGTCAATGACTTCGGCTCAAGAAGAAGATTCCAATATCATTTTATTTATCTTAAATACCTGTGCAGTAACACAAAAAGCCGAACAAAAATCTCGAAGAATCATACGTTTGGCTTTAAAAAAATTTCCTAATGCCTGCGTTTTAATTACTGGTTGTTATGCCCAATTATCTCCATCTGACATAAAAAAAATTGATAAAAGAATTTGTGTAATTGGTGGTCAGATGAAGAGTCGAATTGCCAATGTTCCAGATTTATTAAATGATTATTTAAAAGAAAAAACATGGTCCGGTCAGGATTTTGCAGAAATTATAAATAATCAAATTACAAATATTCCTCAGGCAAAAGCTGGATTTCCTGAAGAATCGTTTAAATTTTCAACATCATCATTTATATCTCATTCAAGGGCTTCTTTAAAGATTCAGGATGGATGTAATTCAAATTGTTCATATTGTACAATTCACAAAGCAAGAGGCTATTCTGTATCAATTCCTGTAGAAACTGCAATAAAGAGAGTTTTAGAGCTTGAGAAAGCTGGTCAGGAAGAAGTTGTTATTACAAGTGTAAATATAGGTCAGTATAAAAGCCTTTATCAGGGACAAACAATTAATTTTACTAAACTATTAAGTATATTGTTAGAAGAAAGTAAAAAAATAAAGTTTCGAATTTCTAGTCTTTATCCAGAAGTTGTTGATGATGAATTTTGTGAAGTTATAAAGAATCCTCGTGTATGTCCTCATTTTCATATATCTGTTCAAAGTGGTAGTGACAAGATTTTGAAATTAATGAATAGGGCTTATATGTCGAACACTGTAATTGAAGCTTGTGATAAATTAAGAAAAGCTAAAATTAATCCATTTATTGCGTGTGATATTATTACAGGTTTTCCTGGTGAAAATAATCAAGATTTTGAAGATACAATGACTCTGGTAAAAAGATGTGATTTTGCTTGGATTCATGCATTTCCATTTTCAGAAAGACCTGGGACTCCTGCTGTTACATTTAAGAATAAGGTTCCTCAATCAATTTCAGGCCAAAGAGTAAAAGAACTAATGACTTTTGCAATTGATAATAAAGTAAAATATATAAATCAATTTATTGGAAAAGAACTTGATGCTATTTTTGAAACTGTAAAGTATCCTCCAAAAAAAGATGATAAAGAAAATCAATTTATATATCATGCTGTAACAGATAATTTTATTCATTGTCAAATTATTTCAAAAGATGGAGAACTTGCCAATAAGTCTCATAAAATTAAGATTACAGAAGCATTACCAAATAAAATAAAATTGGGTGCACAAATAGAAGCTTTTGGTGAATTAATTAAATAGATTCGGCTTAAGTTTTTTTTATAGAAAATTAATATATTAGAGGATAACGAGGTATGTTAGTATTTCAAATTGTTGCATATGTAGCATTCGGCTTTCTTTGTATTTCATGGATAATTTCAGGAGTAAAAAAATTAAATAATATACGTTCTGAACAGCAAATTACAGCTGATGAAAAAGAAAGTATAATTCCTACAGAAACTGATGAAAATAAGGATGATGTGGAAAAGCTTTCTGAAAACGAAAAATCAAACTAAAAAAAAGTAATTTTTTTTGAAAAAATTACTTTTTAGGTATTGAACAAAAATATCAAAAGTTATATATTATTAATCACGCAACGGGCAGTAGCGCAGCTGGTAGCGCGTCTGGTTTGGGACCAGGATGTCGCAGGTTCAAATCCTGTCTGCCCGACTTAAAAACTCTTAGCAAGGCTAAGAGTTTTTTTATTTAACAACATAAGTTCTTGAGTTATATATTCAGGCAAAAAAAATCCTGCTTAATTGATATTACTTTTCAATCATGCAGGATTCTAAATTAAAAATTAAGAAAAATTAGATTCCAGTTCCTTTTTCTTCATTTTTCTGTTCTACGTATTTTACAAAATCTTCAAGCTTCATTGTTTCCTGTGGCTTTTTGCTAGAGAATCTGTAGCGTACACATACGGAACCTTCATCCTTTTCTTTCTGTCCAACTACAAGAATGTAAGGAGTTTTGTGTTCCTGTGAAATATTCTTAATTTTAGCCTTCATGTTTTCATCATCAAGGTATGCATTAGAACGAATATCTGCTGCGAGTAATGCATCATTAACCTGTCGGGCATAATCATCGAATTCTGAAGAAACTGGTACTACAGCAACCTGTTCAAATGCAAGCCATGTAGGGAATGCACCTGCAAAGTTTTCAATAAGAATACCAATAAAGCGTTCCATAGAACCAAGAATTGCACGGTGGAGCATTACAGGGTGATGTTTCTGGTTATCTGCACCAATGTATGTAGCATCAAGACGTTCTGCAGATGGAAGCTGGAAGTCGGCCTGAATTGTTCCGCACTGCCATTCACGACCAAGACAGTCATAGAGCTTAAATTCAAGTTTTGGACCGTAGAAGGCACCTTCACCAGGCTGAATTTCGTACTCAAGACCTGCTTCATGACATGCATCTGAAAGAGCTTTTTCTGCACGTTCCCAAGTTGCTAAATCACCAACGTGATCTTCTGGCATAGTTGAGAACTTAACAACTAAATCATCAAAACCGAAATCATGATATACTTTCTTCAAAAGTTTACAGAATTTTGCAACTTCTGAAGCAACCTGTTCTTCAGTACAAATAATATGAGCATCATCCTGAACAAAGCCACGAACACGCATAATTCCATGCAATGTTCCAGATGGTTCATTACGAACATCATGACCAAACTCTGCAAGACGAAGTGGTAAATCCTTGTATGAACGCTGTTTAGACTTAAAGATTTCAAGTGCACCTGGACAGTTCATTGGTTTAATGGCAAACATACGTTTTTCTGATTCAGTAATGAACATATTTGCTTGATAGTGTCCCCAGTGACCAGAACGTTCCCATAAAGAACGAGGCATGATAGCTGGAGTATTAACTTCAAGATATCCATCTCGTCTTACCATTTTACGCATATAGTCCTGAATTACAGTGTATGTGGTCCATCCATTAGGATGCCAGAAAATCTGACCTGGATCTTCTGGATCCAGGTGGAAAAGGTCCATTTCAACACCAAGCTTACGGTGATCTCGTTTTTCAGCTTCTGCAAGCATAGTCAAATAATCTTTTAAATCATTTGGTTTTGCGAAACAAAGAGCATATACACGAGTAAGCATAGTGCGGTTTGAATCTCCACGCCAATATGCACCTGCAATTTTGTCCAATTTAAAAGCCTGTCCATTGATTTCTTTTGTATTTGCTACATGAGGGCCTCTACAAAGATCAATGTAAGTATCCTGCTGATAAGTTGTAATTGTTTCACCGTCAGGTAAATCGTTAATTAGTTCAACCTTGTAAGGCTGATCAGCAAAAATTTTTAATGCTTCTTCTTTTGAAACTTCTTTACGTACAAAATCAAAGTTACCTGCGATAATTCTTCGCATTTCTTTTTCTACTGCAGGAAAATCGGTTTCGGTGAATTTGGTGTCCTTGGTAAACTCAAAATCATAGTAAAATCCGTTATCAATAGCAGGTCCAATTGCAATTTTTGTACCAGGGTAAAGCTTTAAAATAGCTTCTGCCATAACGTGTGCGCAGCTGTGTCTTACAGTCTGCAATTTTTCATCAACAGCCATTTTTAATTCTCCTTAACCGTTATAAATTTAATTCTTATATTATAACTATTTGTATATATTTGCTCAATTAGTTATTTTTCTTCTATATATAATTCTTTATTTTAAAATTTCAGAATTAAAAATCTATTTAAATTAAAAGAAAATCTTAGTATATTTGTTAATATGATTAAGAAGACAATTAATGATAAAGAACTTGAAGAGCATTTAAAATCTCTTGAAGAAGATAAATTAAGAATATTTACCATGGCTAATGGACGAGTTCGTGGAGCCTTATTTCATGGAAGTCATTTTGTTAATCAGATTAGACTTCAACATAATCTTGGAATACTTGAGACTTATATTTTAGGACAAGCATCTTTGTGTGCTGCATTAACAATCCCAATGATGAAGGATAAAGAGCATACCGTAATTAAGTATGAAGGTTCTGGTCCTGCTGATGGTTATAATGTTGAAGCTGATTCTACTGGATATGTTCGAGGCTATTTATATAATGAACATATTAAAATTAATAAACCTTTAGAAAACTGGGATCTTAAAGATTTTTTAGGACCTGGAAATATAACTTTTTCTAGAGTTCATAAAGACGATAAATTTCCACAAGCTTCTACTGTTGATGTTGATGGTAATAATATTGCTCAGGATTTTGCCACTTATTTTGCTCAATCTGAACAAATTAATACTGCATTTAATTCAAGTATTCAGTTTGATAAAGAGGGTAGAGTAATTGGAGCTGGTGCAATGTATTTGCAAATAATGCCTAAAACTGGTGGTACAGAAAAATTAGGTGCACAGGTAGATAGTCATCAAGAAGAAACTGAGGATGAAGAAAAATTACTTCAAAAGGTTGAGAATGCTTTTAGAGCATGTCCAAGTATAGGCCAATTATATTCAGAAAAAGAAGTTGATTCAGAAGATATTATTTTAGGCTTGTTTAGAGAATTTAAACCTTCTATAACAATGAAAAGAGATATTGTTTATGATTGTCCATGTAACGAAGATTATTATATATCTTACTTAAAATCTTTACCAAAAGATCAAATTGAAGATATAAAAAAGAATGGTCCAGATCCATTGGAAATAATTTGTAGAAACTGTGGAAGTGTTTATCATATTCCAGTTTCTAAAATTTAAATTTAATTAGAAAAACTTGACAATTAAAAATATCATTACTATATTAAATATGCTGTTGAAAATAATTAAATAGCAAAAATTCGGGGGTGCACCGGTTTCGACGGAATCGCGAAATCCTGTACTGCAAGTAAGGGTGAAGGTCCTTTAAACTGACAAAAAAATAACTGCAATTTTCGCAAGAAAAGAAGAAGAAGCTGATGAAGCTTCTTTCGAAGCAGAAGCACTCGCTGCTTAAGTAGCCGTGCAGGAACCCAACTGACCCTGTTCCGCGTTGGATGGTGTTCTTTTACCTATCGGGACTTGCTAATTACTGTGTCTGGTCTGTAATTAGGACTTTTTTAATCAGAATACGGTGTCGACGCTTGTCATGCTGCTACCGAAACCCGACAACTACCTCGCATGACTAAACCTGTAGATGTGCTTGGTTTACTTTTTCGGACGGGGGTTCAATTCCCCCCACCTCCATACGTCGAGTCAAGGCACGCTCACGCTTAAAGCCTTGACTTCGCCGTTTTGAGGGGTTTGTAATAAACCCTCAATAAAAAAAGCCTGTTTCATTTAGAAACAGGCTTTTTCTTTAGTGCATTTTTTTGTGTTTATTCACCATCATGTACACCATGGAACTTCTGCTGATATTTCTTAAGCATTGCAACAGCATTTTTCTTTCCATTATATACAAATCCACCATTCCAATATTCAAGAGCAGCAAAAAGAGCGTTTCCTCCATCCTGGCTGTCTGATTCCTTTGTACGGAATGAAACATAGTTTGAAAGAGACATAAAATCATTGTTATGTAAACATTCAAGACGTTTTTTATTAAATTCATTCCATTTTTCCAAATCCTGGAATCCTTCACCTTCATCCTGAACAATGATATGAGCATGAGTAGCACTGAATGAATACCATACAGTTACTTTCTTATTAATATCACAATGATTTCCATGTTTTACAGCATTCTTGATTACTTCACTAATCTGCTGTTCAAGAAGGTTTAACTCTTTAATTTCTGTAGGAGCTGACTGAACTATAAGCAAAGTAAAATAGCGAATCTGTCTAAAATCAGAAGGGAATTCCTTCTTGAGCATATTTGTTTTATCAAACAATGGATCATTTTCATCTGATCTAAGTTCTTTAAATTCCGAAACCATCAATTTCCTCCTGGGTAAAATCAAAAAAACTATTCTTTAACCATTAATAGGGCTTCTTCAATACTGTTAGCAATTGGGAAGTAACCCATCAATTTAGTCAATTCAATAACCTTTTTAACTGAACCGTGGATATTTGCAATAGCTAAATTCAAGTTCATCTTTTTGATTGTTGAACAAATATAAATAAGAGCACCAATTCCAGATGAATCGATGTAGTCTACCTGTTCTAGGTTAATTACAAAATTCTTTACGTTCTTTTCCAGCATTTTCATAACAAGCTCTTTGAGTTTGTATGAATTGTAAAGATCCATTTCTCCGGTTACGTCAATAATGTATACATCACCGTTTTTGCGTATTTTAAGTTCCATAAAGAAGCTCCTTCCTATTGAATTTTAATAACCAGAAGACTTTGGTCATCATATTGCTGAGCAATACCACAATATTTTTTCAAATCATCTTTAACACGATTTGTAATATCCTTTGCAGCACTGTTGCAATTTTTAATAATTACTTTTTTCAAATTATCGATTGAATATTGTACACCATTTTCATTTAGTGATTCAAGTAAACCATCTGTACAAGTTACAAGAATATCACCAGAATTTAAGTGTATTACTTCATCTTTATATACTGTATCTTTTGTTACACCCATAGGTTCTGTAGGAACAGAAATCTGTTTTAAAGATTTGTCTGATGCAGTGTAAACAAATACAGGATTATTTCCACAAGTAGCAATTTCTGCTTCTTTTGTTGTTGCATTATAATTGATAAGTGCAACGCTGGCAAAATGGTCAATCTTTGAACTATCCAGACAAATACCTCTGTTAGCCCAAGAAAGAATTGTTGCAGCTGTCTGATTTGTATTTACTGCAAGTCTAAGAATTGCTCTAATCATAATCATTACGATTAAAGAGTTCATTCCTTTTCCTGCGACATCAGACATTACAAAAGAAACTTTATCTCTTCTAGATACAATTATATCATAAAAATCACCACATACATTTTCAACTGGATTTGAGAAACAACCAATTTGGAGTCCAGCAATAACTGGTAATTTTGGAGGTAATAAATCCTTTTGATATTTTGTAGCAATAGAACCGTCTTTACTTAATTCTGCATGTTCTGCGTATTCAAGGAAGCTGTACAAAGGCTTCATTGTTGTAGAAATTGCATCGGTCAGAATTACAGCTGAATCGAAATCGGCTTTTGTAAATGGTTCTTTTTCAGGTTTTCTTGCAAGAGCAATTAAACCAACAACAGTTTCTTTTTGTTTAAGTGGAACAAATATGTAAGATCCACAGCGGAGGAATTCTTCAGGACCATTCTGGTAAACTCTTGGATCCTTGATAGAATCTGCAATAAGGACTGGTTCTCCTGCTGTAAATATATCACCAAAAATATTATTTTTAAGTTGGAACTGTGCAAATCTAAGGTTAGTTTCTACTCTGATTGGTTTATGTGGCAAATCATCAGGTAATTTGTATGGAGGAGGGAAGGCTCCCTTAAAAGATTTTACTGCAAGTGTATTGTCATAATCATCTGCAATAAGAATAACACATCCATCTGCGGTAACTCTTTCTGTAATTAAATCATTACAATACTCAAGGAAGTTTTCCATACTGTTATCGCTTGAGAAGAATGTAGAAAGCTTAGAAATCAAATCTTTGTTTGTATTAATAAGTTTCTGGTTCTTTTCTTCGATTTGAGCAATAACTTCTTTACTTACCATATCATTATCGCGGGAAGCTGCAATTTCTGCATTTCTTTTTGCGGCACGTTTTTCTTCTCTCTTTTTAGGATTATCAAATGCTTTGAAAATTAAATAAGGGAATAAAACAACTTGAGTTAATATAGTAGCAAATACAAAATATATGTATTGTTCCTCATAATAACAGTACAGAGAGCCGACTAAAATGATTCCAGCCATTAAGAAGAAGATAAAACTGACTTTACCAGTATTACGTAACTTGATTGTTATAAGCAGAGCAATTACCAGAATAGCTGCTATTGCACTGATTATAAGCGGTACGTCAATGAAAGAATCAATAGACATTTATAAATTTTTCTCCTTATGAAGTATTACTTGATTATCGGTACTAATTATAAATATTAACATCGAAGTTTTTAGTCGTCAAGTTTTTAAAATGTTAAATGAAGCAAGCTGTATAATTTTTTTTACTTAAAATTTAAGTAAAAAAAATCTTATAATACTTCAGAATCAGGATTTGCATTATTCATTGCTTTTCTTAGAATTATGCTCTTAATCCTGTTTAAGAAACGCTTATAAAAAGGAATTTTATAGGTCTTTTTAAACTTTGTAATAGCCTGATCAATAGGTATGTCGTTACCAAATTTAATCTTTAAATCATTCCAATATCGAACTATCCAAACATATAAATCGCCAATGGTTCTTTTTGGGAAAGAGCGTAAAATATGTTTTTTTCTAATATTAATTGCAAGTGGAAGATAAACATTATTAAACCAGGAAAGAATTGCTTCTTCCATAGAAACTTCTTCAGCTTTGTTTTGATTTATAAAGTATTTATGAGTGAGAATATGGTTGTAAATTACATCGTAGCGTCCTGTACGTGAAAAATCGAGGCACCAGTAATCTGTAATATCACCGAAGCCTGTTTCACTGTAAAAAACTCTTTTTTCGTAATTGATAATTTGTCTTATGATATCATTAATGTTATCAGGTTTTTTTAATTTAATTTCACTCTGTAAAGAAACTACTTCTGCATCAATAAATTCAGTTCCTCGTGACTTTGCAACTGAAACTCTGTGATTTCCATCTCTAACGAAATATAAACCAGCAATTTCGTATACTTTGATTGGAGGTAAATCAATAGATTCAATTGCGGCCTGATCAACATGTTCCCAACGATTTTTTAAATGAGAACTTTTGGGGAAAAATCTGTTATCAAAATCGTTATAACGGCCTTCGCTTCCTACAATTTTTTCAATTGGAATTACTTTCATTCCGATATAAGTTTCGTTTGTAGGCTTTATCATTTGCTTTACATCATTTAAAGAGATTAATGATGCTTCTTCTGGTGAGAGGAAATGCTGTATTTCGTTGAAGAAAGCTTTGTTTTTAGCTCGATTGAAATCTTCTTCAGTCTGTGCTGTTAAGAAAGACATTATCTATTCTCCTGTGGATCTTGTTTTATAGGAAATTCTATTATGCAATGGGCATATGCATTTACTATTGTTGTATCCCAATATTTTCCAGTACGTTCTTCTCTCATGTCATATAAATGAATGTGTCCATGAATCATGTAGCTTGGCTTAAATTTTTGCAAAAACCAATTGAAACATTCAAATCCAATATGACAAGGATCTTCGTGGTCATGAATATGTCTTGGAGATGCGTGAGTCATGAAAATATCAAGATATCGTCCATATTTTAATTTATTTTTTATTAGACTTGGGATTAATTTTATTAATTTTAATTTCATCTGGAAATCGGTGTATTGGCAGAGTCCTTTGTTGTATCTTCTTGAACCTGAAACTCCTGCTATAAGTAAAGGAGTCTTTTTTCCAGTTACAGGATCATCGAACATGAATCGTTCATCTATAAAACTTTTGAAACCTAAATATGTAGCTCCATGTCCATGAGATGTATCATTATAGGTTTGAGTAAATTTTTCTGGTGGTTGAGGGGCTTCTCTGTGATAATAATGAAATTCCTTCAAATCGTGGTTTCCAAATACGAAATAAGTAGGTTTGTTAAAAACTGTGACTATGAAATCTACATAGTCCATAGGAAGATCTCCTGCGCATAAAATTAAATCGATATCTGAAAAACTTTCTTTTACATTCTGATTGTAGATTAAAGGATCGACATAATCTGATACGCAAAGTATTTTCATTTATTTTTCACCAGCTTTTGATAATAATGCTTCGAGTTTTTGTTTTTCTACAAGTTCAATAGGTCTGTTTTCGGCGTAACGCTTTGCACCTGTGCTAAAACCAGAACTTGAGAACATAAAACCTTTTACACTGTTTTGAGATTTCATTATATCCAGAGTTTCATGAATTTGTTGTTCATCAACAGCTTCAGGGTCTCTGTAAAATCTAATAAGGGTAACTTGCTTTCTAACAGACATCCAGGAATCATCACCTTTGTTAATGCCTGAAATCTGGCAACCCCATTTTTTAGGGTCGCAGGAAAGGACTTGAAGACCTAATCCTTTCATAACTGCATTCTTACAAATCATTGAGAATTCTTCATTACTGCAAGTTAAATAATCTTTGAGGTAGTCGTTTGCCTGTAAATCTTTGTATTCAGAAAGCTTTGCAGAAACATCGCGGAAACCTTTATTCCTTTTGTAGATTTCTGTCCACTGTTCAATTGCTTTATCAATTTTACGGGCTTTTTCGTAACAGATAGCAAGAAAATAGCGGGCATAAAGAGTTTCTGGAAGGTTGTTTGCTTTATCTAATTCGATTGCTCTCTGGAAGTCTACTGCAGCATTATCATAACGATTAACCATCAAATAACATGAACCATGTTCAATTATAGACTTTTGTTTTACTTCCTGATCTCTCTGGGCTTTTTCAAATGATTTTAGGGCACCTGGAATATCTTTTGCATCTTTAAGAATTTTTCCCAGATAGTAGTAGGAAGAGTATGTTTCTGGACTGAGTTTTAATGCAATGTCAATTTCTTTTTTTGCTTCATTGAATTGTTTTGTTCGGTAAAGCATAAGTCCAATTTCTGCATGTGCTTTTGCATGTTTTTTATCGAGCATGGCACATTTTTGCATAAAGCCTAGAGCTAAATCATAACGATTCTGCTGTTCGTAAATGCGGCCTACCTGGTAATAATTATCTGCAGTTCTAGGATCCATTTTTGTAAGTAAAAGGAAGTTTTTTAGAGCTTCATTTTGCTGGTTATATTGGAGAAGAAGCTGGGCATATTCTTTACGGAAAGGAAGTTCTTGAATTCCCTGTCCAAATAAGGCATTTTCATCTACAGTTTTGTATTCAATAATTGCTAATTCAGGTCTGTTATCTTTAACGTATGCTTTTCCAAGGTAGTAGTGGGCCTGATAGTTTTTAGGATCTTTTGCAACTATCTGTTTAGCATTTTTTATGGCTTGTAGAGTTTTTCCTTGTTTTAGAAGTTTTGGAATAGATTCAAGTTTTTTTGGAGATAAAATACTTTTTGCTACAACAAATGCGAGTGTTGAAACAACAGCTGTCAGTATTATAATAATTACAGCGATTAACATCCTTAGTTAAGGCTCCTGAAAAAAGAATTTGTAAAGTGGATTAAGTATGTCCAAAATCACTCGATAATAAGAGTAGTAGATTTATGTCAATGTGTCAAACACGAAGGTCTTAAGGTATATATGAAAAAACGATTTTGTCTTTTTACAATTGTATTTTTTGTGTTTTCTGTATTGTTGAGTGCTCAGTCTCAGGGTGAAAAATTATTTAAGGAAAATAAACCTAAAGAAGCTGTACAAGTATTGGAAAATGAAATTTTGAATAATCAGATTTCTGCGAATACTTATAACTTTCTTGGTTTGGGGTATTATCAATTGGAAGAGTATGCAAAATCTTTGGATGCTTTTGAAAGAGGAATTAAAGCACAACCTTCTAATAAAAAACTTTTATCATTTAATAAGGGAAATACTTATTATGTGATGAAGGATTACGCTTCTGCGATTGAAGCTTATACTCAGTCTTTTTTAGATGATGCAACTTTTTATGAAGCACTTTTGAATAGAGCAAATGCCTTTTTAATGGCTGATCAACTTAATAATGCAAAAACTGACTATGAATTGTTTATTGAAAAATGTCCTGAAGATTCGCAAAGACCTAAAATAGAAAAATTAATTCAGGCTTTGATTGATGAAATTGCAAGAAGGGAAGAGGAAGCTCGTTTGTTGGCTGAACAGAATAAGGCTTTGTGGGAGGAAATTGATCCTTCAATTGATGACAATATGCTTAAAGATGCTACAGAATGGGAATTTGTTGATGCTTCTATAGAAAATAGTCCGGAAGAAAAACAGAAAGACTGGCAAAAAGTTGATGCTTCAATATCAGAAAATAATCAGAAAAAGAAAATTGATTGGGAAGAAATCGAAGAAAATGAAGCAGATAAAATTAAAAAAATGACAGAAACTTCATCTGAATCTTCAGAAAGTCTTGCGGATACATCAGATTCAACATCTTCATCAGAAAATCTTGATTGGGAAAAACTTGAATTGGAAAAAGTGTCTAGTATTGCAAACAACAATGAATCTGATTCTTATGATGATAAAGATGCAATGGATAATTGGGAAAATCTTTCGGATGAAGAAACTTTGGAAATGAGAAGACTTGAAAAGGAATCTAAAGCGGCTCATGAAAAATGGTTGGCAGAACAAAGTTTACTTAGACAGAAGGCAGCTGAGGAAGAATTAAAGAGATTGCAGGCAAAGGATGATGAAGAAAAACTGGCACGTGAAAAACTCTTGAAAGAAATGATGGAGGCTGAAGAAGCCCGTCGCAAAAAACTTTTGGAAGATGTTGCAAATTCTTTACAGGGCTCTGATTCAACAAATATGACATCGGGAGCAGATGAGTTGCTGGAATATGAAATGGAAGGAGTCTTAGACTAATGAAAAAGCTTTCTGAGGAAAAAAAGAAGCAGATAAAAAAGATTTCAGTTTTAGTATTCTTTATCATTATTGCTATTATTCTTTTGCTTCTAATTAGATGTGGTGGCTGTTCTGGTAAAGGGAATGGGGAATTTTCTAAAGGGCACAAGTATAATTCTGAATATGGTTATTATTATGATGAAGAAGGAAATCTCGTTTATGGTGAAATAAGTGATTCAGAGATTGGAAAGTCTTCTTTAAAGTCGAAATCTTCTAAAAAGGGTAAGAAAAAGAGATTTAAGGGTACGGACTCTAGCGAGGATGATAGTGGGAAAAATGTTTCTGGTCTGGAAGATGAGGGGCAAAATTTAGCTGATAAGAAGGCTTCTGGAGAAGGTGTGTCAGGCAAAAATGATGGGGGAAAAGCCTTTAGTGAAAATGATGGTGGACAAGATGGCTTAGAAAAGGATACTTCTAAGAAAAATGCCACTGATGAAGAAGAATTAAATAATAAGAATAAAGCTCTTGAAAATAAAAAGGCAGCCGAAGAGAAAAAGCTAAAGGAAGAGGCTGAAAGGAATGCTGCTAAAGAGAAAAAATTAAAAGAAGAGGCTGAAAAAAAAGCAGCTAAAGAGAAGAAATTAAAGGAAGAGGCTGAAAGAAAAGCTGCTGAAGAGAAGAAGTTAAAGGCGGAGGCAGAAAAAAAAGCCGAAGAGAAAAGATTAAAGGAAGAAGCAAAGAAAAAGGCCGATGAAGAGAAAAAATTAAAGGAAGCTGAGGCACGAAAAAAAGAAGCTGCTGAGAGAAAAGCCGAGGAAGAGGCAAAGAGGAAAGCAGCAGAGGAAGAAAAAAGGAAAGCAGCTGAAGAAGAAGCAAAAAGGAAGGCTGACGAAGAAGCTGCATTAAAGGCTAAAATTGAAAAAGAAGCAGAAGAAAAAGTTCTCGCCGAAAAAAATAAGAGTTTAAATGATGTTTCAAAATTACAGGAACTTTTAGATAGATTTACAGACACTGAAAGCCCTGAAGAAAAATCAAGCATTTTGGATTCTGCTGTAAACAAGGCAAATGAAATATTAAAAACAGATCCAAATAATGACCTTGCACATTACATTTTGGCACAAGATGCGATGAGAAGAAAAAATTATGACCTTACTCTGATGGAATTACAAAAAGCGATTGAAGCAAATAAAAATAATTATCTGTATTTTTATGATATGGGAAAAATTCAATATCTGTTAAGAAGATATACAGATGCTTCTCAATCATTCTTGCGTTCATGTGAATTAAATACACAATTTGAAAACAGCCGTTATAATTTAGGTTTGACTTATGTAAAATCGTCAAGAGATGCAGATGCAATAGATTCGTTTAAAAAGGCAATTGCTATTAATGAAAAGTATGAAAAGGCCTATATTGAATTGGGAAGAGCTTACACTAGAATTAAAAACTATGATGAAGCTGTGCTTTCTTATAAGAAACTTATTGAAATAGATCCTTCAAATGTTAGTGGCTTAGTTGAATTAGGTTCCGTTTATTATGAAATTGGAGATAATGAAAAAGCAGAGAATCAGTATAGAACTGCAATTTCAATGCTTGGAAAAAGTCAGGAAGCTACTTTAGCAAAATATAATCTTTCAACAATTTTGTATGATGAAGGAAAGTATGAAGAGGCTTTAAAAGTTGCCTGGCAGGCTTATGATGAAAAAGACTTTATCAAACAAGCAAACTCTAAATCTAACATTGTATATAATTATGCTTTAATACTTGAAAAAAATAATAGAATTGATGATGCAATTGCTTGTTATGAAGAAGTTTTAAATCTCAACAATAATCATATAAAAGCAAGAATTAATTTAAGTACACTTTATATGTCAAAAAAAGATATGGATCCTGAAAAAGTTATAGAACTTTTGAATGTTGCATATAAAGCTGAAAAAGATAATTTTGAGGTAAATAACAATCTAGGAACAGCTTATTTAATGAAGGAGGATTATGTTAATGCCATTCTCCACTATAAAAATGCTCTTGAAAAAAATCCAAATGATATAGATGTAAAAAATAATCTCGGAAATACATACCTTAAAAATGAAGAATATGATAATGCAAAGGTGATTTATCTTGAATTGTTAAATACAGATAAGAAAAATTGGGAATGCTATTTGAACCTTGGAAAAATTTATATGCAATTAAAAGATGATCAAAATGCTTTAAAAATGCTTTTGACCCTTCAAAAACTTAATCCAGACTATAAATCTGCTGAGGTAAATAGTTTAATTGCTGTTATTACTGGTTAGTTATAAACAATTATGTTCGTTTTACCAATTCAAAAAGTTTTTCACGGCTGATTACAGTATAAATTGGTCGGCCGTGAGGGCAGTGGGGATCTTCTAAAGTAAATGCGGCTTCCACTAATTTTGTGGCAGCTTGATCATCCAAAATATAACCATCTTTAACAGCTGCTTTACATGCTGTCATGGCTGCAATTGACCGAATTATTTCTTGGGGCTCAACATGTTTTACAAAAATAAGAGTTCTGAAATCATATTCAGTGCCAGTCCAACGGTCAGGAATGCTGGTAACTTCCCATTCTCCATCACTTACTTTTTTTGTTTCAAAGCCAATTTTACTAAGTTGCTCTTTAAGTTTTTCTAATTGATTGTCTTGGCTTTTAGATTCTGTATGAATTTTATAGGGAATTAAAAGAGCTTGTCGACTTGCCTGGCCCTGATTATTCATAAGTTGATCAAAAAGTATTCGTTCATGAACCGCATGCTGGTCGATTATATACAAACAATTATTTTTTTCGGCTAAAAGAAATGTACCTAGACAAGGTCCTATGTATTTTACCTTTGCAGGTGCCTGGTCATTTTGGGCATCTAAGGCGGCCTGAACTAAGCTGGCTCTATCTGAAAGTTCTTTTGAATTTGAAGTTTTTATACCCAGGTATTTGGAGCGGAAATCTGAGAGGTTTTGGTTATTAGTTTGGGAAGTTTTATATGAAATATGTCTTTCGTAAATAGGAGAAGAGTTTGTTCCAATTGATTTTTTTGTATAATTTGAAATTTTGTCTTCTATAACTGACATTGAATTAAAACTTGGCTTTGAAAGATTTAATGAAACAGATTCTGTGTTTGAAGATATTGAATTAGAAGAATTTTCCGAATTATTTGAATTAAGAGGATGTAGAGATTTAAAGTCGAATTCCTGATTTCTGATTTCATCTGTAGGCTTATCTTCCTGAAAATTAGCATAGGTATATTGCTGAAAAAAAGCCTTTATTGTTGAACTTAATCCATGATGAAGGGCTGAAATATCGTAAAAACGAGCCTCTTTTTTTGCAGGATGAATGTTAAAATCAACTAGGTCAGGACGAACTTTTATAAAAACGGCTGCTACAGGATAAGTTCCGTTTGGGAAAAAACCTTGTCCGCCATATTCTACAGCCTGAACAAGCGAATATTCCTGAATTTTTCGACCATTTGTATAAATATTAATTTCTTTTTTGTTGGAACGGGAAACAGCAGGTTCTCCAATTACCAGGTCAAAGCTCCAGTCTGGTGTTTCTCCTCCGCTGGAATTCGAAAGCTGATAAAAAAGTTCTGGTGCTTCGGAGTAGGAATTAGCCAGAATAAAACGGTCTTTTATAGATTGATTTGCAGGTAAATCGATTTTTGTTTGTCCATCCTGAATGAAACGGAAGGCGATGTCTGGCCTGGCCATGGCTTTTTCAATAAAAGTATTTTTGCACATTAAACCTTCTGTTGCATTCCTTTTGAGAAACTGACGTCTGGCTGGGAAGTTTTCAAAAAGTCCTTCAGATTGAACTATAGTTCCCTGTGTTGGTGCAACAGCTTCCAGTATATGATCTTCGGTGATACTGGCCCTCATCTTCCAACCTCCGCTTATAATTGAAAGCCTTGCAACGGCAGCAATAGATGCCAGGGCCTCTCCGCGGAATCCTAAGGTTGAAAGATTCATTAAGTCAACTTCTGTAGAAATTTTACTGGTTGCGTGGGGACGTGCACAGTTTTGCAAGTCTTCTTTTGTCATCCCGCAACCATTATCTAGAATCCTGATTTTATCTATACCACCACCGGCAATTTCAACTGTAATCGAAGTAGCACCAGAGTCTATGGAATTATCCATAAGTTCACGAATAATGGCATTTGGGCGGTCAATAACTTCTCCGGCCGCAATTTTTCTGGCAACTTCTGGATTTAAGCTTTTTACAGGATTCTTTTCGCTCATTATAAATTCCTTTTTTAACTTAGTTAGATTGTCTTATTTTCTAGTACCCTTTATTTGACCATCATCATTAAATAAATCCATTTGAGGAGGATTGTCTAAAGACATAGGTTGAGGTTCATTCATTAAAATCTGAATTTTTCCTTCTATATCATCAAGTTGCTTTTCCATTCCAGCTGCAAGTTTAATTCCTTCTTCAAAATCTTTTAATGCATCTTCAAGGGAAATATCACTTCGTTTGATATCTGTAGTAAGTTTTTCTAATTTTTCAAGATTTGCTTCAAATGTATTCATATTTTTTTCCATATTCATTCTCCATCATTTTAATTTATTTAAATTTTATTCAACGATTGCTTTTAAGCTTCCCCGGGCAGGTTTTACAATAATTTTGCTGCCAGAAGAAACTTGGTCGGCATTACGGATTATTTTGCCTTCTTCATCAGTTACCATTGAATAACCTCTTTGTAAGATTGTGTCTGGACTGGCGTTTTCCAAAATAGTTTTGTTGTTTAAAATTCGAGTTCTTAAATCTTTTATTTTATCCTGCATGTTTTTTACAAGATTTTCTTTGGCATATGCGTAACGATTTAAAAGAGGTTGTTGTATGTTTCGGAATTGAACTTCGAAATTTTGCGGATTAAAGGATTTTATCATTAAACGAGTTTTTTCAATTTTTTGTTTAATGCTGTTGTACAAATCATTTTTATAAAAAGTGATATTTTGCTGAATGTCACTTAAAATTGGAACAGCCATTTCTGCTGCAGCGGAAGGTGTTGGTGCTCTTTTGTCGGCAGCGTAATCGCAAAGGGCCCAGTCAATTTCGTGTCCTACAGCACTGATTGTTGGAATTTTTGAAGCGGCAATTGCCCTTACAACAGATTCTTCGCTAAATGGTAAAAGATCCTCTAAAGAACCTCCTCCTCGACCAACAATTAAAACATCGCAAAGTTTGTAGAAATTCGCAATCTCTATCATTTTTACAATAGTTTGTGCGGCTTCTTCTCCCTGAACAATTGCTGGTAAAACTGTTATGTTTATATTTGGATTTCTTCTTTTTGAAACATTCAATATATCGCGAATGGCAGCCCCTGTTGGACTTGTAACTACCCCAATTGTTTTTGGATAAAGGGGAAGTGCTTTCTTTTTTTCTGAATCAAAAAGACCTTCTGCTGCCAGTTTCTTTTTTCGCTCTTCAAGCATTTGTAAAATGTTTCCGGTACCAGCAAGTTCCATAGTATTAATGATAATCTGGTAGTTTCCCTGGGGAGCGTAAACCGAAAGACTTCCAGTGCAACGTACTTTATCACCATCTTTTGGTTTAAAAGCAAGTTTGTAGGCGGCGTTTCTAAAAATAACTGCCTTAATCTGAGCATTATTATCTTTTAAAGTAAAATATATGTGACCTGCAGCACTCGGACGCCAGTTTGATATTTCTCCTTCGATTTTTACAGATCTAAAAGAGTTTTCAAGTATACCTTTAATTAAATCGGTAATTTGTGAAACAGAAAAAACTGTGTCGGCAGGGAAAAAATCTTGAGTCATAGCTAAATAATATAATTTATCTTGATTAATTAATAGTAAAAAAATATTTTTTTTATCCGATAAAGGAAATGATGAAAGGTATAATTATTTTTTACAAAGACAAGTTTTCAAAATATGCTGACGAAAAAGTGTTTTCTGGTGAATCTGCCAGAGATTTAACTAAAAAATGGGCAGAAAAAATTGATTTAGAATATTTTGAATTAGAAGCCGATTCTTTATCAATCTTACTTACAAAAGCAAAAGAACTTTGCGATTCTAAAAATGCAGATTATGTCGTTTTTAGTTATGATGATTTACCATTTTTGGACTTTAATCTTAGCAAAAAGATGATTTCTTCGCATATTGAATACAAAGCTGAATATACCTTTGCAGATGGTTATCCATATGGTTTTAGTCCAGAAATTATTGATTCGGGAACTCTTGGAATTTTAGCAGAACTTTCTAAAAGCAGTCAAAAAGATTTGGGACAAATGCCAATGGCCAGAGATTCAATCTATAATCTGATTAAGACTGATATTAATTCTTTTGAAGTTGAAGCCGAACTTGCTGATGAGGACTGGAGACTTTATCGTTTTTCTTTTCATTGTGCGAATAAAGATAATTTTATGCAGGCAAAGGCACTTTATAATCTTATTTGTGAGAAAACTGGAAAATCTGATAAATCTGATAAAACTGATAAAGCCGACCTTTCTGTTGATGAAAAATGCCAGCTGGCAAGTCAATGTTTAGACTGTCTAAAAACAGTTCCTGGCTTTTACAATATTCAAATTGCCGATTTTGTCCATTCAAATTATACATATCTTCCATATAATTCTGCCTATGAAGAAAAAAATAAACTTTCTCCATTAAAAACAAAGGTTTATATGGATTTAGAAAATTTTTCTTCTCTGGTAGATAAAATTGCCGCCTTTAGTGAAAAAGCTGTAATTAGCCTTTCAGCCTGGGGAGAAGCTTTATCTAATCCAGATTGCTTAAAAATGATAGAAAAAGTACTTTCTTATTCAGGACTTTCGGTTTTTATTGAAAGTGATGGCCTTTTAATTACTGAAGAATTTTGTGAAAAACTTAAAAAAATTGTTGATGAAGCTCCTGAAAGGTCTAATAACTGGCAAAAAGTTATGATTGCAATTTCTCTTGATGCCTTTTCAGTTCAAACCTACTGTAAGCTACATGAAGGCTGCAATGAGCAAGATTTTTCCAAAGCTGTAAATGCCGTTGCTCTTTTGCAAAATGCAATTCCTGGTATGGTATATCCTCAATTTGTAAGAATGAATGATAATGAAAGTGAATTAGAAGGCTTTTTTAGATATTGGAATGAAAAAACAAATCCAAGTGCCGGTAACTTTATCATTCAAAAATATGATAATTTTGCGGGCCTTTTACCAGAAAGAAAACCTGCCGATTTGTCTCCACTTGAACGAATGCCTTGCTGGCATTTACGCCGCGACCTGACAATTCTCTCGAATGGAGATGCCCAAATCTGTCGCGCCCATGTTTTATCTGGAGTTATTGGAAATGTGTTTAAGGATGATTTAGAGAATATCTGGCATAAAACAGATGATTTGCTTAAAAATCATATAGAAAAAAACTATAAAGAAAAATGTGAGAGATGTGATGAATCCTATACCTTCAACTTTTAATGAACATCAAATTTCAAGAACTGTTATAGGTGGAAAGCCAAATGTAAATGCTAACCCCCTCAATATTTCTGTTATTTTATTGAATAGCAGTGGAAGTCATTTTAAAAATCACATTTTCGAAAATTTAATTCAATGTAATTTTCAATCAATCGTTTCAATCGAACATGATCCTACCAATACAACAATTGATGAAATGTCAAAAAAGTTTCCAATGGTAAAGTTTGTCGTTCCTCTTGAAAGTGCTAGTGATGGTGAACTTGTAAATATTGGAATGGCAGAAGTCGCATCTGATTATGTTCTGGTTTTAAGAGATACATTGAATATTCCCTCTAAAATAATTTTACAGAATCTAGCATCAAGTCTTACTAAATCTGGAATATATTGTCTTGTTCCAAGATTAGTTGATAAAGATAAAAATAGTTTGCCAATTACATTTTATCCATCAGCAGAAAGGTCTCATTTTGTTGTTGAGGCGGCATTTGCAATGAGTGATGGAATGAAAACTCTTTATCCATTTGATTATATTGGTTTGTATAACAGGGAAAAATTTATTTCTCTTGGTGGTTTTGACTGGACTATTAATTCTCCTTATTGGCAAAATTTAGATTTAGCTTTGAGGGCCTGGCTTTGGGGCGAAGAAATTAAATTTACAAGTCTTTTGCAGTTCTCCTACATCGACGAATCCCATGTTGAAGATCATAGTATTAATATTGATTACCTAAGATATTATTTAAAAAATGAACTTCCAAAAATAAAGATGGAAGAAGCGTATATTAAAAAATCAAACTTTTTAATATTTTTGTTTAGATCATCATGCGGTTTTCTTGAAGCCAGAAGACAGTTTAATGAAGCTGCAAACTGGGTAAAAAGAAATAAATATAGATTTAAAATGGATTTACAAACTTTTATAGAAAACTGGAGCAAATAATGAAAACAAGTCGGGTTGTAATTGTTCAGTGTCGTTTATCATCAAGCAGATTACCAGGCAAGGCCTTAAAAAAATTGGGAGAGAAGAGTGTTTTAGCCTGGACCTTAAATGCAATGCATAGGGTAAAAGCTGACAGATATTTTGTAGCTACTGATGTTGACTCTTATAAAGAATTGCTCCCAATTTGTAAAGAATGTGATTTTGAATGTTTTGCCGGAGACTTACAGGATGTGTTGAAACGTTTTGTAGATCTGTTAAACACAATTGACTGTAAAACTGTAATACGTGCCACTGCAGATAACCCTTTTTTGTTTTATGAAGCTGCTCAGGAATCTGTAGAATTATATGAAGAAAAAAACAAAAAGCAAAAGTGCGATTACTTGACCTTTACAGGACTTCCTCATGGCTCTGGAGTAGAAATCTTGTCTGCTCAGGCCTTAAAAAAAGCAATAAGTGAAACTCAAGACCCTTACGATCATGAACATGTCGGACCTGCTCTTTATAATCATAGAGATAAGTATAAGTGCGAGTTTGTTACAGCTCCAAGATCTTATAATTTTCCAAATTTAAGAACAACAATAGATACTTATTCAGATTATTTAAGAGCTCTTAATATATACAAGTTTTTAAAAGAACAGGAAGCTCCCTATTCAGCAAGTCAAATTGTAGAAGCTTGCAATTCCTGGGAAGTAGAAAATCCTCTTGTCCTAATTCCTTCTTGTGTAAAAGGACATGGAACTGGACACTTAAGAAGATGTCTTTCTGCTGCGGTAGGAAATAGTTTTTTTGTATATATACCAAAAAATAAAACTTTACAGGAAACTGATTCTTTATTGGAAGAATATTTTGCAAAAGGACTTGAGCCTTCTCAAATTATTGAAGAATTACTTGATGAAACTTATAAACCAATTATCGTAACAGATACTTTTGAAATTGAAGAAGAACAACTTGAAAATTATAAAAATGCCAAATCTTTAATTTCTATTGATGAAGGTTCTAAGTTTAGTGATTATAGTGATTACTTGTTGGATATAATTCCTCCATTTGAACTTAATAGAAAAGCAAATAATTTTGATTCAAGTTTGATAGAAAGGTCAAATAATAAAAAAGATTCTAAAAAGACCCCATCAGATTTTTCTACAATTTTAATTTGTCTTGGCGGCGAAGATCCAGCTGGATTGAGTATTCCTGCTATTAATACTTTTTCAAAACTATATCCTAATGCAAAAATTACAGCCCTTCTTTCCAAAGAGCCTGGCAAACTTCCAGAAAATGTGGAATATAAAAAAAGTATAAACAATTTGAAAGACCATGTTTACGAATATGATTTAGTTGTAACTCATTATGGGCTTACTGCCTATGAAGCAGCTTATGCTGGTTGTGCACTTATTCTTTTGCCAACTTCAAAACTTCATGTGAATCTTGCTAAAAAATATAATTTTGCATATATAGCAGATAAAGGTGTTTCAGAAGATTCTGTAAAAAATGCCTTAAAATCTGAAAATCTTTATCCAAAACTAACTATAGATGATGGAAAAGATGATGAAAACAAAAATCTTGGCCAAACAATAAAATTTCTTTCAAAGGGAAATCGTCTTCTTTGTCCAATTTGTGGAAAAGTTCAGTCTAGCCCAGATGTAATTGTTTCTAGAAATGACAGAAGAACTTACCGTCGTTGTCAGGATTGTGGCATGGTTTATATGTCCTACACAATTGAAGAAGATAAAAAATACCAGAAGGCATATTTCTTCGAAGATTATAAAAAACAGTACGGAAAAACTTATGAAGAAGACTTTGAAAATATAAAAAAGCAGGGAATTCGCAGGGTAGAAGTTATAAAATCTGTATATGGCAATTTAAATGATAAAAATATTTTAGATATTGGTTGTGCTTATGGCCCATTCCTTTCTGCCGCCAATGATTTTTCTCTAAATCCTTTTGGAACAGATATTTCGGAAGATGCAATTTCTTATGTACAGAATAAATTAAAATATCCGGCAACAGTTTCTGCATTTCCACAAATTGATACAGAAAAAGAATTTGGATTGCCACAATTTGATATAGTAACAATGTGGTATGTTATTGAACATTTTAAGAATCTTGATAGTGTACTTTCTAAAATAAGCAAAATTGTAAAATTAGATGGGTTTTTTGCCTTTTCAACTCCTTCTGGCGAAGGTATTTCGGCAAAATCAGATGTAGATCATTTCTACTCAATCAGTCCTTCCGACCATTATTCAATTTGGGAACCAACAAAAGCTGATAAAATTCTTAGAAGATACGGTTTTAAGGTTGAACGAATTGTTTCAACTGGCCATCATCCAGAGCGCTTCCCTTATATCAAAAAAAGTGGTGCAAAACAGGGATCTTTAAGATGGAAGATGATTGATAAATACAGTCATGTAAATAGTTTGGGCGATACAATGGAAATCTATTGTAAAAAGTTCAAATAAAAGTTATTTAATAGAAAGATTTATAGGGTGGATAAATATGAATGTTTTAATATTAGGTGCTGGTTTAATGCAGGTTCCTGCAATACTTTCTGCAAAGGAATTGGGATACAAGACTTGTGTAATTGATGCAGATGATAAGGCAGTAGCTATTCCAAAGGCAGATGTTTTTAGAAAAATAGACCTTAAAGATAAAGAAGGAATTCTTGAATATGCTAAAGAATTACAGTCATCAAAAGAAGGTCTTGCGGCTGTGTTTACAGCAGGAACAGATTTTTCTGCCAGTGTTTCTTATGTTTGCGAAAAATTAAAGTTACCAGCTCATTCTTATATTGCCGCAACCAATGCAAGTGTAAAAACACAAATGCGACAGTGCTTTTTAGACAATAAAGTTCCTTCTCCAGCCTTTATAAAAGTTGGCAAAGCTGATATAGATTCAAGCCTGCTTTCAAAATGCCTTTCTAAAATGGATTTTCCTCTTGTTGTAAAACCAGTTGATAATATGGGAGCCCGTGGCTGTCGTATGGTTCGTTCTGAAGAAGAATTTAAGCCAGCGGTAGATATTGCTGTTTCATGTTCCAGAAGTGGTTATGCAATTATAGAAGAATATATGGAAGGTCCTGAATATTCTATTGATGCTCTGGTTTATAATGGAACTTTTACAGTTACAGGTTTTGCAATCAGACATATAAAATATCCTCCATATTTTATTGAAATAGGACATACAATGCCTGCAGTTTTAGAAAAGAGTGTTCATGATCAGCTTATTTCTGTTTTTGCACTGGGAGCAAAAGCTTTGGGGCTTTCTTGTGGAGCCGCAAAGGCAGATATTAAGTTTACAAAAAAAGGTCCAATGATTGGCGAAATAGCAGGCAGACTTTCTGGTGGGTATATGTCGGGCTGGACCTATCCTTATGCTTCTGATTTGAATCTTACAAAACAAGGCCTTCTTATTGCTTGTGGAAGAGAACCTGAAGATTTAATAAAAAATCGTAAACCTGTTGATTTTGAAAAATCCCAGTTATGTATGGATGCAGAAAAGCCTTATGAACTTTTTGAAGTTCCTTGTAAACGCACTTCTGCAGAAAGAGCCTGGATGAGTATTCCAGGAACTGTAGAATATATAGAAAACATTAATGAATATACAGATAAAGCTATTTTCGATTTCCTTCCAAGAGCTACAGTAAAACTTGGTGGAAAAGTAGATTTTCCTAGAAATAATGTAGAAAAATGTGGAAATATAATTGCTGTAAGTCATAACGAAAAGGTAGCTGTTTCGGCCGCTCAAGATGCAGTTTCAAATGTCTTTATCACTTTAAAAGCTAATACAAAAGAAACAGATGACTTCCTTGCTGGAAAAACAAATTCCGATGAAAAAGATTTTCCTCCATCAGCATTCGGAAAACTTAGTCAGCAAGAATTAGATACTATCCAGGGGCAGATTCCTGCAAATGAAAAAGTTGCTAAATATATTCCTCAGATTTTAAAAAATGCCGAATATGAAAGTAAGGTAGATTGGAATTTCAATACAATAAAACAGACTGTAGAAAAGTTTGATGAGTTGAGAAAAAATCATCCTGTATTAGATTCAAAAACCTTTTGGTCTGCACTTATGAGGGGTGGTTTACAGGCTGCTGTTTATATTTCAGATTCAAGTAAATAACTACTAAAAAGGATTTTTATGAAAGCAAAAAAAATTAGTTTATTATTTATACTTTCTTTTATATGTAATTTTATTTTTGCCATAAATGATATAGCTCTTTTGGAAAAATCTAAAACAAATGGCATGTCTCTTTATTGGGATTCACTTTCAGAGTGTGGCATTCTTGAAAAAAATGGACACCAGCTGTCTTTTAGAAATGGAGAAAGTCTTGTTCTTTTAGATAGTGTTAAGATGGCTATTACAGATGCTCCTGAATTAAAAAATAATCAGCTTTATGTTTCAAATAAGTTTTTGTCAGATGCAGAAGAGTTTTTTAATCAAAAATCTGAAGTTCCTTTTAAGGTTGGAGCTATTTTAATTGATGCCGGACATGGTGGCAAAGATCCTGGAGCCTTAAAAACTTACAAAATTAATGGCAAGGATGTAACAATCAGAGAAAAAGATATAAATCTAAAAGTTGCAAAAATGCTATACGAAAGATTGCATGCTGCATATCCTCAAAAACAAATTATTCTTACAAGAAGTACAGATGTTTTTCTTACCTTGGGTGAAAGAACTGATATAGCAAATAATGTAAAAGTTGGAGAAAATGAAGCAGTTCTCTTTATCTCTATCCATGTTAATTCTTCATTAAATAAAAGTTCTTCTGGCTATGAAGTATGGTATCTTTCTCCAGGCTATCGTAGAACTGTTTTAGATAAATCTGCAGTTGATAATGATAACAATCTTTTTACAATTATGAACTCCATGCTGGAGGAGGAATATACAACAGAAAGTATTATGATTGCCAAGTTCATTATGGACGGTTTGCAGGCTCAAATTGGAAAAGAATCTACTGCCAGAGGTATTCGTGCAGAAGAATGGTTTGTTGTAAAAAACTCTAACATGCCAGCAGTTTTAATTGAGCTTGGATTCGTTTCTAACCAAAAAGAAGCTCTGCTTTTGAATGATGAAAAATACTTGAAAAAGGCAACCTTGGGCATATATAATGGAATTACTGCGTTCGTAACACATTTTGAACGCTCACAAGGATTTACTTCAGTAAAATGATAAAGATAAAAGATCTGATTAATAAACAGTATATTGCACAGCTAAGCATAATTTTTATTTTTCTAATAACTCTACTTTTTTCAGTTTTATCCTATATAATTGGTAAAGATAGTGTAAGAAGAACTTTTATTTTCCCATCAGCAGATACAGGTGAGTATATAGTAGAATATAGAAATTTAACAAAGGAACCAATTCAAGGTGATGTTCAGTTATTTATTGATGAACTTCTTCTTGGTTCAACACTAGAAAGAACAAAAAGTTTGTTTGCTAGTGGAACTAAGGTTTTATCTTGCTTTCAGCGGGATCAGACCTTGTATTTAAATCTTTCATCTGACCTTTTGGAGATGGGAGAAGGGGTAATAGAAATTAGAGACGGAATGGATTTATTGAAAAAAAATATACAAAAAAATTTTTCTAAAATCCATGAAATCGAAATTTTTGTTAATGGAAAAATCGCTTTTGAAAATTAAAAAGCGTTGACAAAAAGATGTACTTATTGGATAATTAATTCAATACAAGGCTACATCGAATTAGTATAAAAAGGAGCTTCAAAATGAAGAAGACTTTGGGTTTATTTGCAGCTGCTATGCTGCTTGTTGGTGGCGTTGCTTTCGCTGAAGAAGCTATGCTCATCGATTTTACACTTCTGGATGCTGACTGCGTTGAAGATGACAATGGAAATGCAACACAGAACAAGCATACTGTAATGGATTATTCAGTTAGTGCTGGAGCTACATTCACAGAAGATCAGAAAGATCTTATGAAAACATCATTGGCTCTTCCTGAATGGGAAATTCAGTTGAACTCTTCTGCTAAAACAGTAACAAGTTTAGCTGATTCAAAGGTAGTTGCCGCACCTGTAAAGGGTGAAGCAGATGTACCATTCGCTGGAAAAAACGTAATGGGTGTTCGCATTGTATTCCCAACATGGAACTCAAATGCAAATGCTAGAATCGTTCCTCCATTTGATATTCCTGCTTATGAACCATTAGCTGATGCTGATGATAATGGTGTACGCCAGGAACCAACAGACGAACAGAAAGCAAGTGCTAAAACATTGTTCGAAGATGGTTACGGTATTGTAAAGAATGTTGGAACTGTTAAATCAATTTCAGTTACTACAATGGGTATGAACTATCCACACGGACTTTATGTTGTTTTATCTGATAATGACAATGTAGAAAGACGTTATTTCATGGGTTACCTTGGTTTTGACGGTTGGAAAGAACTCCGTTGGGATAATCCACAGTATATTTCTGAAATTCGTAACCGTGAAATTCGTGTATATCCAATCTATCCTCGTGGACTTCCATTCGTAAAGTTTAGAGGATTCCAGATCACACGTGACGCTGCTCACATTGGTGGTGATTACATTGGATATTTCAAAGATGTAAAGGTTATTTACGATAAAGCTCTTCTTACAAGTGATCGTGATATTGCTGATGAAGACCTTTGGGGAATCATTGGTAAGAAAGAAGATGCTCGTCAGAATGCTGAAATGCAGAGATTCGGTAACAAACAGGTTAACCGCTACCTCGAAAGAGCTAAGTTGGCAACAGAAAGTGACTTCACTTCAAGCTTGAATGAAGATTCAAATTCTAATGCTCAGTCTACAAGTGGACAGTCAGCTGACGTTGCTGAGTAATTTGTAACTAATTAGTTATAAAACGCTTTGGAATATTAAGTTCCAAGGCGTTTTTTTTTATTTTTATTATCACTATGAATACTCACGAATTAGTATCAAAACAAGAAATTAGACAAGTTTATGAATCTTACAGAGATTATTTTACTGAGATTATGAACTTTGTAATTGATAGACTGCAAAAAAATATAAAACTTTCTACTCAGCCTACCTATAAAAGTAGGGTAAAGTCTTTTAATTCTTACTATAAAAAAATTGTTCGTCTTAAACCTGATCAGGTTGAATCGAAATCTGATTTAATTTATTTGACCGATATGATGGGTATAAGAATGATTTGTGCCTTTCTTGAAGATATTAATATTGGTCTGGAGCAGATTAAAAAGATTTTTGATATAAAAGAAGTTGAAGTAAAAGGTTCTGAAAATAATTTTAAAGAATTCGGTTATGAATCAATTCATGTTCTTGTAAAAATTCCTGAAGAATTTAGACCAAAACTTGAAGGACCATACGCAAATTTAAAACCTATTTCTGAAGAATTAGTTTGTGAAATTCAAATTAGAACAATTTTACAGGATGCCTGGGCTGAAGTTGAACACGAATTAATATACAAAACAGAGTTTAATCCTTTTGATATTCCTCTAAGACGTAAATTAGCATCAATAAATGCTTCATTAACTTTGGCAGATATTACTTTCCAGGAAATTCGAGATTATCAAAATAAACTGCAAAAAGCTATGGATGAAAGAAGACGTTCTTTCTATTCAAAAGCAGATAACTTATTAAATGAAAATCCTGTTCCAGAAGCTGAAGATATTAATCGTGTAACACCATTTGTACAAGGAACAATTGACGATATGCTCCTGCGTGCAATAGAAGCACATAATCAGGGTAGATTACAAGAAGCTGTTGATATTTATTCAAAAATTATTGAAGCCGTTCCTGTCGATCAAGGGGCTATTCATGCTGTAATTAGAAAGCACAGAGGTATGGCTTACTTTGCAATGAATAAACTTGATCAGGCTTTGGAAGACTTTGAAATGAGTATTCAGGCAGATAAAAAAGCTTTCCGTTCTTATTACTATAAGGGTATTGTTTATTCTATTCAGAAAAAATATAGAGAAGCTATAGAGTGTTATACAAAATCACTGGAAATTAATGAATTTCAGGCTCATGCTAATTTTAGACGTGCAATTGCTTATTATGAATTACAAGAATATGAAAAGGCTATGAATGATTTGGATGTTGCATTGAAGCTTGGATTAAATCCTGATGAATGTAAGGGATTGCAGGAAAAGCTTGTAAAAACATTTGGTATGAATATGTAAAAAAATAAAAAAAAATTAAAAAAAATGCATTTTAAGTGTTGACGAAAAATTTCATTTCTGATATATTCTTAAAAGTCAACACGAAATGACATATGTCTCCTTCGTCTAGTGGTTAGGACATCGGGTTTTCATCCCGACAACAGCAGTTCAATTCTGCTAGGAGATGTAGCCTTGTAAGTTTTCTTACAAGGCTTTTTTTTTGCCTAATCATATCTCTTAGATATGCTGGATGTATTAATGAAAATTACAGATTATCTTTCATCTGAAGTAATAAAAACTATAAAAGAAGAAATTGAACAGGCTGGTGGAAATGAAGTCTTCTTTACTGGTGTTATTGATGAAAATGCAAAAGTAGTTTGTATAAAAGTCGGATCCAGGGGAAATCTTAATACAGTTCCAGTTAATTTTGACGATAAAAGAAAATCTAGCGTATTAATTCATAATCATCCTAGTGGACAACTAACTCCATCTTCTGCAGATTTAGGAGTTGCTTCGGAATGTTCTGAAAATGGCCAGGGCTTTTACATAATAAATAATAATGTTTCAGAGATTTATGTTGTAATGGAACCTGTAAAGCCCAAAATTATAAAAAAAATAAACGAAGAGGATGCAGGATTTTATATTTCCAAAGGCGGATCTTTATCAACTATATCTGAAAATTTTGAAGAAAGACCTGTTCAGATAGAACTTTTGAAAAATATTGCAAGGGCATTTAATAATGATAAAATTGCCGTTTTTGAAGCAGGAACTGGTGTTGGAAAATCTTTTTCGTATTTAATTCCTTCAATATTGTTTGCCCTGCAGAATAATGAAAGAGTTGTTGTTTCGACTGGTACAATTAATTTGCAACAGCAGTTGTGCCAAAAAGATATTCCGGCGGTTGAAAAAATCCTTGGAAAAAAAATTAAATACATTTTAATGAAGGGAAGACAAAATTATATTTGTAAAAGAAGGTTGGCAGATGCTTCGTCAGTTTTAGATTTATTTGAAGATGAAACTGGAGATATAAAAAAGATTGCTGAATGGGCTGAGTCTTCTGATACAGGTAGTAAAAGTGATTTGAGTTTTATGCCTTCTGAAAATGTTTGGACAAAGGTTAATTCCGAAAGTGATGCATGTATGGGAATGCGTTGTCCATTTCATAGCGAATGTTTTGTTATGAGGGTTAGAAGAGAAGCCGCCGGTGCTAATATAATTGTTGTAAATCATCATCTTTTATTTGCAGATATTGAATCGCGTTTGGATGGTGCTGGTTTTGATGATGCTGCAGTTCTTCCACCTTATAAACATATTGTTTTTGATGAAGCTCATGGTATTGAAAATGCTGCAACAAGTTTTTTTAGTTCAAGTGTAAACCGATTTAAAATTAATAAACTTGTGAGTCAAATGTACAGAAAAAGAAAAAATTCAGAAACTGGTCACTTGTGTACTTTGGCATTACTTTCTGCAAATGAAGAAAAGGTGAGCCTTGCTTATGATGTTACAAATGCTATAAAACTTGCCTTAAATAATGTAGAAATTGCGGCAAAAGATTTAATGGGGCCTTCTTATTCAATGAGGCTTTTTGAAGGAACCTGCAGAAATTTTGGACCTCTTTTAGTTCAATTGGGAGACCTTTCTAAGGCTTTATCAGATTTTACAGAAATTATTAGAATTGTAATTGAAGGTATTGATGATGATGATAAAGATATTCCATCTTACTGGGAATCAAAAATAATTTTAAGAAGATTGGATGAATATATTGTTTTATTAAAAAACTTTTCTGTTTGGGATGAAAAGAGGGAAAATGTTTACTGGATTCAAAAACGAAGACTTCCGCCAGATATGGTTAAAGATAATAGTGATCCTGAATACACAATTTTTACACAGACCCCATTGGATATTTCACATTTAATGAATGAAGGTGTTTTTGAACCAATGAAATCTGTTGTATGTACTTCTGCAACTTTAAAAACAGGTCGTGATTATAATTATTGGATGTCTAGAACTGGTGTTAAGTTTGTAGAAAGTGAAAGAGTGTTAAAAGGGGAGTATCCATCACCATTCCCTTATGAAAAGAATATGCTTTTTGCAGTTCCAAATGACGCTCCATTTCCAGATAAAATTGAATATCAGCAGTATATTGAAATGGCACTACCTATGCTTATTAAGGCTGCAGAGGGACGTACACTTGTTTTATTTACTTCTTATGAGTCATTAAAAAATGCACATAAAAATGTAATGCTTCAAATGAAAGGTTTTTCTGGAAGAATTATGAAGCAAGGTGATGATGAAAATTCCAGACTGCTTGATGCCTTTAAAAAAGAAAATGAAAGTGTTTTATTTGCTACAGATTCCTTCTGGCAGGGGGTAGATATTCCTGGTGAGTCACTTTCACAAGTAATAATTGTAAAATTGCCATTTACAGTTCCAAATGATCCTGTTTTTGTAGCACGTTCTGAAGCTATTGAAAAAAGGGGTGGTAGTCCTTTTATGGAATTAAGTGTTCCAGATGCTGTAATTAAGTTCAGGCAGGGAATTGGACGCTTAATCAGAAGGTCAGATGATAAAGGTGTTGTCGTTGTTTTAGATCGAAGAATTATAGAAAAGACTTATGGTTCAATTTTTATGGCGTCAATGCCGGAGTGTAAGAAAATGTATGAACCTTTGAGTGATATTTGTAAAAAGATAAATACCTTTATTTTTGATTAAAAGAATTATATAATAAAAATGTCATAAATCATAATTGGAGTTTTATATGATAAGTTTGCTAACTTTGTTTTGTCTTGTTGCAATGGTAATTCCAGCTACAATTGGAAATATAATTGCATATCCGATTTCAAAAAAATGGAGTATGGCAATTTCCAATTATATTAAGGATGTTCTTGCAATTAGACTTTTTGCAATTTTAAGAGCATTTAGAAGCTTTTATTTTTGGGGATATGAAAATTTAAGAAAATCTTTACCAAAGCAATTCATTGTAATTTCAAATCATCAGAGTCTTTTGGATATTCCTGTTTATATGAAGTTTTTTCAAGGAATGGACGTAAGATTTGTTGCAAAAGATACTCTTGGTAGACACATTCCTCTTGTGTCTGAAATGCTTAGAACTCAGGAACACTGTTTAATTCCTCGTAAAGCAAAACCAATGGACGCAATGCGTTATGTTGAAGAATTTGGCAAAAAGGTTGTAGAAAGAAAACAGATTCCAATTATTTTTCCAGAAGGTTCCAGAACTAAAGATGGACAGGTTGGAAAATTTTATTCTGCTGGTTTCAGAAAGCTAACAGAATCTTCAAAACTTCCTGTTGTTGTATGTGCCTTGGAAGGTGGTTACGCTCTTAGAGATTTGCGAAAGATTTTTACAAGAATGAAAAAAGGGTCTTACCGTGTAAAGATTCTTAAAATATATGATTGTCCACAGACTAAAGAAGATTGTAATCAGATTTTGGATGAATCAAGAGATTTAATCCAGAAGCAGGTTGAAGAGTGGCGAAAATTACCTTCAAATCAAAAGTAATTTTATAAAAGAATTTCCCCTTAAAATTGTATTAAGATTTAGTTATTAGCTAGGTATTGATTTGTTAAATACGTCGAGTCAAGGCACGCTCACGCTTAAAGCCTTGACTTCGCCGTTTTGAGGGTTTTGTAATAAAACCTCAATAAAAAAGCCTGTCTGGTTCATGATTCCAAACAGGCTTTTTTATTGCACTAAAGATTCTATTATTTGAAATCTTTAGGACGTCTTTCAACACGTTTACATTTCTGGCATTCTGCCTGATTCTTTATTCTGCCATTTTCAATCATTGTCTTCATGATGATTTCGCCACCGCAGTCAGGGCAAATGAATTTGTGTGTTGCAACAGTTGTACGAGAGTTTTTACTAGCTCCAGCCATTATGTGCCTCCAATCGAATATTCGTATCAGATATAATAATGAGATACATTCTTTGTGTCAATAATCATAGCCTGAATAATCCAATATTTAATTGACACAAAATAGTAATTTTGCTAATATATCCAACAGTTAACTATTAATTTTGGGGGTCTCCAATTGGCAGTAAAAAAGACATCTGCAGAAAAAAGATACGCTCAGAGCGAAGTTCGCCGACTTCATAATAAAGCTATTAAAAGCACATGTAAAACTTATGCAAAACAGTTTGTAGAAGCTGTACAGTCTAAGGATCAGAAGCTTGCTGAAGAAAAATATAAGCAGCTTCAGAAAGAACTTGATAGTGCTCGTAGCAAGGGAGTTTTAACTCGCAATGCTGTATCACGCAAAAAGTCAAGAATGATGAATCTTTTCAATGTTACTTTTGCTTCAAAATAACATTTAAAACTTTTGCTTTTTGGAATCCAGTTGAATTTGTGTTCAACTGGTTTTTTTTTGTTTAAAAGCATTGTAGAATATTTGTGAAGGTATTTTATTATGGAAATTAAAAAAGTAACAAAAAATGATCTTGTTGATTCAATTTATCAAAACCATGAGCTAAAAATTGAAAAACAAAATATACAAAAGGTTGTTGATGCTCTTTTATTAGAAATAAAAAATTCTTTAAGTCAAGGTTCTACAATTGAGTTAAGAGGTTTTGGAACTTTTGAACCTCGTTTACGAAAGGCAAAGAGTGCTGCACGAAATCCTAAAACAGGAGAAAGTGTAAAAGTGGATGCACATTATGTAGCAGCATTTAGAGCAGGTCTTGAATTAAAAGAAAAGCTTTGGGACTTAAAGTAAATATAATGCCTTCTATATCAAAAAAAAATAACAGTTATTTTTCCTGTTTTATATTAAGTATAATCGCAGCTCTTATATTTTATCTTGCAAATCCAAATCCTCTTATAAAAAATGGGATTGGGGCCTTTGGTTTTTTAATTTATTTACCCGTTTTTTTTATTGTGAAAAAAGCTGATTTTAAAACTGTCTGGTTCTTTGGTGGTTTATATGGAAGTCTTTCTTATGGCTTATATGCTTTTTGGTTACATAATTTTAATTCGTGGGGAATTTTTTTAGTCTGTTTTGCTTATTTTTATATAATGGCAGTATTGTTCCTGCTCTTAAAAGTTATTGATAAACTATTTGTAAAAAATGCATGGATTGTACAGGCTCTTTTAATATGTTCCTATGAATATGTTAAAACGCTTGGGTTTATAGGTTTTTCTTACGGAGTTTCTGCATATACCCAATGGAGAAATACTTATTTTATACAAATTTGTGACCTTATAGGCGTTTTTGGATTAAATTTCTTTATCATCTTTCCGTCATCAATCATTTATAGCTTTATGGATAAGAGTGGAATGCGAAGCCATTTATTGAATACAGAACATTTTGAAAAAGGGACTGAAAATATTTCTACTCTTTCTCATTATGTTAAAAAGGAAAAAGCATTAAAACTGACCGATTTAAGATTTACTTTTATAAGTTTAATTCTTTGGGTTTTATGCATGATTTTTATTTATAGATATGGTTATGTGGATATAAAAAGCAAAAAAAATAATTCAAGACATCAAAGTGTAAAAGTTTTGGCTATTCAAAATAATGAAGATCCATGGAAAAACGGTATTGATGAGTATGCAAAAAATATTCAGAATTCAAAAAATTTAACAGAAGAAGCTTTTGAACTTAATCCTGATATAGATTTTGTAATTTGGTCAGAAACTTCGGTAGTGCCTTCTATCCTTTATCATTATTACAAAATTCAAGATACAAGACGTTTTAATCTGGTTTATTCGCTTTTGAATTACATTGAAAATAAAAATGCTGTTTTTGTAATTGGAAATGGGCATGAAGAAGATTCAGATGAAGGAAAAAAACTTTATAATTCGGTTCAGGTTTATGAGCCTGGTCAAAATGTAATTCCGCCAGAGCCAGATTTGTATTTTAAAAAACATCTTGTTCCTTTAAGTGAGTCTTTTCCCTATAAAAAACAGTTTCCCTTAATTTATAAAATCTTGTCTTCGGGAAATAATCATCTTTGGGAAAAGGGGAATGAATATAAGGTTTTTAATTATAAGGGGTTAGCTTTTTCGACTCCAATTTGTTTTGAAGATACTTTTGGTGAAGATTGCAGGCATTTTGTAGAAAAAGGTGCCAGATGCTTTTTTACTTTATCAAATGACGGGTGGTCTAAAAGCAGGGCATGTCAGTATCAGCATCTTGCAATAGCGGTTTTTAGGTCGGTTGAAAACAGGGTTCCAAGCGTAAGAAGTACTGCTACGGGCGAAAGCTGTATAATTGATCAAAATGGAAAGATAAAGAATATGGCAGGGGATTTTTGTCAGTCTTATGTAATTGGTGATGTAGACCTTCTTGATTCTTCGTTTAAAACTTCAATTTATACTTTGTATGGAGATTTCTGCGGGAAGGGAGAAATTCTTCTTTTTACTATAATATTGATAATACAAATATTAAACGTTATAATTAAAAAAATAAAAAACTTAAGAAATAACTAGTTGGGTGATTTGATGGCAGAAAAAGATCTTGAAAAAAGAAATATCACAATCTTTGGAGAAGAAACTGAATTTGATGGCGTTTTGGAATTCAAAGATAGACTTGTTATTACTGGTAAGTTTAAAGGAAAAATAATTGCTCCTGGTGGAGATCTTGTAGTTGATAAAAATGCTGTTTGTACAGTTGATACCATAGATGCAAATTCAATTGTAGTATCAGGTAAAGTTCAGGGTAATATGAATGCCAGCGAAAGAATTGAAATTTGTTCTGGAAGTAGTGTGGACGGAAATTTGACAACAGCAAGAATTAGAATTGCAAATAATGTAGATTTTTCTGGCCAGATTAGTATGCTGGATAAAGAACCAGAAGTTGATTTATTTTCTGTTGCTTCTGCTGAATATAAAAAGGCAATGCTTTTACATTCAGATGTAATTAAATAAATGCTGATTGACAGAGTATTAAAAAAAGAGTAATAATAAACTATAAACGTTGGGGTTGAAAAACCCATTTTCTAAAAAATAAATCATTTACATTTTACAAAAGAGTTTTTTAATAATCATACATATATTTTTATAATTATTTAATTTATATAGAGAATCTTTTAATTTTATGGAGAATCTTTTTAATGGCTACATTAAGAAAGCGTCATAAAAGTGACGAAAACGCTAATCCAGAGCTTGGCGAAGAAGTTCAGGCAACTCTAGATTTTGATTCAAATCCTGAGCCTGTGGCAGAGCAAGAATCCTCTGAGAATGTTGAATCTGTAAGTATGAATGCAGAAAAATTTGAATCTGAAAGTTCTGCAGAAGCATCAGAAGAAGAACATTCTGAAGGACCTAAGGTTGTTATTAAACGAAGACGTATTGTAAAGAAAAGTGAAGAAACTGATACTTCAAGTTCAGAAAGTCCTGCCTCATCTACAGCTTCATCTTCTGTAGAAAATAACCATAGAAAACTTAATCAGTCTAATAATCAAAACAGATTTAATAAAAATGGAAAGGGTGGAAAAAAGCCTTTTGTTCGTCCTTCTTATCCAACTCCAAGCGGAGAAGTTTCTGAACAGATTGCCTCTGCCGAAGCCGCTGCAGCATCTTCTTCAATTGATGATAATGCAAATAAACCAAGACTTTTAATTAATGATCTTACAATAAAGAGTATGCCAGAACTTCGTGATTTGGCTATGCAATATGGTTTTACTGCCGATGATCTTGCTCCAATGAAAAAGCAGGATTTGATTTTTGTAATCTTGAAAGCACATACAGAACACGGTGGAATTATTTTTGCTTCTGGTGCTCTTGAAATTCTTCCTGATGGATATGGTTTCCTTCGTTCTCCACAGAATTCATATTTACCAGGTCCAGATGATATTTACATTTCTCCAAGTCAGATTCGTTTGTTCAATCTTAAAACTGGTGATACAGTTTATGGACAGACTCGTTCTCCAAAAGAAGGTGAAAGATTCTTTGCTTTACTTAGAATTGAATCGGTAAACTTTGATGAACCTCGTGTTGCTCAGACTCGTATTCCATTTGAAAACCTTACTCCATTGTATCCAAATAAAAAGCTTCATCTTGAAACTGTTTCTACCGAAATTTCTACTCGTATTGTTGATTTGTTTGCTCCAATTGGTAAAGGTCAGCGTCTTTTGATTGTTGCCCCTCCAAAAGCTGGTAAAACAATTTTGATGCAGAAAGTTGCAAATGCAATTACTGCAAATAATCCTGAAGTTTATCTGATTGTTCTTTTAATTGATGAACGTCCTGAGGAAGTTACTGAAATGGAAAGAGCTATTCAGGGAGAAGTTATTTCTTCAACTTTCGATGAACAGGCTACTCGCCACGTACAGGTTGCAGAAATGGTATTGGAAAAGGCAAAACGTCTTGTTGAACATAAGCGTGATGTTGTAATTCTTTTGGACTCTATTACTCGTCTTGCACGTGCTTATAACCAGACTGTTCAGACTTCTGGAAAGGTTCTTTCGGGTGGTGTTGATTCCAATGCACTTTTTAAGCCAAAACGTTTCTTTGGTGCTGCTCGTAATGTAGAAGAAGGCGGCTCTTTAACAATCATCTCTACAGCCTTGATTGAAACAGGTTCTCGTATGGATGAAGTAATTTTTGAAGAGTTTAAGGGAACTGGTAACTCAGAAATTGACCTTGATCGCAAGCTTTCTGAACGCCGTGTATTCCCAGCAATCAATATCAAAAAATCTGGAACTCGTAAGGAAGAACTTTTGCTTACAGAAGAAGAACTTCAGAAAATCTGGATTTTACGAAAAGTTCTTAATCCAATGGAAGATATTGAAGCAACAGAACTTATTATTGACCGCATGAAAAAATCTAAGACAAATGATGCTTTCCTGGCCAGCATGAATGTTGGTACAGCAGGAATGGAGTAATTTAGAAAGATTTTTTTAGTTTTAATATATTGATTATTATTTGTAATTAATTTACATTTAATTAAATATTTAATCTTGTGGTATTATTTTTTAATTTAGTTGACGGTAGCGGAATGATAGTTTTTACTAGGGGCGGCCGGGCGTAATATCGGGCAAGACTATAGGAGTTATTTTTATGAAAAAGGGAATTCACCCAGACTACAAACTTACAAAAATCACATGTGTATGTGGTAATGTAATTGAAACACGTTCAACTGTTGAAAACATTCACGTTGAAATTTGTTCTGCATGCCATCCTTTCTATACAGGAAAGCAGAAACTTGTTGATACAGCAGGTCGTATCGATCGCTTCAACAAACGTTATGGAATTAAGTCAGAAAATAACTAAGTTTTGTTATTAGTGAACTAACTTTTATTAAAAAAACACGCTTTTTCAAGCGTGTTTTTTTTATGCCTTTTTTAGTTTTCTAGAGTGAACTTCCAGCAACGGTGAGGTTTGCTTGAAGAATAATCGTTTGGAATTGATTGACTTGTAAAGTCTTCTACCGTAAAAGTTTTATTTGAAATTGTTTTTGGTGGGATTTGGCTTAGGTCAAACTTTAATCTTTCTGAATTTGTACTGAAATAAAGAATTCCTTCTGGATTTAAAATGTTCAGACAATCTTTTACCAGCTGAGGCCACTGTTTATTTATATCAAGAACATTATTTGTACTTTTACTGTTTGAAAAAGTTGGAGGATCAAGAATAATAAGGTCGTATGTTGCGGCTTTTGATATTGCATCTTTATCATTTGGATTTGCAAGAAGGGCTTTTTGTGCGGTTGCCTTTTCCTGTAAAAATCTCATACAATCTGCACGGGTAAAAATATATTTCTTTTTATCTGTAAAACCATTCAGCTTCATATTATCTTTTGCCCAGGCAAGATAGGTGTTAGATAAATCTACTGATTCTACCATTGCCGCATTTCCCTGTGCTGCATAAACAGAAAAACTTCCTGTATAACAGAAAAGATTTAGAACTCTTTTTTTGCTGCAGGTGTCGCGTACAAGGGAACGCAAAGGTCTGTGGTCAAAGAAAAGTCCTGTATCAAGATAATTTGTAAGATTTAGTTTAAATATTTGGCCTAGTTCCTGGGTAAGACCTGAAACTTCTTCTGAATCAATTTTCTGGTACTGAACGCTTTCATCTTTATCATCTGAATTTTGATGATTTTTATGTCCACGGAATTTTTTTATAATGTGGGCTAGGGGAATGCCCAATACACTTGAAGCAGTTTTAGCCATTAGGGTAAGCCAAAGTTCTTCTTCATCATCTGATTTTTCGTAAGGGCGTTCATACAAATACAAAATGGCATAGGTTCTTTCTTTAATTCCATCTTCAATTGTAGGATCATTTGCAGAAAGTCTTGCATTTTGATCTGCTAAAAAACGGGCTGCTTCCATTGGGGAATTGGCCTGGTCTGGTAGAAATTCGTATAAATCAAGAGAAACTGGAATTTCTGGAATATCGCGGTCATAGAGTCTGTAACAAGAAATTCTGTTTTTACGGGCCCATTTGCGTAATTCCTTATATTTTTTTTTAAGGCGGTTAGAAAAAAGTTCTGCCTGATATTCGTTTTTATTTTTTGTTTCCATATGGTGGATAATTTATCACATTTTAAGTAATGATGATATAGTTTAAATATGGTAGAATAATTGACATGACAGCTACAGAAAAATATCTTGAAATGAATAACCAGTTTTGCCGTTTAAGGGATGCAATTTATAATCCAAATGTTGTAGAGGCAGATGAAGACGAACAGGTACAAAAAAGTGTAGAAATGGCTTTGGGAATCTTGTGTCAGTATCTTGATTATTATAAGGACTTGAATAAAGTAAAAAGCCGCGAAAAGAAACAGTAAAACTGCTGATTAAATTTAAATTTGGCATTAAATTATAGCTCTCTTCCCCCTTATCTAAAAAATCATTACAATATAAGTCTCATTAAAATGAATTTATCCCTCCTTTTGTGTATGGTGCGGTAAAAATATAATATGTAATACCCTATGTGGTATTTGAAGGAAATCTTATGGATTTTACAGAATTTGATCTTGATGAAAGACTTTTAAAAGGAATTGCAGATGCCGGCTATGTAACATGTACACCGGTTCAAGAACAGGTAATTAAGGCTTCTAAGGCTGCTGAAGGGACAAAAGGTCCGGATTTGTATGTTCAGTCTCAGACTGGAACTGGTAAAACTTGTGCTTACCTTGTAGCTGTTATTGGTGAAATGCTTAAAGAAGCAAATGCGGGAAAAAAATGTTTAATTTTAGCTCCAACTCGTGAGCTTGCTGTACAGATTGAAGAAGAAGCAAAGGTTCTTGTTGGATCAAGTGGACTTAAGGCTTTTTCTGTTTATGGTGGTGTAGGCTACGAAAAACAGATTTCAACTTTGAAGAAAGGAGTTGATATTGTAATTGGTACTCCTGGTCGTGTAATCGATTTGAATGAAGGTGGAAATCTTGACCTTAGCAATGCCAATTTCTGTGTTATTGATGAAGCAGACCGTATGTTTGATATGGGATTTTATGATGATCTTCGTAAGATTTTGAAAAAGCTTCCAGAAGCAGAAACTCGCCAGACTATGCTTTTTTCTGCAACTCTTAACACTTATGTAAAGAATCTTGCATGGGAATATACTCGTGATCCAGTTGAAATTACAATTGAAGCTGAAAATATTACTGTAAGCGAAATTCAGCAGGAATTGCTCCATGTTTCTAGCGATGAAAAAATGAAGCTTCTTGTGGGAATTCTTAAGCATGAAAATCCTGAAAGTGCCATTATCTTCTGTAATACAAAACGTTCTTGTGAAGTAATTGCTAAACGTCTTGTAATAAACGAAATTAAAGCAGAATTTATGATTGGTGATTTGCCACAGAGCAAACGTCTTGCAATTTTAAAGAAATTTAAGGAAGGAGAAATCAAAATCCTTGTAGCAACTGATGTTGCAGCCCGTGGAATTGATGTTGATGATCTTGCAATGGTTATTAACTATGACTTGCCTGTTGAAGCTGAAAACTATGTTCACCGTATTGGTCGTACTGCTCGTGCTGGAAAGTCTGGAAAGGCATATACCTTCTGTTCTGAACAGGATGTTTACAATCTTCCTGCAATTGAACGTTATATTGAAATGTCAATTCCTGCTACAGTAGCATATCCTGATCAGATGGAAGAAGATAAGTCTGCAGGTATGTATATTAAAACCGAAAACTGGCGTGGTGATGATGATTATGATAACCGCGGAGGCTACCGTAAGGGTAAGGATGGTGATTTACATAATCGTTCAAGAGGCGCTAGAGATGGTAAGAAGAAATCTTATGGCGATAAAAAATATGATAGCTATAAGAAAGATGGTTATAAGAAGGGTGGAAAAGGTGAACACCATAATGGCGGAAAGAAACCTTACATTGACCCAGCTAAGCTTGCCGGCCTTTCTTACGAAGAGCGCATGAAGATGTACAAGGAAGCTTATGCTTCAGGCTCTGCTTCTAATGGTGCAAAAGACAACTACAAGAAAGATGGATATAAGAAGGGTGATTATAAAAAATCTTCTTACAAGAAGGGAGATTATAAGAAAAACAGAAAGGGCACTTATGATCATTCTTCAGGGCTCAAGGATCGCAAGTACTACCAGAATAATGGTAAAGGCCAGCAGAATAGAGCTGTTCCAGAACAGAAGAAGAGCTTCTGGCAGAAGATAAAGTCTTTCTTTGGACGATAAAACAGTTTGTAAAATAATTTTATAAAAGCCATGTCTTTTTCAAAGAACATGGCTTTTTTTTATATAGAATAATTTAATGTTATATAATATAGTATTAAAAAGTAATTAGAGATTGAGTTTATTATGAAATTGAAAAATAACTATACATTTGACTGGGGGGGGGCAGAAGAGGAAATTTGTTTCCCTGGTGCCTCTGTTTCTGGTACTGATTTTTAGTGCATTCGTTTCGTGTACAAATCCTCTTGTTAATATTTTTCCAGAGACGGAAATTGTTGTTGAAGAAGCAGAAGAAGCTGAAAAAAAAGTTGATGTAGAAGTTTCTTTTAAGGTAACAGGTGCCTATCCAGAGATTCTGGCAAAAAAGCTTACAGACAGTTATAAAAAGTCTTTAGTAAAGGACCAGAATAATAATTCGAATGAAGGTGACGTTCGGTCGGCCTTTCCAACCATTTCAGATGATATTTCATACACCGCAGTTGCAAGTGCTCCTGGAAGGGAGAGTATAAACGGCATTTGGGCAGAAAATAACAGGTCTTTTGTAATTCCAGGACTGCATATTGGTTATGTATGGACAATTACCATTACAATGTATGATGGTACAAGAGCAATAATGAGCGATACTTATACTATGGATTCGCCTCTTAGTGCAGAATCGCCGCTTGTAGATCATGAATTTATATTAAAACCAGAAAATTACAGTGGAAGCGGGCAGTTAGGTCTTTTGATGCAGGTTTCAAAAGATGTTTCGTCTATTGAAGTTACATGTGATGATGAGCACTGGCCGATTGACCATGCAGACTTAACGGATTCAGGTTCTTACTGGACTTGTGATATAAGTACAAACTCAGTACATCCTTCAATACCATGTGGATCATACAATATTGTTATTGATTTTAAGGCTGAAGACGGACTTTCTTTATATACAGACTTTCAGACTATAAACATATTTTCAAATATGACCACAAGCAATTGGGTTAGCAATGGTGATTCAGGTCTGGTTAATTCAGAAGGAGTTTATGAACTTAATCATGAAACAATAGAATCAGTTTACAGAACAGTTTTTTACGTAGGAACAAACTCTTTTGAAAATGGAGATGACACAGAGGGCACAGGAAGTGTGTATAAACCTCTGGAAACAATTACAAGGGCATGTAACATAATTGCAGATAGAGGCAGTGGAACAAAAGATTATAAAATATACGTAAAAGGAAGTATTACTGGAGAACAGACTATATCTAGTGCAATAACAAGTGATAAAGCACATTCAATAACAATAATTGGCTGTACAGAATTAGATGATAACAATCTTCCTCAGGATGTTATAATTGGAAATGGAAGTGGGAATGCCGCATTAGAAAACTCGTCAACTGTTCCTTTGACAGTAAAGAATTTAAAGTTTACCGGCACAACATATGGAATTAGAAGTAGTTATGCAGCTCTTGTTCTGGAGAATTGTGAAATAAGTGGCAATACTACTTATGGAGTTTTCATTTGCGAAAATCTTACTGTATTAAACTGTAAAGTTTCAAATAATAGTGGGTGTGGAATTTCTTTATATAATAATGCCTTAATCGAAAACAGTGAAATTAGTAATAACCAAAATGGAGGAATTTATATTGGCGAGCCGGATGATGAGTGCAGTGTCGAAATAAATGGTTGTACGATTTCTGGCAACTGTTCATCAATTTATGGCGGCGGTATATATAACTTTAACACTCCATTGAAAATTCATAATACAATAATCGAAAATAATAGTTCTGAAGGCTCAGGCGGCGGAATTGCTTTGTGGGAAGTAGCTGAAGAAGGTCGTTTTGAACTTAGCGGAACAACGGTAATCAGAAATAATTCAAGTGGAATCAAGGGCGGAGCAATCTGGTCGCAAGAGGTTCCTATTTATATAAAAGATTCAGTTTATATTCCAGCTGGAGAAGATAACAGCAATGACGTTTATTTTAATAGCGAAGACAGCAAGTTTGTTATAAATGGTTCTCTAAATCTTCCTGCTGCGGCTGGAGGAAAAGCGGCATATATTACTCCAAAAAATTATACAGTAGGAGTTGAGTTAATTAAGGGTGAAGAAGGAATAAGTGTCGCAGATGAGGTTTCAAAATTTAGCCTGGCACAGCAAGTAAGTGGAACATCAACTTTCTTTATTTCAAGTATGGGTAGACTCAATACTTTAGAACTTATTGTTGCGTTAGATAACGGAGAGTCGGATGGAACTGAAACAAATCCTGAAAATGAAGAGATTTATGATGCAGTAAAGTATAGTTTTGTGTCTAATGATAATCTAAAAGTCAGTGCGGTAAATCCATATGAGTCGGAAGGCTTTACAATTGAAAAGTTGCTTGTGGATGATGAGGATGGAGATATAACCCAAAGAGTCGTGGAGGACGGCTTCCATACTGTGACCATAAGGGTTTCAAAAGCTGGTTATGATAGTTTGGATATTTCTAGACTAGTGTATGTAAAGATTAAGCCTGTGAAGGTGCAGATTACTGGACAGTTACGCGGTTGGTATCGTGTATCCCCTGAAAAAAGGCCTTGTGCAGCGCAGAAATTCTATCTTCAGGCTGGAAATCCGAATGATGAATATGACGATGTAAAGGACTTTTATCTCATATATAATGATGATAATGGTGTCGGTGATGGAGAGCATGCACGCAATTATTATTGGTGGACCCCTGACGATAAAAATTACGTTTGGTTGACTTCAAAATCAAGCACTTTCTATTTCTGGGCTGATCTAGCATATGATTATGTTACAACCTACTATATGGGAAAATTTGACAAAGGATGCGATGAAACAACAAGAACACTGGCTGCGTTAAAGTTGAATGCTAGCTTTGATTCTCAAGACCGAAATAGTGATGGAAATATAGATAGTGGAGCCTGGAACAGGTCTCGTGTATGGATTACAGTTTCCCTCAATGACAGCGAGGATCCACCTGAATCGTAAAAAAAGATTAAGAAAAGAATATTTATTAAACTGAGATTTTTTTTTTGTTTTGTTGTATAGTGTTCTAGCAGACTCCGAAAAAGTTCGGGGGCGTTGCGGGGGTAAGGTAAGGCTAAAAATTGCTGTCGCAATTTTTTTAACGCCTTGCTATTGAACACCGGCCGCCAGCGGCCTTACTCACCCCCGCTGGGTAGGGAGCGACCAACAAAGTGGGCGCGAGGGGAGGGGCTCCTCCCTCCTGTATAATATTTTTCAATTTTAAGGATTTTTGAATGATTACAGTTAGTGACGTTAGTTTGTCTTTTAGTGAAAAGCCTCTTTTTAAGGATGTAAATCTTAAGTTTAACAAGGGAAACTGTTATGGAATTACTGGTGCTAATGGTGCTGGTAAATCTACTTTTTTGAAACTTCTTAGTGGTGAACTTGAAAAAGATTCTGGTCAGATTTTTATGACTCCTGGTGAACGTATGGCTGTTTTGAAGCAGGACCACTTTGCTTTTGATGATTATTCTGTAAAAGAAACTGTTATGATGGGCTATCCTAAACTGTATGAAGTTTCTAAGGCTCGTGATGAAATTTATGCAAAAGCTGATTTTACTGAGGAAGATGGTATTAAGTCTGCAGAATTGGAAGCTGAATTTGGTGAATTAGGCGGATATGAAGCTGAAAATGAAATTGAGCAGATGCTTTCTGGTCTTGGGCTGGAAGAAGAATTTCATGATAAAATGATGAATGAGCTTGATGAAGGTCAAAAGGTTCGTGTTTTACTTGCTCAGGCAATTTACGGTAATCCAGATGCTCTTCTTCTTGATGAACCTACTAACGGTCTTGATATTGAATCTATTACCTGGCTTGAAAACTTTTTGCTGGATTTTGAAAATACTGTAATTGTTGTTTCCCATGACCGTCACTTTTTGAATACTGTTTGTACTTATATCTGTGATATTGACTTTGGAAAAATTACTCAGTTCAGCGGAAACTATGACTTCTGGTACCAGATGACTCAAATTATGCAGCGTCAGGCTCATGAACAGCAGAAGAAAACTGAAGATAAGATGAAGGATTTGAGAGAATTTATCTTACGCTTTAGTTCTAATGCTTCTAAGGCTAAACAGGCTACCAGTCGTAAGAAGATTTATGATAAATTGGCTGAAAGTATGGAAGAAATTCCTGTTTCGACTCGTAAATTTCCTTATGTAAACTTCAAAATGGATCGTGAAATTGGTAATAACGTTCTTGAAATTAAGGATTTGAACTATACCGACGCTGAGGGAAACGTTTTGCTTAAAAACTTTAATCTTAAGGTTGGTAGAAACGATAAAATTGCTTTTGCGGGTATTGAACACAATTCTATTACTGCTTTGTTTGATATTATTAATGGTCGTATTAAACCTACAAGCGGCGAGTTCTTCTGGGGGCAGACAACTAGTCAAACTTATTTGCCTCGCGATAATCACGATGAATTTGATAACGAAATGAATATTACTGAATGGCTTAAACAGTATTCTAAGGAACAGGATGATTCTTATGTTCGTGGTTTCTTAGGTCGTATGCTTTTTAGCGGTGATGAATCTTTGAAGAAGGTAAAGGTTCTTTCGGGTGGTGAAAAGGTTCGCTGTATGCTTTCAAAATTGATGTTGAGCGGTGCAAACTGTATCACTATGGATGATCCAACTAATCACCTTGACCTGGAAGCTATTCAGTCTTTGAATGAAGGTTTAATTGCCTTCCCTGGCGTTCTTTTGTTCTCTTCTCATGACCATGAATTTATTCAGTCTATTGCAAATCGTATTGTTGAAATTACACCTAATGGAGTAATTGACCGTATGATGAGCTTTGATGACTATATTAGTGATGATACAATTTCTGAGCAAAGAAAGAAGTTGTACGAAGGTACTGGTAAGAAGATTAAGTATCGTGTATAAGTCTAAGTGTAAATTGAATTAAGCTTATATAAAGAAACTGAGTAGGGGATATTCAGTTTCTTTTTTTTTTCTAAGAAAAAATAAAAATTTATTTGACAGAGTAAATATTAGGGTGTAGTCTTTATAATAAATGGAAACGTTTCCAGTAACGTTATCAGGAACGTTTCCATAGAGACTATCAATTTTTATTTAAATATTTTTTCTTAGGAGGAAAAAATGAAAAAAACTATTTTAGGAACATTTTTCATGTTGGCTGCTGTAACTTCAATGTTTGCAGCAAAAAAGAAGGGTACAGTTCGTTATTTGAACTTTAAGCCAGAAGTTGCTTCTATTTATCAAGAATTAGCGGAAGCTTATGAAAAAGAAACTGGAGTTAAAGTAATTGTTGAAACTGCTGCTAATAACTCTTATGAATCAACTCTGACTTCAAAGATGGCAACAAAACAGGCTCCAACATTGTTCCAGATTAATGGTCCTCGTGGTTATGCAAACTGGAAAAACTATTGTGCAGATCTCTCAAAAACTGAACTCTACAAGCATCTGTCTGACAAATCTCTTGCTATTACTTCTGGTGGTAAAGTTTATGGTATTCCTTATGTAGTTGAAGGTTATGGAATTATTTATAACTCTGCAATTACAGATAAATATTTTGCACTTCCAAATAAAGCAACAAAATATAAGAGCATGGATGAAGTAAAGAACTTTGCAGCATTAAAAGAAGTTTGTGATGATATGCAGAAAAATGCTGCTGCTCTTGGAATCAAGGGGGTATTCGCTTCTACATCATTAAAAGCAGGAGAAGACTGGAGATGGCAGACTCATCTTGCAAATCTTCCTGTATACTACGAATTCAAGAATAACAAGATTGACCTTGCTTCTGATGCAACTAAGAAAATTAATTTCCAGTATGATAAAGAATTTAAGAACATCTTCGATCTTTATCTTACAGACTCTGTAATTCCTGCTAAGAATGTTGGTATTAAAACTGTTGATAACTCAATGGCTGAATTTGCTCTTGAAGAATGTGCAATGGTTCAGAATGGTAACTGGGCATGGGGACAGATTTCTGGAGTTTCAGGAAATAAAGTAAAGGCTGAAAATGTTAAATATCTTCCAATTTATACTGGTGTTGATGGTGAAGAATCTCAGGGTCTTTGTATAGGTACAGAAAACTTTTATTGTATCAACAAAAAAGCTTCTAAGGCTGATCAGGAAGCAACTGCTGACTTTATCTACTGGCTTTATTCTTCTGCAACAGGAAAGAAATATGTAACAACAAAACTTGGATTTATTGCACCATTTGATACTTTCTCTGATAGTGAAAGACCAACTGATCCTTTGGCAGTTGAAATTTCTAAATGGATGTCTAAACCTGGAATTACATCTGTAGCATGGAACTTTACTTTATTCCCATCTCAGACATTTAAGGATAACTTTGGTGCTTCATTACTTCGTTATGCACAGGGTTCAAAAACTTGGGCTGAAGTAAAAGAAAGCGTAGTCTCTGATTGGGCTAAAGAAAGCGATATGTAGTCATTAAAAATAAAGGCGGATTTACTTTAATTGGATCCGCTTTTATTGAGGGTTTATTACAAAACCCTCAAAACGGCGAAGTCAAGGCTTTAAGCGTGAGCGTGCCTTGACTCGACGTATTGTCTTTTGAAGATTTTTGTATACCGCTGGAGGAAAGGTATGAGAAGAAAGGATAAAAATCCAATTTCAAAGTATTTTCCAATATTCGTACTGCCAACTTTAATTTGCTTTATATTATTTTTTGCAGTTCCTTTTTTAATGGGTATTGGTCTATCTTTTACAAAATTTACAACAGTTACTGATATTAGAGAATTTGTTGGATTAAAAAATTACATAAAGGCTTTTACAGTTGATAACGAATTTGTTCATGCTTTGGGTTTTACTTCTTTATTTACAATTGTATCTATAATTACAGTAAATATTTTTGCCTTTGCTCTGGCTCTTTTGCTTACAAGAGGCTTAAAGGGTACAAATTTATTTAGATCTGTATTTTTTATGCCTAATTTGATTGGTGGAATTGTATTGGGATATATTTGGAATCTTTTAATAAATGGTGTTCTTTTACACTTTTTGGGGGAAGATATTTCATTTAAGACTGAATATGGTTTTTGGGGATTAGTTATTCTTACAAACTGGCAGCTTATTGGTTATATGATGGTAATTTATATAGCTGGACTTCAGAATATTCCTGGAGATTTAATTGAAGCCGCACAGATTGATGGAGCATCTCCATTAAAAATTCTGTTTAAGGTAAAGATTCCAATGGTTATGCCTTCAATTACTATATGTATGTTTTTGACACTTTCAAACTCTTTTAAGATGTTTGACCAGAACCTGGCCTTGACCGCTGGTGCTCCTGAAAAAACAACTGAAATGCTGGCCTTAAATATTTATCAGACTTTCTACAATAGAAATGCAAACTGGCATGGAGTTGCTCAGGCTAAAGCTGTAGTTTTCTTTATCATAGTAGCTTTGATTGCTTTTATTCAATTAAAAATAACAAGTAAGAAGGAGATTGAACAATAATGATTAATGAAAAGAAATCTAAAATTGAAAATTATATTTTTTATACATTATTAATTTTTTTGACTATTGTATTCATTTTTCCAATTCTTCTGGTTTTAATGAACTCCTTCAAATCTAGACTTTATGTTTCTACACAACCATTTGCCTGGCCTAGTGGAAATATGTTTGTAGGAATGGAAAACTATATAAACGGATTGACCACATCTGGCTTTTTCTTCTCCTTTTTAAGATCTGTTTTTATTAGTGTTTTTTCAGTGCTTTTGATTATAGTTTGTACATCAATGACAGCCTGGTATTTAATCAGGGTGAAAAACAAAATGACAAAAGTTTTATATTATGTTTTTGTTTTTAGCATGATAGTACCATTCCAAATGGTAATGTATACAATGACTTTTATGGTTACATCTTTGTATTTTGATAATGTAGTTGGAATTATTCTTGTATATTTGGGATTTGGTGCGGGACTTTCTGTATTTATGTTTGCAGGATTCGTAAAAGGGGTTCCTTTAGAGGTGGAAGAAGCTGCTACAATTGATGGATGTAATCCTTTACAGACTTTTTTCATGATAGTATTCCCAATGTTAAAACCTACTGCAATTACTGTAGCAATATTGAATGCTATGTGGATATGGAATGATTATTTACTTCCTTATCTTATTCTTGGATCTGATAATAAAACTGTCCCAGTCGCTATTCAGCTTGCTATGCAGGGAGCTTACGGTTCTACAGATTATGGTGGATTTATGGCTATGCTTGTTTTATCAATTATCCCTATAATAATATTTTATATTAGTTCACAAAAGTATATAATAAAGGGTGTAATAGCAGGAGCTGTAAAGGGCTAAGGCTAGTAAGAAAAAATTAAGGATAGTTTATGACAATAAAAGACATTGCAAAAGAGTGTGGTTGTGCAATAGGTACAGTTTCTAGAGTATTAAATAATCACCCTGATGTAAGCGATAAAACAAGAGAAAAGGTTATGGCTGTTGTTGAAAAACACGGTTTTGTATTGAATGCAAATGCCAAGCAACTTAAATCTCAGGAAAGAAAAAATCTTGTAATTATTGTAAAGGGAACTTCCAGTACACTCTTGAATAGTCTTTTGGAAATGCTTCAGAAAAAACTGGAGCCTCTTCCATATAATGCAAATGTCGTAATCCTTGATGAACATGATAATGAAGGGGTAAATGCAACCCGCATTTATTTTGAACAAAAGCCCCTGGGAATAATTTTCTTAGGAGGAAGTGCAGATAAGCTTACTGGTGATTTTGAAAAAGTACACGTTCCTAGTGTTCTTATATCTAACCAGGCTGATTCTTTGGGAAGTCAATACATTTCAAGTGTTAGTATTGACAACTTTGAAGCTTCCTTCTTTTCTGCAAAGTATTTAATTGATAATGGACATACAAAAATAGGTGTGATTGGTGGTTCCATGGAATCTGGACTTACAACAATTCGTTACAAGGGCTTTTTGAAGGCTATGAATGAAGCTGGCCTGGATTTTGATTTTGAAAAATCTTATCAAGCTTCAAGCTTCTCCTTTGAAGGTGGACAGGAAGCTCTTGAAAAACTCTTGAAAAAGAATCCTGAAATTACAGCTATTTATACTATGTCAGACGCAATGGCAATTGGTGCTTGCAGAAAATTAGAGGACATGGGACATAAAGTTCCCCAGGATATTTCAATAGTAGGTTTTGATGGCCTTGCTATTGCGAATTTCTATTGTCCAAGACTGACTACTATCAAACAGAATGCACAAGAGCTTGCTCAAGAAGGTCTTTCAATTCTCTTGGATAGTATTGAAAACAAAGCTTCACCATGCCATAAAATCATTCCATTTGAATTTATCGCTGGTGAAAGTGTAAAAAAATTAAGATAAGCTTTCTTTAAACTTAAGGAATTTTTATGTTTTTACTCGATAAACGTGCTTCAGGCATATTAATGCACATTTCATCTTTGCCTGGTAAGACAGGTATTGGTACAATGGGAAAAAATGCCTATGCCTTTGTAGATTTCTTGAAAGATGCATGCCAAACTTACTGGCAAATCCTTCCAATTGGACCAACTTCTTACGGAGATTCTCCATACCAGAGTTTCTCAAACTTTGCCGGAAATCCATATTTTATAGATTTAGAATTGCTGGAAAAGGATAATCTCATAAAACCGTCTGACTATCAAAATATAAAATGGTCGGACTTGGATACAGAGGTTGATTATGGCTGTATTTATGTTGAAAGGCAAAAGGTTTTCCAGATAGTTTACAGCAATTTTATAAAAAAACTCCCAGAAGATTTTGCGGCTTTTTGCCAGGAGAATTCTTTTTGGCTTGAAGACTATTCTCTTTTTATGGCCTTAAAAGATAGTCATAATGGAGTTTCATTTGATCAATGGGAAGAAGAACTTATAAAACGTAATCCTCAGGCCTTAAAAATATGTTACAGCAAATATAATGATAAAGTCACTTATTATAAGATGCTTCAGTATCTTTTTTACAAGCAATATAAGGCCTTAAAAACTTATGCTAATGAAAAAGGAATAAAAATAATTGGAGATATTCCAATTTATGTTGCTGTAGATTCCGCCGATGTATGGTCAAATCCACAACTATTTCTACTAGATGAGAACTTAAGACCTGTCGAAGTTGCAGGTTGTCCTCCTGATGCCTTTTCGGCAGATGGACAACTTTGGGGTAATCCGGTTTATAACTGGGATAATATGAAGAAGGATAATTATTCCTGGTGGAAAAAGCGACTGGAAATGAGTTTGAAAAATTATGATGTTTTAAGAATAGACCATTTCAGGGGCTTTGAATCCTTTTATTGTATTCCTTTCGGTTCTAAAACTGCAAAGCAGGGGGAATGGAAAAAAGGTCCTGGTGCTGCATTATTTGAAGAAATTAAGAAAAGCTATGGAGATTTACCAATTATTGCAGAAGATTTAGGCTTTCTTACAGAAAGCGTAAAAAAAATGCTTGCAGAGGTAGGTTTTCCGGGAATGAAAATTCTTCAGTTTGCTTTTGATTCAAGAGAAGAAACTGGCTATTTACCAGAATCTTATCCAAAGAACTCTGTTGTTTATACAGGAACCCACGATAATTCGACAATAAAGGGTTGGATGGAGACTTGTAGACCAGACGATCTAAACTTCGCAAAAAATTACTTAAATGCTGACAATAATTCTTTACCAGAAAAAATGATGAGGGCCGCAATGCAGTCGATTTCAAATACTTGTATTTTGACAATGCAGGATTTACTCGGCCTCGATGGTAAGGCCAGAATGAATGAGCCTTCTACAGTTGGAAAGAACTGGAAGTGGAGGGCAAAAGAGAATTACATAAGTCCAGAAGTCACTTCGTTTCTAAAAGAAATGACCCAGACTTCAAAAAGAGCAGATTAACCTTTTGCCTTTAGTTGGGATAAAAAGTCGCTGAACATCTGGCCGGTTTCTTCTTCAGTAATCTGTTTTGGTTCGTGGTATTCAACCAGATTTGAAGGGATTTCGTCCAGAAAGCGACTTGGTTCTGCCTCGGCAACCATCTGGCCCCTTCTTCTTTTTCTACATGCAGATATAATAAGCTTGTCTCGGGCTCTTGTAATTGCAACATAGAAGAGACGTCTTTCTTCTTCAACATTTCCACCGTTTTCTTCAACGGAACGGGCATGTGGAATAAGACCTTCTTCGGCACCTGCAATAAATACTACAGGGAATTCCAAACCTTTTGAGGCATGGATGGTCATAAGGTTGACCTTTCCCTTATCATTTTCATCATCACCATTATCACGGCTTAAAAGTGTAATGCGGTTCAAATAATTGAAAAGGCTAGGGTTGGAATTGTCGGGGTCATTTTCCCAAATATCCATGGAATTTAAAAGGCTTTCAATATTCAGCAGCTTAAAACGTACTGCTTTTTCGCTTTTTGAGTATTCAGAAATTAAATGATCTTTGTAATTGATATCTTCCACCATCTGACGGACTTTGTTTGCAAGACCTCGACCACTTAAAAGTTTTTGTCTTTGATTTTCAATTAAGTTTACAAATTCCTGCAAGTCATCTTTTAAGGCATCGTTAGCAGGGGAGTCCTGGCGGTTTATAAGGGAAATAATTGCATTCCACATTGTACAGCCTTGCAGTTCAGCTTCATCATTTAAAAGCTGGATAGCGGCACGTCCTATACCGCGGCGGGGTGTATTAATAATTCTTAAAAGATTAATATCATCATCGTGGTTGGAAATAAATCGCAGATAACTGATAACATCTTTAATTTCTTTGCGTTCAAAAAATGAAGTTCCACCGCTCATGGTGTAGGGAATATTGTTTTGTAAAAAAGCTTCCTCAATGAAACGGCTCTGGGTATTTGCCCTCATTAAAACGCCAAAATCATCATATTTTCGCTTTTCTTCGAGTGCAATTCCAAGAATGCTTTCGGCAATAAAATCTGCTTCGTCAGTTTCATTTTCTGGCATAAAAATTTCGATTGGTTTTCCGGCTCCGTTTCCAGACCAGAGTTTTTTATCTTTTCGATTTGTATTATGCGAAATTACTCCGTTTGCAGCTTCAAGAATTGTTCCTGTAGAACGGTAATTTTGTTCAAGGCGGATTTCAGTTACCTTAAAATCATGCTCAAAATTTACAATATTCTGGTAGTCGGCACCACGCCAGCTGTAGATGGACTGATCATCATCTCCAACAACTGCAACGTTCTGATCTGCAAGTAAATGCATAAATTCATACTGCTGGTGACTGGTATCTTGAAATTCGTCTACCATAATATATTTGTAGCGGTCTCTGTATTTTGCCAGAACTTCAGGGTGTTCCTTAAACAGTTTGATAGGAAGTACAATTAAATCATCAAAATCAACGGCATTGTAAAGTTTTAGACCTTCCTGGTAACTTTCGTAAAGAGGACGGTACATATCATTCATTGTATCCCAGTTTTTACGGCCTGTTTTTATATTTGAGATTAAGTTTCCGATTGTGTAAATATCCATTGCTTCTGGAGAAAATTTAAGTTCACGGCCACACTCTTTTATAAGGGCAACACGGTCTGTTTCATCATAAATACTAAAATTTTCACGATAGCCTAGTTGTTCAATATCTGCTCTTAAAACTTTAACCCCAAAGGCATGGAATGTAGAAACTGTTAGATTTTGAAGTTTCTTTTGTGTAAGTCCTTTTATGCGGTCAGACATTTCTTTTGCAGCTTTATTTGTAAAGGTAAGGGCAAGAATCTGACTTTGAGGAATTCCTTTATCAAGCATATGGGCAATTCTAAAGGTAATGACACGTGTTTTTCCGCTGCCAGCTCCTGCAATAATTAAAATTGCACCATCTGTTGTTGTTACCGCACGATATTGTTGAGGATTTAATTCTTTTTTTAAGGTTTCAAGATCAAGCATGGATAATTAATATAGCATTCAAACAAAGCTTTAACAATTAGGAAACTAATGAGTTTGATATAAAATGAGTTTCAGTGTATAATAATTTATATTTAAATTACAGGGAAATTTTAAAATGAATAATACCGTTTCATCTTTTTTGTCACGACATAATTTTGTAAACCACGTTGATGTTTTATCTGTTGCTCAGGCTATCCTTGATGATATGCATAAAGGTTTAAAAAAAGAAAAATCTGATCAGGATATGATTAGAACTTTTTCAAATCCTCCAGAGTCTTCTGCAAAGGGTAAATCTGTAATTGTAATTGATGCTGGTGGAACAAACTTCCGCTCATGTCTTGTTACTTTTGATGTAAATGGTAATCCAGTTATTTCTGAAATGGAAAAAACTAAAATGCCTGGTGTTGAAAAGGAACTTTCTAAAAAAGAATTCTTTGAACAGTTTGCTAAAAACCTTGAACACCTTAAGAATAAGGCTGATAGAATTGGTTTCTGTTTCTCTTATCCAATGGAAATTAAAGAAAATGGTGATGGAGTTTTGCTGGGATTTTCAAAAGAAGTTAAAGCTCCAGAAGTAATTGGTTCTGAAATTGGAAAGTGTCTTAAAGAAGTTTTAAAAGAGCACGGTTGGAATACAATTAAACGTATTACAATGTGTAATGATACTGTTTCAGCTCTTTTAGCAGGAGCTGCTTGTGCTACTGATGGTGACAGATATTCTTCATATATTGGTTTCATTCTTGGAACTGGAATGAATGCCGCATATCTCCAGCCAGAATCTAAAGAATATAATTTGAAAAAGCAGATTATTGTTTGCGAAAGTGGAAAATTCCTTAGTGTAAATCGTTCTGATTTTGATATTGCTTTTGCAAATACTACAAATAATCCTAATGCTTTCTACCTTGAAAAACTTTGTTCAGGAGCTTATCTTGGACCTCTTTCTTGGTATGCATTACAGGCTGCCGCAAAAGACGGCTTGTTTACAGAAAAAACTGCAAAGGCTATTGAAAAACTTGAACTTCTAACATTGATTGAAGTTGATAAGTTCCTTCACGGTCCATTTAATAAGGATTGTTTACTTGGAAAAATTGCTGTAGAAACTGCAAGTGATCAGGATATTGATATCATCTTCCAGATTCTTGATGCAATTGTAGAACGTTCTGCACGTTATTCTGCTGCAATTCTTACTGCTTGTGCAATTCAGACTGGAGAAGGAAAAAACTTTGCTAAACCAATCTGTATTTTGTGTGATGGAACAACTTTCTTTAAAACATATAAAATTAAGGAACGTGTAAACGCTTACCTGGATGAAGTTCTTACAAAACAATTGGAAATTAACTGGAATATTGTTTCTTGTGATAACGACATTACTCTTGGTACAGCGATTGCAGGTTTAATTGACTAAATTACACATTTGGGTGGAAAATAGAGGGGATTTATGTCATTTAAGAAGAGTTTAGGAAAATCTTTTGTCCTTTTAATCATCATTCTTATTCTTATTGTAGGGGGATTACTCTGGTTTGATTACCTTGGAGTAGTTCATGTAAAAAATATTTTTGCCCCTCTGTATACTTTAATGCATAAAGCTCCTCCAACTTCTACTCCAGCGACTCAGTCAAAACCCCTTACAGCCAATTTAGATGAAGACCGTCTCTTAAAACAAAGAGAAGCTTTGGATATTTTCAAAGAGGAATTAGACAAACGAGAAGCAGATATTGCTGCTGTAGAAAAGCAGAATGAAGAAGTTTCTGCGGAACTTGCAGAGCGTGAAAAAAATCAGGAAGAGAGAGAAAAAACATTCAACTCGACTGTAAAAAAATACGATGATAAGAATATAAACGTTGAACAGATTGCTAATAATCTGAATGGTATGAGACCACAAGCAGCGGTTGATATTCTTATTGCAATGGATGATCAAACTGTTATTGATGTCCTTCGTAAGGTTGAAGAGTTGGCTGCAGCAAATGGTACTTCTTCCATGGGATCTTACTGGTTATCTTTAATGCCATCTGAGCGGGCTGCAGAAATACAGCGCAAGATGATAAGTAAACCAGAAACTCTGGAATAATTCAGAATGGCAAATCTTCAATCGTTTAAGGAGATTTGCCAAATGTCTTATAAGGCATTAACAGATGTAATCGTAAATCCTACAAAAATCCAGGACTTACAATTATCTAATCCAGCTAAAACTTCTCTTGAACAAACTTCATCAGTAAATTTTGCAGATTATCTTGCTAAGTTTAATAGTAAAGATTCTACAAAAACTGCTGAACCTTCTGCTAATGAAAATTCCTATTCAAAACAAGATACAATTAGTCAGAGTTCAAAAACTCAGGAAAACAATTCTGAAAATAAAGTAAAGAAGGATGAAGTTGTAAATGAGTCTAAAAGTACTGAAAATAAATCTGAATCTAAAAAATTAGAAAAAGATGAAAAAAATCAGACTTTAGATGATAAAGAAGTAAAACTTTCTAAGAATGATAAAGAAAAAATCACTCTTTCAGATAAGAACTTAAATCTGGATAAAGATAAGGTCTCGGATAAGAAGCTTTCTTCTGACAAAAAAGAAAGAAAACTTTCAGATAAGGATTTTGCAAAACTTAATCAACTTACAGAAGAAGAAAACAAACTGGATGAAAATCAAGTTTCTAAACTTGCCGCAAATCTTAATCAGACTAAATCTGATAAAAAAGATGTAGAAGTAGATTTTTCTGACAATAATGAAGAAAATCTTACAGCTGGACAGTTAGAAAATGTAAATCAGAATCTTGTAAATGTAAGTAAAGAAATGGATTCTTCGGAAGACAACTTAGACTTTAGCCAGAATAATTCAAAAGAAAAGAAAACCTTTACTCTAGATAAAGATGGAAAAATTACAGTTGAAGATTTACGCACACAAAATCCAGATGAAAAAGTTTCAGAAAAAAAATCTGAATTAAAAATAACTGAAATCAAACAGACAAGTCAAAATACCGCAACAATTACTATGGATTTGAATCAGAATGCAAATGCCGATGTTCTTTCTTTGAACAATCAGACTGCAGCTTCGAATGCTTCAAATTTCCAGCAGATGTTGAACAATCAGATTGTAAATAGTGCACCTGAATTTGTTAAGGCCGGAAACTTAGTCTTAAAAGATAATAATCAGGGAACAATTAATCTTCTTTTACATCCAGATGATTTAGGTAATGTAAAAATTCATCTTTCATTGGATGGAAAAAGTGTAAGTGCACAAATTACTGTTGCTACAAAAGAAGCTTTACAGGTTTTTAAAGATAATGCGGAAACTTTGAGAGAAGCTTTTATTAAAAGTGGATTTGAAGCAGGAAATTTTGATGTAGCTTTTAATAATGGTAATGGTGGCTCTTTCAATCAATCTATGGATTTTTCTGAACAGAATGATGGAAGAAACCTGATGGCACAGAAGGTATACAGTAATAAGGCAGAAGCTTTGGATTCAGAATTAGAAAATATAATTCAGAATGCTCAGGATATTTCAAATTATTCTGTAAACATCGTTGCATAAAGTGACGATAGATAGATGAGTAAGGGGACAGTCCCCTTATCTAAAAAATAAAGCGTTAGAAGTGTAAAGGAGAAATGATGGAACTACTTAACACACAAATGACAGCAAGTGAAAAACTAAACGTTGAAAACCAGGTCAACTCTTACAACAAAACACTTGTTCAAAACGGAAGAAAAACTTCCAACGAACTGGGAAAAGATGACTTCTTGAAGTTGCTTATTACCCAGCTCTCAAATCAGGATCCAACAAATCCTATGGAAAATACTGAATTTATTTCACAGATGGCACAGTTTTCATCTTTGGAACAGATGACCAACATGAGTACATCATTCAGTAAAATGGCTTCATTTATTAATAGTTCAGAAGCTGCGTCTACTTTAGGTAAGACTGTTGAATTGAATATTGGTGATACAACCACTACTGGAATTGTGGAAGGGGCAACTCGTGGGGAAAATCCACAGATTCTTGTAAACGGCATGTATTATAGCATGGATAAAATAGCAGCGATTTACGCTAACTAAAATTGTTAAAAGAGGGATAGATATATGATGAGATCACTTTATTCTGGAGTTTCTGGATTACAGAATCACCAGACAAGAATGGACGTTATTGGTAACAACATTTCAAACGTTAATACAAATGGTTTTAAAAGAGGTCGAGTTAACTTCCAGGACATGATTAGTCAGCAGTTAAGTGGTGCTGCAAAACCTACTGATGAACTTGGTGGTGTAAACCCTAAGGAAGTAGGTCTTGGTATGACTGTTGCTTCAATTGATAATGTATTTACTCAGGGTAACTTACAGTCAACTGGTGTTTCAACAGATATCGCTATTCAGGGAAATGGTTTCTTTATCATGAAAAGTGGTGAAGAATCATTCTACACACGTAATGGTTCTTTTGGTCTTGATTCAGATGGAACTCTTGTAAATCCTGCAAATGGTATGAGAGTTCAGGGATGGATGGCTGATGAAGTAAACGGACAGATGTTGGTTTCTACAGCAGCAACACCAGAAGATTTGATTATCCCTGTTGGTTCAAAAGATCCTGCTAAAGAAACTACAAATGTTAATTTTGCTTGTAACTTAAATAAAAATACTCCAGAAATCCTTGAAGGAGCATCTGCAGATGATATTTACAAGGGAACCTGGGGAACTGAACAGAAAATCTACGACAGCTTTGGAAATGAACATATGCTTTCTGTTTCTTTCCGCCGCGTAGTTGGTAATCCTAATCAGTGGCAGGCAACAGTACAGATTGACCCTGACAATGCTGATTATACTCAGACACGCGTTGGACTTGGAACAACAGATGGTGTAGAAAATACTTTCCTTGTAAACTTTGATAATTTTGGTGCACTTCAATCTGTTACTGACTCTGCAGGAAATGTAACAAATCCAGAAGGACAGATTGTTCTTCAGACTTCATTCGCTGTTGCAGAATCAAATGCAGATGGAGAAGGAAATCCTTACCGCCAGACTTTGAACATTAATTTGGGAACAATTGGTTCTTTCAAAGACACAATTACTCAGTCAGCTTCTAAATCAACAACTAAAGCTTTCTACCAGGACGGATATACAATGGGTTACCTTGATAACTTCAAGATTGACTCAAGCGGAATTATCACTGGTGTATATTCAAATGGTACAAATCGTACAATCGGTCAGATTGCAATGGCAACATTCGCAAATGATCGTGGTTTGGAAAAAGCCGGAGATAACACTTATGTTGAATCAAACAACTCTGGAATGGCTAGAATTGGTGAATCAGGAACAGCTGGAAAAGGTACTTTAATGGCTGGTGCTTTGGAAATGTCAAACGTTGACTTATCTGAACAGATGACAGATATGATTGTAACTCAGCGTGGTTTCCAGTCTAATGCAAAGACAATTCAGACAGCTGATACTTTGCTTGAAACAGTATTGAGCCTTAAGAGATAATAGGTTATAGGTGCTAGGTTTTAGGTTCTAGGTGATAGGGGGTAGTGCCTGTAGTTTAGTTTTGGTAGCTAAGTGGTAGCTGCTAGAATATTTTATTATTGATTTGAAAAATTTAATCCCGGTAGATAATCCATCAATCTGCCGGGATTTTTTTTTATAAAAATATAAAATGAAAAAGATTAAGACTATGCTTCTTTATGATATGGTTTTAGAATTTCCACAATTCTTTCTTTCTTAAAAAGGGTAGCATAGGTGTAGGCACTCATTCCCATCATATCTTTTACATCTGGATCTGAGCCATTTTCTGCAAGCAGTTTTACAATATTTTCTCTGTTTGCACCTACAGCAAGGATAAGGTTTGTCTGACCTTCTTTATTGATTGTGTTCAAATCTGCACCTTTTTCAATAAGGAATTTAGTGATTTTTTCATTACCACGCCAGACTGCATCCATAACAGCTGTATAACCACGATCATCTGAAACTGCATTTAATTCTGCACCTAAATCAAGAATCATTTTTGTAAATTCAAAGTTATCATTTCGGCAGGCAATATTAAGCATAGGAACACCCATATCGTCACGGGAATTAACGCTCATACCAGCTTCAAGGAATTCATTTACAATTTCGATTTTATCTTTAGCAATATAAGTAGCAAAACAGTCGGAGGTGAAAGGAATACCCCTGTTCAGAAGAGAATTCTTTGCAAGTCTCTGAACGGATTTTTCTTCCATCTTTTTGTATTTTTTCGAAATATAAGAAGAAATTTCATCTTCTTTTAAGATATTTATAGAATCTTTTGTAAAAAGATTATTATTCTGTAGAATATTTGAATTTGTATAAAGGGGAATTTTATCAAATGCAAAAAATCCTAATAAGCTTGAAAGAAGTGATTTTTTTTCATCTGAAAGTTTGTCTTCATCTTCATTAAAAACAAAAATGCCAGCAAGTTCTTTAAAATCTTTTTTTAATTTAGAAAGATTTTTCGCATCTAAATCACTTGTAATAATTTTATTTTTTTTGTCTGCCGATAATAAACTCTCTTTTATAGAAGTTAGAAGTTTATCATTATTTGTAATTACTAACCATTTCATATAAATTTAATTATAAATTACAAAATGTCTAACTTCAAGCAAATAAATAAGAGTTTTATATAAAAGCATTGTGAATTACTATAAGCGTATTGATTAAATATATTAATAAAAGTAAATTTAAACTATGAAAAAAACTGTAGGGATTCTTTTTTTAGTATTATTTACTTCTATTTTTACTTCCTGTTATTTTTTTACAACTGCAGAAGATAAATATATAATTGCTCCCTATTCTGAAGAAGAAGAAAAGGCAAGTGTTTCGTATATATGTTATTTATTTCAGGATTATGATTCTTTATTGGAAGCATCTCCTGCAATAATTAATACAGCTTTTTCTGATTGGTATTTGAATAAAGAAAAACTAGATCAAAAAATTAATAAATATAAGGGGAATATCACTTATCATTCTATTTCAGCTACAAAGATGGAGGAGAATTCAAATTCTGCTGTTACATATTACTATAGTCTTTTCCAGGGTGCTAATGAAACTTTAACATCTGATTCTTCTACTATATCAATATCCGGAACATACTTTATAATTTCTGATTATAGTTCTAATACATCAACAGTTTTATATAAGTATTAAAAAAAATAATTTTTTTTACAAATTTTAAATTCCATCTATTGACACTTTTGAAAGATTTCTATAATATGAAATACATCAACGCCGCAGTAGCTCAGTTGGTAGAGCGCCGGACTGAAAATCCGTATGTCGTTGGTTCGATTCCAACCTGTGGCACTTGGCTTCTAACGCAAGTTAGAAGCCATTTTTTTTGTCTAAATACTTATGTTATAGGGATTTGCGACATATAGCAAATTATAACTATGGATTTATTCCTACCTTCTTTGCAGAATTAAGGACGAATAAAAACCGGTTTTTGGACACCTTGATGGCCTTTAGTGCAAAAACGGTGCATTTTTAATGCAAAAAGAATGCATTGTATTGTGCTTGCAGTTTATGGTGTCTTGGACAGGAGTTTTTATGAGACCTTATTATCTTAGACTCAACGCTAATGGTTATTACGTTGTGATTCGCAAGAAAAAAATATAATCATCTGAAAGCTTTTTAGAAAATCTGGTATACTAACGACATGGTAAATGACAAGCAGTTTAAGACAGTTGATGAACAAATACTGTTGCTTAAATCAAGAAAACTACAGTTTAAGAATGAAGCAAAGGCAAAAGCTATCCTTGAAAAAATCAATTACTTTGATATTATCAACGGAACCGAAAATATTCTGCTGAAAACAATGAACCCAAAAGTTTACGATAATGTTTACTTTGAAGATTTTTATGAGATTTACAAGTTTGATACAGATATAAGGATTCTTACTCTTAAGAAAATTTTTGAAATTGAAGCCAGATTACGAACTTCTCTTGCACACAACTTTGCAGGTCAGTTTTGTACACAAATACCTGATACTTTGAATTACAGAGAAAAGCAATACTATCAGCAGCCAGTAAAGACAAACACTTACCTTTATAACACTTTTATGAAGTTTGATTTATTCAAACGAAATGTGAGGATGCCAAATGGAACTGTAAAGCTCGGCTTTGTTGAAAGTAAGAAACGCGACAAGGATTATATCAGAACTTATAACAGACCCCCATTCTGGGTAATCATTAAGGACTTTAGTTTTGGAGATTTGTATTTTACTTATTGTTTTCAAAAGGATGTAATAAAAGATAAAGTTCTTAAAGATTTTGGACTTACCTTAAATGATGATGCTATGTTCCAGCAGATTCTTCATACTTTGAAATATGCCAGAAACTGCTGTGCACACCTTGAACTTATTACAAGATTTAAGCTTCTTGGAGCTGCTGATCTGAACAATTACAAAGAATTAAAGCTGTCTATTAATTGTACACATAAGCACTTGTCTTATTATGACTTATTGAAAATTATTGCAAAATTCTGTGATGTAGATTCAATTACAAAAGAAATTGCAAACTTTAATAGAAATATGTATCTGATTAATAGAAAAGATATTGCTGATAAGCTTTTAAAACGAATGGGCGAATCAGATATTAATAAATGGGAAATGTAACAATTTTACTTGACAATAGAAGTTTTGTGCATTATCTTAACACTGAAATGCTGAGTGAATCTTTGGATAATAACCTCAGTGGTCATCTCGGATGATACGAGCACCCCTTGTTGGGTGCTTTTTTTTGTTTAAATAAACAATACTTATAATGGAATCTGGCGACGTATTAAAATGATTCCTTTTACTGAGACTATTCCTGCAGAACAGAGGGATAAAAATCTTAGCAATAAACTGATTGCTGAAAACTCAGGTATTTTGAACTGGCTGATTAAAGGCTATGCAATGTGGAATAAAGAATGTTTGAAGGATGATCCGGATGCTGTTCGTGAAGCTAATGAGGAATACCGCTTTGATATGGATTCTGTTGGTACATTTGTGACTGAGTGTTTTGAAATGGATTCAAGTATGAAATGGAAGCTTGGGAATAAGATTCTTTATGATACTTATTTGAAATGGTGCAATAAGAATAACGAGCGGCCTCTTAGTCATAAGGGGCTTAGTATGCGTATGCAGGAGAAAGGTTTTAAGCGGTGTGTTTCTAACAGTCAGAGATTTTGGATGGGATTGGAGCTGCGGAATGAATGGCGGGTTTAAGGTGTGACTTTGCAAAAGGCTATCCCATTAGCGAGGGACTTACCCCTGAGCAAACCGGAGAGAGTTTGGAAGCTGATTACAAACTCGGAAATTAAATATATTATCGTCTAATATTCATTTCAGATTTATCAACCACGACATTTTCATAATTATTCTTTTTTAAAAAATATTCTAAGTTTTCTTTTGCTTTAGTTTCGTAAGAATTTGGACCTATATATATTTTTTTTATAGGTAATTTCTTATTTATTGTTTCCATACTATTAACAACAATATAAGGAATAAAAAGACCATTTCTAGTTCTAAATTCAGGATTGTTTTCTTTTTGTAATGTGAATCTATATTCATTTTCACAACTATGACCTGCTTGTTTGATTAAAGAATAAAAATATTGATAAACACGTTTGAACTCAGAAAATTTTTCGTCATCAAAATTATCATTCTCTATATTGAAAATACTATTCTTATCATATAACAGTGATGAATACTCAGTAATAATTTTATTTGCAATTTTTAATGTTTTTTCATTTTCATATAAAACAGGCCCATAATATAAATCTTTTGTTTCATTAAATTTATAAAACAAATTTATTAATTCTTCTATATCAAATTCGATACAATATGAATCTTTTGAACCATAATATGTCCATTGATGAATTGAATCTTTATCGGTTGAAGTTGAAAAAATATATTGATTTTTATGCGGAATTAATTCAGTTTCAAACTTTTCCCATTCATCTGTTGATTTTGTAAAAAAATTTCTAACATATGATTTTATGAATATTTCATCATTGATATCATTCATATAATTTCTTTCAGAAAGCCATAACGAATCATCTTTTATTATTCCAAATAATCCATTTATATCTGTAAAATGAAACAAACTTTCTTGAGAAACAAATAGTTTATTATTTTTTAAAACTCTTTTTACAATTTTATGAAACTTATCACTTTCTTTCATTTTCTATTTTTGAATATGAACAACTTTAATTATCTTAAGATTCATATTCTCCGTTTTCAATTTGATTAGCTAACATTACTGATAATTTAATATATTCACTTACTTCACTAAGATTGAATTGTGCATCACCTATATGCACAGCTTTATTTCGAATTTCTCGTAATTTATTATATGTATTTAACTGGTTACCATTAATAATTTGAAATCGATTTAAATATTGACCAAGTCTCAAAGGCGCTACCATATATGTTTTTTTAACCATTTCTGGGTCTTTTTTTTGTAAAGCATTAGATGCTGCGGTTTCAACTAAAAGCCAAGATTCAATTATTGCAGATCTAGGGGATATTTCGAGTAAACCAAAAAGTTTATCTTCTCTTGTTATTAACTTTTCATTATCTTTTTGAGGAATAGATTCGATATCAGCTTTTGAATTATCCATTAATTCTTTAATAGTTTTTGCAAATTCTACTTCAAAATCTTTATATTTAAATTTTTCAATTGAAGGAATTATTTTTATTATATATTTTCTAAAAAATATAAGGATTATAATAATTGATATTGGCCATGCAAGACTATTAATCAAGGAAGAAATAAATTCTAATATAGACATTTTTAACTCCGATTTTTCTTTGTTAATTAAAATAATACTGTAAATTAACGAAAATTCAAGACTTCTGGAAATGTATCTCAATTTAATATAGACATATTCAATTAAAAAAGGTATTTTTCCATAAAGTGTAGATTTCCACTTTCCCTGGGTTTTGTCCAGTAAGATTGTGTTTCTGCACTTTTTTTTATTATTATATTTTTTTGTCCAAAAAACGTTATTTCAAAAACAAATATTGACTCTTAAGATTGAAATTAAACCAAATTATAGGAGTCAAAATATGAAAATGAATCTAAATCAAATTTACATTCCTCACAAAAGTAATACCTGTTTTTCTAAAACAGGTAATCCTCTTTCAACGTATAATAGTTTAGTGGAAGCCCAACGGAGTGCGAATTATCAGTCTACTGCTAATAAGTTTACACCTTATTATTGTAATACTTGCGGTAAATATCATTTAAAACCTACTGAGTATTTTTGTAAAAAGACACTTTCTACATGTAATTGCAGAGATCACCAGGGAAATAAAAAAAATACATATGAAACTAGATTTGATGCAGAAAAAATGGTTAAAATACGAGAACAAGCTGGTATTACTTTATATGTATATGAATGTCCGGAAGGAAATGGTTTTCATCTTACAAGTAGTAAAGGATGGTAGACTATGGAAAAAATGCAATACGGAACAATTAGAATCGGACAAATAGTTAAATTACTCTCTGACAGTATCGGAATGGATGCACTTCTTTATAATGATTCAAATAAAGATAGTACAACAAAAATGATACAACGTCTTATTGAAGAAAAAGAAGGACGAATTGATAATCTTAGAAGATTTGAAGAATTAATAAAAGATTTTTGTAAAGATTCATTGATGAACAATGTAATAAATAAAGCCCATTCATATCTAATTACTTCATTATATTATGATATGCTTGCTTTAATTACAAAAACTAATCCTTATAATAACCCAACTCAAAAAGAAGTTGAATTACAGATAATGTATTGTTTGGCTTTGACTTATAGAGAGATATTCGACGATATTGCTTCCCGTGAACAAAAATTACCTGGAGACATATTACAGGAAACTCTTTATCTCTTTGATTTCTGGAAACCGACACATCATAGTAAAAATATTACATTAATAACTTCGTGTTTTGATTTTATTTTTTCAGAAATTAATAATAATAAAATTGATTTAATAAAATATTGGCAAGATTTCAAGGATGACTTAAAAAAGAATAACAAAAATAAAAAAAGTACTGATTATAAAAAAACAATCAATGACTGGTGTAATCAAAAAACAAAACCAAAGTGGAAAAATCTTAGCCCTATTTTAAAATCAGAATTACCTGATACAATTACTTTTAAGGAATATAAAGAAAACTATACAATTTTTAAAGCTAATTTATTTTCAGCTTATTTCTTTACAAATTTCTTTAACAGTCTTGAAGAACAAAATCTTGTTTCCCCAGAGTTTAAGGATATTGTACAAAATGGTATAAGATGGTTCTGTTGGTATGCTTTTGAAAATAATTGTGATTTTACAATATATAAAGATTATGAAGTACAAAATCCAATGTTTACATTAATGAGATTTTTAGTACATCCATCTGCAAAAAATCGAAATTTATTAAGTGAATATATTATAGATGCCTTTGATAAAGAATTAGGTATGACTCCTTTAGGAATGTATGAATGCAAATCAATTTACTATATTCCTCCAGAAAGAATTCATTTTCCAGTTATTAATTATTTTGAATTACAAAACGACTTAGATATTAACTCAATTATTGTGCAAACAAATATTCAATTATCAACTTGGAAAGATTTTGGAATCTTTACGAATAAGATAATTAAAAGAGAAGATTTAGAATATGCATTAACGATTCCTATAATGGGTGATTGCAAAAAATTCTATTATAACTGGTTCATGGGAAAATATTATGTGCTTTGTCATGAATTTGAAAAAGGATTAGATTTTTATAAAAACGCTTTTGAATATAAATATTATGGTGGTAAAGTTTTATCTATGTATTTAGAAGAATTTGTAGTTCTTATGCAAAAGTGTAAGGAAAAGAAAACGGAATTAAATCATATTCTAGATTGGGCGAATGCATTGAGACTTTATATATATGAAACTGATAAAGATGAAAAAAATCGTCTTAGCTTAAGAAATAATTTTGAAGAAGTTTTTCCAGAAGAGGCATTTATAAAATAAAAAGTCTATTTATCCAACATACGAAATGGTTTCAAAACAACGGAATTAACTTGTATAAATAGACTTTAGGATATTTTATTTATTTTTTTTGCAAACGTTTTGCCAAATACTTTTATCTATATTTTCTGGAGGATCATTTTCATCAGGACAGTATTTTGCATCTGAAAAAGGTGTAGGGGAATAATCTGATGATTCTGTTACTGCATAACCACTTTTTTCAAGTTTCTTTTTGTCTTTATCTGATAATGGATTATATAAATTCGGTATTACATAACTTTTTTTATTTATGTCTTCGTTAATGGCTTTTACAACATTTTTAGCTTTTTCTTCTGAAGTCGTAAAAAACTCCTTAGTGTTGCTTATTCTTTCTTCCGCAAGACAGTCATGAGCATATTTTTCAAGTTGACTATTTGCTGGAGTTTCCGTAATCGAAACTGTTTGAAAAGGCATTGGAACAGGTGTCTCTTTATTCATAGATTCGATTCTTTCATTCGGATCTTCTTTACCAGTTCGGCCTATTTTGATAATAGGTTTATTATCTAGATTGTAGGCAGGATTCTTTAATATATAAACAGAACCTTTTTTTTGAAGATTATAAGTATTATTCATTATAAACTCCTTTCATTTATAAATTAATATTTTTTTGTTTATACGGCTATATATAAAAATATTTTTTTAATATTTTTCCCCGTGCCCCTAAATTGATCGCAGGCAGAATAAATGTACTGTCCCGGCAATTTTGTTATAAAATCCATTTTTGTAATTCTTTTAATATTTCATAAAAAGTACGTATAAAGTGTACTTTACGATAGATAATGTACGCATGTTTAAGGCTATTTCAATTTAATATAGAAGGAAAACGCTATAAATGAAATCTTTTGAAACTGTTTATAATGAACTTGAAGAACTTTTTATCAAGAAGTTGCCAGAATATATTGAAAAGATAAATAAGGAGCATAATGACGGTTTAATTATTAAACCATTTGAAAATACAAGCATGGAGGAAAACTGTATTAAGCAGCCTTGTTTTAAGCTTAAGTTTACAAGTGGAGAATATTCAGAAAAAGACAGGATTATTGAAAAGAAAGTGTTTAATGTCTGTTTGGAAATTATACTGCAATCTCAATTAGAAAAGAAATCTATTATGGTCTTCCGATATGTAGAGGCAATATCAAATTTATTTTTTTGAAACTGAAACTGTATTCTCATATAGGATTGATAGACAATTAGAAAACAAAATATATATTCGAATTATCCAGGAATCTTATTCAGATTCGATTTGTTTTTGAAACAAATCTTTTACATATGAATATTCACTTTTAATCTTCCGTAGAAAATATCACCAGGTTTACAGGCGGTTGTGTATGTCATCTTTTTACTCCGATGTTTTATATAGTATATTTATAAAAATGAAACTATGAAGTAAGAAAATAAGGCAGGACGAGATAATACTATATAAACTCAATTTTTTATGCTATCTTATGAGTATGGGGAAAATATAAAAATGATTACTGGCGAAATCAAAAACAAAATCGATAACATTTGGCAAAAACTTTGGGCGGCTGGAATGGCTAATCCGCTGACTTGTATTGAGCAACTTTCTTATTTAATGTTTATCCGCTCGCTTGATGATATTGAGATTGAAACTGAACAGAAAGAAAATATGATGGGCATGAAGGGTAATCATATTTTTGATGAAAGCCAGCAGAAGCTCCGCTGGAGCAAGTTTAAGAATCTTAGCCCTGATGAAATCTTTTCTTTAATGAAAGATGAAAAGAACGGCATTTTTGCATTCATTAAGAATATGCACGGAAACAATGAAAGTGCATTTGCAAAGTTTATGAAGGATGCTACTTTCCAGATTCCAGCCCCTCAGGTTTTAGTAAATGTAATTGCAGGACTCGATGAACTTTATGAAAACGACATTCAAGACCAGGATATGCTCGGCGATATCTACGAATATATGCTCGACAAACTTAGTGCATCTGGTCAAAATGGACAGTTTAGAACTCCTGCACAAATCAGAAATCTTATGGTAAATCTTATTCAGCCAACTCCAGATGACTGCATTTGTGACCCTGCCTGCGGTACAGCCGGCTTCCTGATTTCTGCTGCAAATTATGTTCGTGAACACAATGCAAACAAGATGAATGATAAGCAATGGGATCATTATATGAAAGGTCTTGTTACCGGTTACGATACCGATATGACAATGCTTCGTATTAGTACAATGAACCTTATGCTCCACTCTATAACCAATCCGACAGTTGAATATCAGGACGGTGTAAGTAAGGCAAATCAGATTGAAGGTCAGTATGATGTGATTCTTGCTAATCCTCCTTTCACAGGAACTGTAAACGAATCGACAATCAATCCTAATTTACTTGATGTTTGTAATACAAAGAAAACAGAACTTCTTTTCGTAGCTTTATTTATCCGTATGCTTAAGAAAGGTGGCCGCTGTGCTTGTATTGTTCCTGACGGAGTTTTGTTTGGTTCATCAAATGCACATAAAGCTCTTAGAAAAGAACTTGTTGAA